>BNJV01000858.1_pt1 | contig 309521 bp, 472 predicted proteins | sample 8540591 | NCBI WGS metagenome assembly BNJV01 (sample SAMD00202457, study PRJDB9452) | human saliva metagenome | host: Homo sapiens | reverse complement strand
ATATTAAATGCAGAGAGGACAGTACGAATTTGAATGATATTTCCTTGAGCCCTTCGGACTTCAGCAGATTCACTTCAGACGCATTTATAAAGCGACACAGTCTCATTCATGTTCTTCATAGTGTACGTTATCTTATCAGGATTCGCGGAATCAGCATTCTGTCAATATAAATATCATACATGTTAATGCCCCCTCTGCGACAGTATTCATCTTCTATGCTGTTTCAGTCCAGTTTTCTTATAACTTTATCAATGTCAGTTTCATTTCTATTGTGTTATTGTTGTTCATTTTCTGCTGATGGTTCAGCAGTTTGTGAACTGATTGATGATGTTCCTGCTCCGCCAGTTCCTCAGATATTTCAGATCCTCTTCCGTATCCTCAAGACTGTTGGCCATGTTTCACTGTGTTGTCAGCGGTTTTTCCTGTATTTTTCCCTACTCGTTAGGGTCTTTTCCTCCACCGCCTCCACCTGGCGTTTCCAGTTCCAGCAGGATCAAGTCCTTTTCACTCCTCCCGAGGGTCTCCAGGTTCATCTTTCACCATATCTTTTGCATTTTGTGTGATCCGTATCTTTAAGTCATTTTCCCATTTTTCTGCTTTGCATTTCTCTCTTTTCACTGCACCTTTTCTGTATGCTGCACTGCATCACACTTTTGCATCAAAGCTTATAGTTTTATTTCTGCTATCTGAGTGCTGAAAGTAGCGCTCGCAAGTTGCATGGCTCCCCTGTCGATGCCGGCAGGTTAATCCCAGTACCAGATAACAGGGTGCCGCACCGCTCATTGTTTTTAAAAGTCCGTTAATGAACTTATCACGCCTCACGCATTATCCAGTTGAATGCATCTATGAATATATCGCATAAAATTGGACGAGTCCTTTTGCAGCACTTCTTATAAAGCCGTTGTACCTCTTATTATCCCATTTATAGCAGATAATATCGCATTGACTATGCTTGCCCATATATTCCACAGCACTAGCTGGCCTTCATCCGGTCGAAAGCCCCTACAACAACTCCTGTGACTGTGGCTGTTTTGTCATAGTTTTAATAAGATATGTCATTCCTACGACCAGACCTACCTCACAACCCGCAATGACTGCACTACTGTGCAGCAACAATCCATAGTTTCCGAACTTGCATATATTACCGCGTTTCCAATCCATGCTGTGCGTTGTAGCTGCAAAACTTTCTGCTCCAGCCATTGCCATATCAGCCGCTGCTTTGAAATCCTGCCGCAGTGTTGCCATAAGCCCCATATCGCACGAGTTGCTATACCTTGAGCTAGAGGCATACGCCCCATTGCAATCGCAGCAGCTATAATTTATGGGTCTGATTCAGTCCCATTTTTCATAAAACTCAGCCGCAAGTTTCCAGTGCTTTTGTCGAGAAACTATTGCTCATTACCCTGCCACCATTTCGAACGTACTCGCCATGCTTGTTGCCATTGACTTAAATTTTTGGCTTGTTCGCTACCCTGATTAATCATTCTAAGCAGAGGTCAAATGCCGCATAATGCAAAGTTTCCTGCCTTTATCCAAACTTCTGCAGGTCAACCGGGTGGTTTAGAAAAGTCCTGTTGATATCATCAGTCATTCCCAGTACTGCTCTTGCCCACTACGTCTGCGGTTATTTTTCCCTTCTGATGCCAGTAAGATGGTCTTGAGACAGCACACCCATTTCCTTCGCTATTGCCTGAGTGATAAGAGGAGCATTTTCCCTGATACTCCTGAACTCGTCTCCTTTGCAATACTCCTGACGCAAGTGCCTGGTTAAGCTAGTAGTCATTGCCCCAGCAGTTTCAGATGCGGATGTTCCCGCCACACTTTCAGATACTTTCGTTGCGTACCCATGAGACTGTATTATCTCTAGCGTGATTTGAAAATCTATTTCCCGCAAAAGGATTCCAAGTTTTTGCCACGTCATTTTGTGAAACTGTTCAGCCAGTACTCTTGCCTCCTAGTGCCATTTGATAGGCCGCATTTTAAAGTTACTTTTTCTGAGCAGCTGTATCCGTTATCAGATTAAGCCTTGCATCTATTGTCACTAGCCTCGTCGGATATCGCCGGTTTCTTTGCCGTTAATCACGGCATACATTCCGACTGCGGCTTTCGGCTTGTTTATCAAACCGTTCGTGGCTTTACCTCCGCCATGTCGAACTGTTCCACTGTTGCTGTTGTTTTGCCGTATTCTGCTGTATCTGTGCCTGCTCCTGCAAGTTCTGCCCTGTAAATTCTGAAGCTCTGCGTTAGCTTTAGCTATGTTATCAACTTCATTGTTCCCAGACACTTTGGGATCTATCTTTTTATTGTCCACGCCGCTTCCATAGTGGTTTACACAAGACTGCTCGTAGCACTTGCTGCCATTTTAAGTACCGGAGCAGCAGTCAATCGTCACATCATTTGTATTGACGAGCTTATTGTTTTGCCATGAACATCACCTCCTTGCTCTGGACTTCCATTTTCTGCATTTTCTCTCTCATTTTCTATTTTCAATCTTATGCTTGCTATGATAAATGCTTTTCACTTCTAAACCAAGCTCACCAATCGCCTGGCAGTATCTTAAGCTTGTGAAGGAGGGCGTAATGTGCATACCCGCCATTGCATCCTCCTCTATCCAGTAGCCTTCTTCGATCTTCCATGATATCTTTATCAAAACCACATATCTCCTGTGCTTTTTCTGCTAAAGCGTTATATACCTCACCTGGTAAAAGCACTGGCGGATGAGGGCTCCTCTGCAGTCATTGCACTGCCTAACTGTCTCCTGTAATTCCCTTGTTATTTTAAGTTGGTAGCACTACGCGCATGCAACAAGTAGTAAGATATTCAGTATAATCGTTTGGGCATGTATACGCTTTTCTTAATTTTACAACCTCGAGCATGACGCATTGATTTCTAATCTCGTCATCTGTTTCATTTCCTATGGCGATTTCCCGCTCCAGTGGCTTTCCGTCATCCCAACAAATCATGCGAAATTACAACTTTTCATTTCTACCTGCTTTGCATTTCCTTTACCTTTTAAGCTATCCATTATTAATTTCAACACCTTTCCAATTAGTATTATTGATATAAAAATAAGCAAGACACACAGTCGTATCTGCTATAAATTCTGCTACTTCCTCAGGGTTTTGACAGCCAGCTGAAAAATTTTACCACAAATACCATTTCGGTAAATTCTTAAATCAAGGAGAATTTCAAAAGATTCGAATGTAAGTCAATTCGTGCTTCCAAATATTCACCATCACATCTATACTTGCAGAGTTCATCCGTCTATGTGCATCGCTTTCAGTATGACTGTCTGCCTTCCCTACTGTCCAAAGTGGGGTCTTCGTTCTAGCTGCATATCAAAATATATATCTTCTCAGTATTGCTGATGCTTAAGTAAAAGTTCCCTGAAAAGAGAGAAGTACCTGTAATGCATCTTTGCACTGCCTGAACCTTCCCAGACCTGTGGCTGTTTCCCTTCCTAAGACACCTTGTGATAGGAACCTTAGTTTTTGTCTTCTCCATTTCCGCAGTCACGAGCCAACCTGCATCAAAAGATATCTGTTGCCTTCTATCGTGACCAAAGCATCTTCCCATGCTTACCTGATACGGCATCTCTACCGTTCATTTGATTGTGCTCATTTCTTACCTCCTTAATCAATTAGTTCAGCCACTATGACACTCGTGTATAATTTTCCATCGCCGCAACAGGAGTGACCTTATCCATTTACAAGCACCGATTTCTTATCTTTCCCTTTTCAACATGTACATCCTCAACAAAAATTCTCAGTTGCCCTGACTCTCTGCGGGTTCCTTGTGATGGTCAACGATATTATCTTTAAGTGACACCCTTCCATCTTCGTCGTTGTCCACTTTTCCGACGAGACGACATTGAACAGTTTTGCGGTGTCCACAGCTATCTGGTCAAAGTACTCTTATCACCTATGATGATTAGATGTAAGAGTCGTCGATTCTTATCTACTAGCCGATTTGATGTAAGTATTTGTGTCCGTAAGAACAACTGGCTTGTTGATCAGCTGTAATGGAATAAGAATTTTCCACTGCTTTTATACCGTTTTCCAGTGCTGTCTGATTTTCCTCCTTAAATTCAAAGTAAAATCTCCGTCACCAAACTTTGTGGAAACAGATTTGTTGACGGGCATCCCCTTCGGCCCTGTAACTCAGTACACCGACTTGATTCCTTGTCGTCTTTGAGATAATAGTCTTATTTTCAACTGAAATAACACCTTCATGGTCTGCACGCGCCCTCTGGCGACTACAGTCTGAAACTGCATCAACTTCAGCCATCACGCATTCTTTTGTGTAGACTGAATGTACAGAACATTTGGTGTTTCAATCAGTTGCAAGGCATTGTCCAGTGTCGTTAAAATAATAAGTTTCAATTTTGATCTAAATTTCTGATATTCCGTTCCTGTCCTGCACTTCCATTTGTGTCCCGTTTTCAAGCGGTTTTGCCACTGTCGAGGTTAGTGTTGCACCGTTTTGAAGTCTACAAAATCATTATTTTACTAAATCTTTTGCTGTTTTTGACCGTCTGAACATCCGCTTTTTGTTGTCAAAGCACAGTGGTCACATCAAACATCGTGCCAGGAGCGTCAACGTTAGCCGCTACCGTTCTTTTAGTGCTGTTCCCTCTTTCGCCTGCACATTTTGCAGTGGCCGGAGTCATTACTTGCTTTTGCCCTTCATTCAACTTATAGCAGTGAGACTGTTTTGCATTAGAAAGAGCAGTCCCTAAGTCCTTTCGTCATGGTCACTCAGCTGTATCCGAATATTTTCAGGCTGTTTTTCACTGAAAATCAGAGTTTTCAACAGTAAACACTTCCCCGTCAACTCCCCAGTCAAGTTCCATTGCCATTTGCCGCATAACCTCTGTCAGCAAAGTGATACTATAGCCCTTGCTAGACTGACAAAGTTTATATAAGTACCAGCAAAACTTTTATTCTGAAATAACCATGTACCTCCCTCCGTATGCCATCTATTCCACCTCTCTCTTTAATTCTTTTATTAAGTTATCCACTTCGTCAAAGATGTATTCCTTGTCTTCTTCAAACATTACTCCGAGAATATCCTTCTGCATTTCATATTTTAGAATCATGCAGCTGTTCTTTTGTAAAAGCTTGTATTTGTTTCGTTTTCTTAGCCATTCTTTTTAATGCCTCCTTCTATCGAAGATTTTTCCATCTTATCATTTTCCTTTTTCTCACGAATAAAATAACTGAACTGAATAAGCTGTGCGTATTCCCGTCCTGTATCTCAGTTTTTCTCTCAGTACCTCTCAAGATATCTCATTTTCCAGCGTTATAAGATTAGTAATACTATTAAGTTTTCAATCACATCATATATTTCCTTGAATTCTTTTTATTTTCATCAGCTATATAATCAACCCAAACACTGCCACCTCTCTATACCTTAAATCAACAATCTGAGTTTTATCAATTAACTTATGACATGCACGACAGGGGTTCTTCGAAATTCTGAGTACCTGATTGATGTAAATCTTTACCCCGAATGTTTCCGCTCAGTTTTTCCAGTCAGTGCATTTCAATATATCGTTTTATCATCCTCCAAGAACCTCCTTTATCACGTTTCAAGTTTCTTTTCAATTATTTTTGGCAATTCCTTTTCCAGTTCCAGTTTCTGCTTTTGTAAGACTGTCCTGACACCCATGATAATGATTTTCCGATTGCTGGAACATACCTTCCTGGAGTCTGTCTGTGCTTCAAACTCGACATAAGACGCATACTCAACGTTGTTCGTTATTGTCAGTATATCCTCCGCCTGTATTGACCGCTTTTCGCTCCTATGCTTGCGTCCAGCCGTCTTATACTACTTTGTCAACAGGCGTTCTCTTGATTGCTTTGGCAGTAGTCTTGCGCCCAGGTTCGTTTTGTTAGGATTCTCAAGTAGCTGAGCTGTCTTGCCTGGCTTAATGTTTCAGCAGCTTTTTCTTATTTTCCGAAAAATCCACTTTCAACTACTTGTTCCCATTTAAGCACTTCCTTTTATATGCTCTAGCACTCTTTTACTGATGGTTCGTATAAACCGCCGATATTCTGCAGTGCTTATATTTTCCTTGTTACTTTCCGTTCTGAGTAACTTCAACTACACTGCCGGAGGAACGTAAACATCGGGGCAATGAACAGTTTTCACGACCTGAGAACTCACAGCGAAAGATTCCGTTTGACTGGTCTGACTGATATTTTTAAAGCACAACCGACAGGGCGGGTTTTCAAACAACATCACTTCTGCATGGCTTGTCGCTCCGTATGCGTCTTCAGCATCTTTTAGAGCAAATATATTACAAACTCCAGTCCATAGTGACTTATAACCTTTTGCCTTTTCAGTTCCTTTACCATACTATCCTCCTATATCTCAAGGTTCTTCCTCTCCTCTTGTCATCAGATACGTTGAAACCTCAAATTTGTCTCCCTCACTCTTCGTCTCTTCAAAGACTACCTTAGTATCGCCTTCGCTTATTTCTTTCGCCATGCATAAAATTCAATCCATTCAGATTAAGCTGGTTCAGTGATTTCTTAAAATGCACTCGCCTGTACCCTATCAATCCAAAGTATGCTTTCAGCCTTCAGGAACCTTGTTCTGATTAGTCTTGTTTTTAATATAAGACTTAACCTTTTCGATACTCTGTTCCAATAAAAATAAGTCGGTATCTACGACTTCATAGCCTACCGACTTTAATGTTTATCACATCTTCCTAATGTTTTTCCACATACTCCATACCCAGCACCTACTGGTTTTTAGCCTTTTCTTCCGAAGTCTTCCAGTCTTCCTCCACTTCATAACCACGATCCTGAACAATCGATTAAGTTTTCGTTGTCAGTATTTCCAACTCGTTAACAAAAGTACGGCACTTGTCCTGTGTATTTACTGATTTGGTGATTTTTATTACAGCCATTCAAAAGCACCTCCTATTTCCTTTAATTTTTCTGAATATTCCCGCCGCTTTGGTGGCTTTCAAAGCAACCGCCGCAACCATCTCAACTTCTCAGTCTTAACCGCTCCCTATCTTATAATCAGGCAACCATGATTTGATTAATCCGTTTTCCTGTCGGAGCGACTCCGTGGGAACCCATCCATTCCGAATCTTACGGCGTAGCAGAGATGTTTCCCTGTTCCTGTTTTTGTTTCAGACACAGGGTCATTTGTTCAGGTTTGAGCCCCAAAGATTGATTAATGGGATTCCCGCATACGATTTCAACCTGCTGATTGAAAATCGTTTCATGGATGTTTGGCTTATACATTGAAGTTCTTCTTGCACACGCTCTTATTCTTTGCAATAAGCTGTAAGTTCCCTGCTATCATGGAGGTGTTCCCGTCAAGCCCCATTAAGAACTCGTCCAGCATGTCAAGGAAAGCCTTGTAGTTGGTATCTATTGCGGCCGAAGTAGATGAGATCTGTAGCAGCATCGGAATAAATTCTGTTGAACTTCACTGTGATTGCTTTTCAGGTCACGTCACGTGCCTTACTGTTTACTGCACACTCTCCATTTATCACAGTGTTGTTAAATAAAGCAGATGCGGCTTTTATTTTTCTGTGACATCTGTAACGCTGCACTTCTGATACTATTCCGCCCATGTCTGCTATAATTCACGTCAATCACGAATGATCGAAAGATTTTAAGATCGACATTAGTGTGCTCTTTTGAAACTTCATGCAGGCGTGTGATGCGTGATTCAGCTTCCCTGATCCGCAGTTGATTTGATGATCACAATCTTGTGTATCCGTAAGTCATTGTAGTTCACTCCTCCTGTTGGGATACTACATTGTCAAACAGTATGTTGTTCATAATAAAAGTTACTTTTTGCAAATTACGTCAATCACTCCGATCGTGCCAAATCGTCCTGTACGTTCTTTTTAGCTTCTGCTAATGTTGTTAGCATATAAAGCCACCTCCTAATAATCAGATTGTGTTGTAAATCTTGCCATTATGGCATCCGGCCAGAGATTTTGGAGCATTGCTTTTCTCCATTCCCTGTATTTCCTTCGCCAGGTTTAACTCCTGCAGTGAGGCCCTTTTGTTTTCGCTCAGCGACTTTAAACAGCATTTGCTGTCTTCCGCTTTTCAAACTTTCAATCTGTTCGTTGATTCCAAGCAGTACATCACCGTCCATTTTGATTTTACTCATGTCCAGTAACGCTTTCACTGCCTTGACATTTTAAAGCATCTGCTCCAACAACGCGTATCCACTGCTCCTGCCAGTTTTATTTCTGCAAGTTCGGCATTATATTTATCCGTTGCGTGCCCAATACTCATTCTCTGCAGTGTTTCAATTGTCTGCTTCAGAGTTTCAATGTCCCCAGTACTGTTCTTAAAGTGTTTCAAAGCTGTTTATCCCTGTCTGACAAGTCTCTGCCTGTTTCTTTGCATTGTTCACTTCGTCAAATCTTTGCCTTCAGGACAAATCCTTTCAGCTGTTCTGAATTTGCATTCAGTACTTTTCTGCCTGTTCACTCAGTCAGTCTAGCCACAATCAAATCTTCCTTTTTCATGTTTCCTCCATTTTGCGTCTGTCGACAATTATTTTTGATTTGTTCTTTTACGCCTGCAAATTCTAGGCTGAAATAAAAAGAGCAGTCGTTAAACCACTCTTGAATTACTATTCTGTCATTTATTATGTGTTTCCATCCTAAGATTTCAAACATCGCGGCGTTTATAATCTTTTAGTGCTTCACCACTTCCTGAATTTGGTACAATCTGTTTTCTCCAATTTCTTTTAACTGTTCGATAATTTTATTATCGGCGCCTCCATCTTTATATTCTCGTCAGTGTAGTTTTTCCAACAAATATAGTTTTTACTTTTCCTGTATTTTCCTTAAATTCGCAGTGCTTCGGTTCCAATTCTAGCATCAACATAATTATTCAACTCCTTTAAGCCTCATGCTAGCCATTAATATATTTTCGATGTAAATTTTTCCTGTTCTCGGCGTATTTTTCCTACATTCGTGGGCTATAATCTCTTCTTTTTATTCTCCCATACGGGTGTGTTTTCTATCATTTTGTCCGCTTATATCATCGAGATTATTTTCGATATAGCTAAACAATGCTCTGACATATTCTAAGCTTATCAGGAAATGTAAACTATCTAAAGTATTATATATTTTCGTCCATTCCGCTTGTTTTCTTGTTTCCAGATCTGTAATCAAACATTGTTTCTTCCGAAAATCCTCAATCGTCTTACAATCTTTATTCATGTGAGCATCTTAAGTTTCCCGGTGAGGTTTCTGTCAGATAACCTGGGTAACCCAGGCATAAGATTATCTGATACACTATCCCTTTAATTAAATAATGTGCGTCCTTCTGTGAACGTTTCTTCTATCAGTAGAAACTCGCATACTTTCCTAAAGTTCTGAAATCGTAATCCATTCATTTGTGATACGTCTCATGTACCGCAGTTTTATCTGATATCTGATGTCTCTATCGTCATCTAACTGAAGATTGTGTGACAAAATCTCATAGTAGTCATTTTAATTCCAATTCCACAAAAACCACGGGATTGTGTATTTTTCCGACATTAACTGGTATGCATTATTCAGCCCATTAGCTTTCAACAACTCTTCCAGCTATCTCTTTTCTTGCATCTGAGTTTCCAGTTTTACTGTTTCTAAATCTTATCAATTATCCCTAGGTTTCCGTGTACTCATTTTATATCGTTTTGCAATACTTTTCCTGAATTAATACTCACATATCCAGTCCTTATACGTGATGCGCTGGAACATACTCCATTCTCCTGTTTTCTCATTTCTTGCAGCTCTCACCTTCCATGTCGGCATCAGTAAGGGCCGTAGTGGTTCGGCACCTAACGTGGAAATGGAGTTCGCAGTGACTCGACTTCATAGTCACTGGTCATTCAAATACTTTGCCATCCATATCACTGGCACATATCTGATGTCCTGTTATCCAGTGTGGCTACACTATTTCGTATTTTTCTACACCCAAATCTTGATAACTCTTGAGGCCTTGCCTTGCTTAGATACGCTGCACTTTCTGTTATACACACCAGTCTTGAGAGCAGTTTGCTCGACACTTTCATTTTCTCGACGATTTTATCTGCCAGTTTCTCGCTATCCCTCTGATAAATGCCTGCGTCATTTTCCGTATGCAGAAGTATTTATAAAGCGTGTCCATATCGAGATCCTGTCGCTAAAGTTTTTCCCATCAGGGCCCATGGTTTTTAATAACTGTGTTTACAAACTTATCGTTCCAGACTGTATATGTTGAGTTTCTACCCTGTACCTTTTGCTATCTGAAAAAGCTGTGCGACAGTTGTACTAGTCTTTATAAAGATTTTAAGATAACTGTCAGATCCACTTTCACGACCATTATAAAGCTCTATTTCTCCTCTTTACCTGTAACTGTCAGCTAGCGAAGCGTTCAATGTGTACTCTTGCACTTGCGTTCTCAAGTTGTCTGCTCCAGTCTTTCTGTGATTCCGTTTTCTTCCCCGTGTTTGATGTGACGTCAAGCGTCCATTTGAACTCCTTAAGTTCTTTGTCGTTCAGCATCTTTTTAGCCTCGGCAGTGGTACATCATTGTAGCGATTCTGTTTCCTGCCATACTTCAGATATCCTTGTTCAGCCTCGATATAGCCCTCTCGTATTCCAGCTGCTGTCTGAAATTCGTCTCCTGCATCTTATTAAAGCGTTCCCTCTTCCTCGATAAATCCTGTCCTGCCAATAGTTATTTTTACTCATCTATATCATCCAAGTGGTTATGTTCTCCGAATTCGTAATCTTCAGTCTTAATTTTTCCTCACGTTCCTTCTTCAGCCTTTCCTGTTCTGCCACGAACATCTGTAACCCATGGATGCTGGGCAAGTATTGTTTCCTCAGAGATCATTCCAACTGAATTTTAATGTCCCGTTGTTGCCCTGACTTTCATTAACCAGAATATCCTAATAAGCACGACTTCAACCTTTTCAGCAAAGGAAGTCACCCTGTCCAGTATTCTTTAAATGATTTTGCAGCAAACCATAGCGATCTTCAAAACTTGCTTGAAAGCCTCAGTTTCCAAAATCGTTCGCCTCCAAATCAGTTTCAGAGCCATTGAGCGGATCTTCAGCAGATTCGGATTATTTCCAAGTGTATCAGCCTTGCTGTCAAATCCTGCTCCATTTCTCGATTATTGTCTGTTTCAAGTTTCACTATTGCATCATAGTTTTCTGCATTTACTTCAACCTGAAAGCTTGACACTACTCCTTCTTCCCTGACTTTACTGCTCCATATGTTGCTCAGGTTTCTCCTGAATTCACCTAAATTCTCTCCGTCATAGTATATATAACAGTGTTGTATTCCTGCTATCCTCCTGCATATTGTTCATGGAAATCCTCATGGCACGTTAAGTCCGTCCTGCAGTGAGTTTCACCCACGTTAAAGCTTGATGGCTGCTCCGAGCTCGTCTGCCCTGGAAGCTTATGAGCTGATATCTCTCTGCCGAGTTGACGGCCTACGTCAACTGTCGGGTATGCTTTCTCAACGAGATTAAGTTTATTATCGTTCAGAGTGTAATGTTCAACACCTGTCGTCCTTGCAAAGCTCTATATGTGTTTTCCTTTTTCGTATTTTCCCGTTACTGTATATCTGACTTGTATATTTTCTGATTGCATGTTTCCAGCTCCGTATGTTTCAGTATCCAGTCCATATAAGGACCACTTCAACAGAAGTTCGCCTCTTAAATTTCCAAATTTCCTTCCTCATCAGCATATAAAAATAGCCAGCCGATGCGTTGTTATACACATCAGCGGCTATTCTCTTAATCGTTTTGAGGAATCGCTTTGTCGAATAAATCATTTAGCAGCTCATTATATTTCTCGTTGTCCAGTGCTTATACTCGGTGTTTTTGACACTAATGTAGTTCACCTTCACCTTTACCAGTATACTGATTATTTTACAATCTTATTGTTGCAGATTGTTAACCGTTATCAACTTTCCCGTCATGTCGCCTATTGCAGTTCTGTTTCCTTTTCAATATGTCATAGTTTCTCCTGCATAATATCTGTTCCCATCGATCATCATTCTATAGCTGTCGCTTGAAAAGTACCACATTATGATACTCTCAACTTCCGATAAAGCATATTGTCCTTTTCCATTTTATCTTTTCTCCTAAAATCTTTTGTAAATTCAAACATTTCAGACTCCTTAATCAAAGAAAATGTAGGAGTACTTTCGTGTAATCCTCCAGTGCATGCCGCATCGCATCCGTCCAAGTGGTTAAAAATCGTCACACGGTTTTGTTGACCGCATTGTCAAACTTATCTTTGTCCCACATGTAGTTGGATATCTCGGTAATGAAATTAACGCATCGTGGATGTATTATGATTTTATAGTCCTGGATGTACTGGATTCCAGTGATAGTACTGTCCTTACCTTTCCTTGAATTCCTTATTCCTTAAGTCCTAAGTCACGCCAGCTCATCAGTGACTTCGGCTCCTGACTGTCGGCAGTTATTTTTTCCTTTCCGTATCCTTTACGGATTATCTCTTCTGCTATTTCCCTGTTCTTCATGGCGTTCTGATAAATTTCATCAAAAACATATATAATTCTGTTTGACACGTCTATCAATCCACCAGGAGTAGAGCAGTAGGGTCGTTCAGTGTGACCCAAAGTCAAGTCCGAATGCGATTTGACTCCGTGCATTTCGCGCACTTCTGTATAATCACATTCCTTTTGCTTCGTTCTCATGTACCAACCCTTCGACTACCCCCAGTTTCCCAAACCCGCAACCTGATGATAACGTCTAGGATTGTTTTTCTTCATATCCTCAAATAGCTTTTTATCCGCTTTCGATCAAGCCATTTCGTTGCACATGTAGTTCGTAGTTTTGGCGTTATATTTTCGTCATACAACATCAGAAAATCTCTTCTTAAGCCAGTGCCGCTCATTCCACGGGTTGAATGATATTATAGCTAGCTTGAATAAGGAGGTTCCACAGACCACCCTAATACTTTCGTCAAGCATATTGAAATCCTGTTCTCTGTTTATTTCGTACGCCTCCTCGCACCAGCACCAGCAGAGTACCCCCTCCGATACGGATATCGAAGTTATCTTAAGTGGATCGTCAAATCCTCTGAACAGTATGACCTGTGGGTTTATACGTTAGTTTCAAAGCGGGCTTTCCTTGAATTCCCAGTATTCAAGTACATTCGGTCTGTTTGTTACCCATCTTAAAGTCCGAATAACAGCTATCCTTAAGAGTCCTATATACCTTACGAACTACTAAAGTATTCGCACCTTTATATTTCATCATGCTATGAATTATCCATAAAGCAATCGTCTTGCTTTTCTTGCTTGCCCTTGACCCTTTCACGACTTTGTATCTGCCTTTGAAATTCCAGAAATCCTTGTATCCTTTTCCAGACTACTTCGAGGCAGTCTGACGATTCTCCTACTCTTCAAGTTTGTCCTCACCCACAATCGCATGACAGGTAGGACTCCGCTCAACTTCGACTTTGATCAGTAAACAACCTGCCGATTTCCCAAGCGGTTTCCGCCGCCTTTCTATTCTGCAATCGCTTTAGCCTATCTGCTTTTTCAATTATCAACGCATCGCTTGCCATCCGTCTCGTGCGCTTCTACGACGACCTCTCTTTAATTTCGCCCGCATCGACGAGGTCAACATCTCAACCAACTTCGCGCGCGGATGCAGTTCTTTCGCTCTCCAGTGCCTTCAGTTTCCCGTCGATGTGGTTTTATATTAGGTTTTATTAAGTTTTTCTGCTGCTATTACTGCCGCTGTCTTCTTACCTATCCCGCTTTTTACTGCCGATTCTGTTGCGTTTCCTGTTTCGATGTAGTGGTCTTACCAAAGCGTTTCTGCTTTTCTGTCAATTTCATACTTGTTTCACCTCGTTCCTCAAAAATAAAAAGACGAGCTTTTACACTGTCTTCTGATATGTGAGCGTATGGCTCATGAATCCCGCCTCGGCACAAAAATCTCTCAGTTTCTCTAAAACCTTAAATTTCCATTCTAACCTCACTATAACACATGCGAAATTTTTATACAGGACACGAGCAGGACATTTCATTAATGTAATAATTCATTATATCCTGTTATCACATTATCCGATTAATGCCCTCAACACTGTTGATAAGCCTGTTTTTCTGACGTCTTATTGTCCTTTCGTCTACTCCGAATTTCTCAGCTCCATATTCAAGTGTCATTTCTTCAAAATAATGTGGTTCGATAATTTTACAATACTTATCATCCTGAATATTTTTAGTGCATTTTTCCGTCATACTTATAACATGTTCAAGCCGTTTTTATCTCATTTCGCTTGATCTATCATATTTTCGATTTTTCGACTTCACAGAGAGATATAGTTGCCTGAACGTTGTACACCTGTTTCTTTTTCGAAAAGCAGGACGCGTTATGTAAGCCCTATGAGAGCCTCTCACGTTTGACCTCTATGGCACTTTGCGATGTTTTAATTCACGTATAATAATTTTTCTGTCCTCTGAGCAGGGTCAAGTTTTCTGTATTTTAAATTCCTTGTCCTCCTTCAGAATCTTTGTCACTTCCCTCTGCTATCGCTCTTGCCCGTTGCCATTAGTATTCTTTGTCCTTTCGTTCATGTTCTAAGCTATCATGATGCACCTGTAAAAACTCTTCTTCCGTTGCACCTACGTAATTAAAAATATCTCCATAACAGCGTATATCCGAGGAGTTGAAAAACCATTCAATTTCACTAAGAAAGATTAATGCATGTTCAATATCCTGATTTCATAATCGATTTTTATCGATACAGTATTTTCTACTAAATTTAAATAACTTAATAAAAATGTAAACAGTCCGACAATTCCTCAAGTACTCTCTGTATTAATTTTCTTTGTACTGTTTTTCCAATAATTCCAGTCATTTTTAATTCCTGTATCAGCTCGCCTACTTCTGCAAGATATGCCACTTTTATTCTTTTTGCAGTTCTTTTCTAGCTGTTTCCTTTTCATCAAATTTCTTATCCAGCATCGCCTGTCTTTTCAACAGTTCCTCTATATCAAATTTCTTTCAGTGCTTCCATTCTTTTCCTCCTCACATTCTTTTCAGTGCAAGTCAAATAAGTGTGTGCCTTTTTATATCCTCGAAAGTCCATTTTTCTTCTCCCGCCCGGATTAAATATTTTCATGATGTTCCTTTACAAAACGCACTTACGTCTTCTTTTCCAAGTGTAGCTTAATCACGTCAATGCTTTCTATGTTAAGTCCTTCAAGTCTGTAATGTTTAGGACTTTTAATGTTTTCGTCTGTTTTACTCAATGCAATCTCCTCCTTTTTCAAATTCAACTCCCGCTCTCTATTATTTCCGCCGTGATGGCAGGAAATACTTATTAAGTGCTTAATTAACGTCCTTGAATCTTCACTTAGCCTCGCATCTATATCCAGGTCTTTATCAGTAAACATCTGTACAACTTTAAAGTTGACTATGATGTCTTTTAAAGTTTCAAGGGCTTCAGCAACTTCAGGGTCTTCACATGGTAGGTCGTCCTTCCATTTCTCGCTGTAGTGCTTGTCAAAATAACTCCCTGAGTCCGTCGTACAGTGCATGCATTCCACTGTCACGGTAGATTTTCTTATCAAAACTGTACTTTTCTTCATCTCTGGACTGTGGAAAAGGAACGTCATCCTGACTGTCTGTTCGATAAAGGCTTTTTAAGCCTTCATAATTTTCAAGCATAGGGTAGTTGCCATGCTTTTACATTTAACTTTCTTCATGTCCAGTTCAGAGTTCGGTTCGGACAGTATCTATTAAGTCAAGCTGGCTGAAAAGGTCTGAACCTGTCCAGCAGGTAACCCGATGCCTTGTAAAGCTGAGAACAGGAACATATGCACTCTCCGTTCTCCAGTATTTCTTTTTAACTTCCCTTCTTATCGAGTTTTTCGTTTTTAATCTTCTGGCATTATTTTTCACTTCCCTGTATTTTTCTATTCTCGCCTTTAAGCTCTGCAGCAGTTCCTCCTGAATATCCCTTTACTCTGCAGTGCTTCATGACGTCCTCGTCACGTGTATTACCTGCACACAAGGTGGTGTATTATGACTTTTCCTTCTGCCCCTGCTAGAAGTCTTTTGTTGCCTGCTGATGAGAGTTCAAGGCTCAGTTGAGACCGAACCAGATGACGTGGTTCCCTCCGTCCTGCAGGTTCAGTCCATAGGCCACTGCAGGATGTGCAAAAAGTATATCAATTTTCCGCTGTTCCAGTCCTTTTCATCCTGCACTGTCGTGAGTTCCCTCACTCTGAGTCCCGACTTGCTGCAGTGCACTTTTAATCCTGTCAAGGTCATGCTTGCAAACTGTAGAACACCAGTGCGCGATTTCCCATTAAGCTCCTCCACCAGTTCATGAATCTCTCGATCTTGCATTTATGGATTTCGTGTACATCCCTTTTTCGTCATGCACTGCTCCGTTACTTAACTGTAAGAGTTTATTCGACCAGTGCCGCATTTGCGACTGTTATTCTTCTTCAAGACTGTTAAGCTCCAGTATCATCTGCTTTTCAAGTTCCTCATACTGCTTCCTTGCTTTCACATCAAGCTCACGTTGATGATATTGTCGACCACGTCAGGCAGTTCAAGATAATCTTCCGCCTTCATGGACACGCATATGTCAGCTATCCTGTCCATGATTGACTTGTCCGAACCCTGTTTAAGTTCGTATTCGCCGTACGGATTGTTCCCGTACCTGTAGAAATTGAAATACCTCTCTCTGAGATGCTGATATATTTTTCCCAGCCGTTCTCCTGATCCAGCAGGTAGATCTGTAGCCCATATGTCCTTGAGTCCGTTCGGTGCAGGAGTTCCTGTAAGCCTACAAGTCTTTTAATCTTTCCCAGCACAAGTTTAAGTGCCTTGAACCTTTTTGCCTGATGGTTTTTAAAACTTGAGAACTCGTCTATGACAACCATGTCGAATGGCCAGTCGTTCCTGTAGTAGTCCACAAGCCATGGAATGTTTTTCCTGTTGATCACATATATGTCGGCAGGAGTGTTCAGTGCATTAATCCTTTTTCTTTTCTGAACCCAGTACCGCTGAGAATTTAAGAGCTGAGGTGATCCCATTTTTCCCGCCTCTCTGAACCACATGCTTTTACTGCAACCTTTTTCGGTGCCAGACAAGTACCCTGCTGACCTCGAACATGTTAGCTTAAGTTCGTCTATGCGTAATAGCGTTATTATCGTCTTTCCAGTCCCATATCAAGCAGCAGTCCTACTTTTTCAGTATTTACAACTTTTATCAATACAGTACTTCTGGTAATTATGTGGCTGAACTTCACTTTGCCTTCCTCCTTCAAGTTCAGTATCTCTTTTTATTTTTCCTTGAATCTGCAACATACACCCTCTGAGCCGTATGCCTTATTTCTAAATCTGCCTATCTAAAGGTCTTGTTTCCTGTTGCCTTAGGTTCCACTAAAGATACTGTTCCATTCGGCAGAAGGCACAGCCAGTCCGGGACTCCCTGCATGTCCGGGACTCACAAATTTATATGCGGTGCCCCCAATTTTTCACCTCTGACACAAGGTATTTTTCGATTATACTTTCAACATTTTTGCCTCTTATTTTTACTTTGCCTACAATCTTTACATACACGCGTATAGAGAGACTATAAAATAGGTAATTTAGGTAATTTAGGTGCGTATAGTAGTATTACCTAATTTATCTAATTTATCTAATTTAACCTTATATAGGGAAGATTGTAGTTTTGTAGTTGTATTTGATATAGCCGTTAATTTTACTGATTTTTGAATTACCTACATTCTACCTACAAGTCATCTACTACAAACTACATTCTCAATAATTTTCTTAACCTACAAAGTTTGTAGGTGATTTTGAGAGTGTAGGTGACTTTGTTTGTCACTTTGTAGGTGATTTTTCCACCTAAATTACCTAAAATATAAAAAGTTTGAAAGATTGTAGTTTTTGTAGTTACCTATTTATCTGAATCCTCTCTGATTGCCGTAATCACCGTACTTCAATGGTGTTTTATGACGTTCCAGCCTTCCATATTTTCAAGGATGCCGTTGACTTCCATGCATCTGAATTTTTAATGAGCCTTTTTCATCTCGAAGCATTCGACCAGTATTTCTGCGCACAGACTCTGTCCTCAGGAACTGTTTTTATCCCTGATTTGTCAAAATCACTTCCAGATGAGTAGTTTTTCTTTTGAGCGTTCCCCATTTTGTGCCAAGTCTTCAGGGATTTCTTTCTCAGGAAATCCTTCACCGGCATCCCCTCCCTGGAATGCGATTCTGTGTTCTTCCTGCTTCTGTTCTGCAGTTTTGGTTCTTCCCCTGTCGGGAATAGGCTTTCACCCAGTGCGTAGTTCATGTATGCTTCTGCCCATATCTGATCTCTTTCGGCATCAGGTCTTTCCACATGCTCTCTCTAGGTTTTCGGTTTCCCTCGCTTCGACTGGTGGAACCTCCTGTTCCCTGTCACTGTCGCTAAGGAACTCACTGTCGTTGAAGTTCAAAAGAACACACATCTTCTCAGGTATTTCTCAGTCCGTGGCATACACTTTTCCTCGTATATCGTCCTGCTTACTCAGAGACTGTTTTATAAGATTGGACTTTCCACTTCTGTAGAATCCTGTAAGTTCTCAAGTTCATTTTATCCACGTTCCCTGAATCAATTCTGCGCCTTCTTTGCCTTCGAAAGTCTGAAGGCTGTCCGAGTACCACTCACCTCCAAGTTGTATGAGGGAAAGTACTCTTGCCTATACCTTGCTTACCTGTGAAGATGGGCATGCAGTCATGCTTCACCCGCCATCAATGGCTCTCTCGCAGCCAGCATGCCGTCAGTGATATTCCTCGCCGCTGCCCGCGTACAAATGTCATCCTCCGCTCCTGAGATAATCACTCAGAAGGTTTCCAGCCTAGGCGTGCCATCCCAGCTGACACTGTCGCGTGAAATTTTTCACGCTGTTTGTACTTGTTCTTGTTTGACACTGTAGAGGAAAGAGCATCGTTTACCTTGTTTACTCCTGTAGGCTGTGCCTGTTTTCAAGGTAGTTTCTCAATCCACTGTCATCACTTCCTCGTACTGTCTTACAAAGTTACGGCTGTCCCATGGAAGAGCCCTGTAACGCATTGCCTGTTGGCAAATTCATCTAGTGCGTTAACTTCCTTTCGAGGTTGATATCGTTGTCAGCACGAGTTCCATATGGCCATTCTCGCATCGTGACCTTTATCGTTTCTGTTTCCAGCTGGTCCATCGCGACAGATCTGTTTGTTTCACATCATCCACTGTTGTGTGAAATCCTGAGCGCCCGCCTTTTCGTACTGTTCCTGTTGAGTATTGCGGACACTTCCCTTATACCCCTCGCAAGTTTTGACATTTCAACTGAATGAGAATCCTGTTTTGCAGGGTACCTTCCTTCACATCCATATCCATGTCTGCGAACTTGTGGAGCCTTACCATGTCGAATACTTGCACAGCTTACCTCCTGCAGGGTCAGTGGCATGGTGCGAGTATACGAAGATATCGTCATATATTACAGCCCCTCATACACACGTGCTCCCCTGGTATGGGTCATTCTTTTCCCGTCATCGGATATGTCGTACTCGTCAGGAATGAACTTCTCCACGTACTCGCTATGGTGAAAGTTTTACAGAAGCTCCTATTCCTGATTTCTCAAGAGGGTTTTCCCTGTTTTAAGCATACTTTTTCTGCCATTTTCCAATCGGAACCTGCGCCACTCCGTCATATCCTTCCAGTCCTCATACATTGCAAGAGATTCCGTCAACGACAGCGGAGCCTTTTCGAGTGAACTGCATGAGCATATCTGCTGTCCACCGAACAGCTTGCCCAGGAGCTGTCAGCCTCATGCAGGCTCCGAATGGTGGTAAGGGTCGCACATGCGATACCCATCATCTGAGCTTCACTTTCTCCTTGCCACAGAGCTCATATTCGTCAGGAGACATGCTCCCCGTCTGTTACGATAATAACATAACCTTGGCCTGCTCTCCATGTGCTTACGTGTGCTGTACACAGCGTAGGACATGTTAAGGCTTTCAACTGATTAATAACTTCTTCCGTTTTTCCCGGCTCGATGTTGTCAAGGTCTCAATGTTATTAAGTCCTCGTATAGCAGGTTCACATCTTATACCGTCCTTCTCAGTTCGCGACCGAAAACCTCCGACATCCTTAAGTTCGTCCTGTTTTGACTTCGGCAGTTTTAGGAAGTCTTCAAACCTCTCGGCAGTCCTGGTCGGTGTTTCAAGCCTCTTGACGAGGCTCGCTCCACAGAGCTTTTCAATCTTCCACCTTGTCTCCTTCCCTGCTGCCTGCGGTGCTTATCAATATTTCCCTGTTGTACATTTTTACCTCCTTCCTAATCTTTCTTATAATATTCCGTTTCAAATCCGTCTTGCCCTCAGTATCGGCCTTAGCCCATCTGAGTTCTTCTCCCATCAGGTCGCTTACACTTCCTTTACGGTAACGTCCATCGCTTCCAGTACAACCTCATCATGCGTGGTGCATTACTATCTTGTGGCCTTTTATCGGTCGTTTTAGAACAGTTGCCGCCAAACAGTCACGGTGGCTATTGCCTGCACGATGTTCTCGACGAGCTCCGCCATAATAAGTTTCGCCCGCTTTCCCATTTACCCGAGACGTGTCGGTGCGCATGGTAGGTATCACTGTCGCTCCCCAGCTGTTTTTCCCTTGTTCGGGACCGACGCCAATGGAGCTTACGGCACCGGAAGGGTTACGTCAGGAAAGTCGAGTCCTTTTGCAAGATCCCTTCCCTTGAGTAATGCTGCTCACTGCCTGTCTTGTTCCGTTACGCACACTTTCCTTGCGCCGCATTTCCTACTGACATACCACAGACTGTCCACTATCTCTTGTTTGAATTTCTCCACATTCTGACAATTTGGGAAGTTCCTCTTCGGTCAGTCCCATGCTGATTGCGCACCCATGCTCAGATGGCCCACTCGACCCTGATAACCGAGTGCAAGTTCCGCAACTTTCCTTTTCTGTCTTAAGTGGTGAGTTCTCCTGCCTTCGCGATTGTGGATATGCTCACCCGAACATCTGTGATGCTGATGCCGTCATAGATTTTTCCATGAGTTCTGAACACGTCAAGCCTCCACTGTTCTCCTGCAAGCCATAAAGTATCGATTTTGCTTCTATTGCCGAAAGAGTCGGCGATTGGTACCGTCCTTCTTCCGAACAAATGCCGCACGTATTAACTCGGCTTAAAGTGTCAGGGTATATTGTCGTATAGAATGTCTAAAGTGTCAGCAGGTCTCTCCTTTTACCATGTTCCTTGCGTCGTCAGGGTCTGACGAGATAGCCCCAGGCGCGGTTCTGAACCTGCACAGAGTCTTCCAGCCCACCTTCCTGCACGGTTGGCACCATAGAACTGCAGTAGTCCCTCTCTCACACGTCCGTCTTCACAGAGGCTAATCTTTCAGGTCACATATTTCTTCGTGCTTGTCTTGCTTTCAGTTCCTGCCTTATTTTCGAGCACTCTTTTTACGTTCGCCAGTTTCTCCAATAAGATTTTTAACTGTCTCCTTCTTGAAGATTTTCGGCATTACGCCTTTATCTTTTAACCATTTCATGACTGCACTGCACTGTTAGGGTTTTCCAGCCCTGTCAGTTTTGCTTCATTCAGCAGATGTTCATTCCAGGTGTCACTCACGAACAAGGACACTTTCAACAAGCTCACTGTCCACTTTTATCCCTTCGGCACGTTCATTTCTGACATCCGTATGCCACAGCTCTCCACTCAATTTTGGAAGTTTTATCCCTTCAAGTTTTTCCCTTTATTGACATTTCTGCCACCACGTCCTGCCTGTGCATATTCCTTGTAAAGTTCCCACTTTTCAGGCCTCGTGATGTGCGTGAGTTTCGCTGTTCTCCCACCGTTCCTCTTCGGTAGCTTCGTGCAACGGAGAAAAAGCCTTATAAGCCTTCCTACCCTGTTAGCGGATTTTCTTGTCATTTTCACGTCCCATTGCTTCTCAGCGACCTTGTCCAGTCCTCCCGGATAACCCGCATAATGTGCATGTGTCATGGTACATCTCCACTGTTCAAGTTAGTTGGTCCTGTACGTTTGCCTGGTTAAGCGCAGTACCACCATTCGAAAGCAGCATTATATGCCCTTAGCTCCGGTTTCCCCGTCATTGAGCATTTTAACAACTTCCTCCGGTACTGCATCACCTTGTGCAAGGTCAATCACTTCAACGGGCGACCCGTTGAGCGAATAGGCAAAAGAAGGATTTTCAAAATCCGTACTCTGTGCATACTTATGCCAGTCCTGTTTTTGAGCCATCCTCACTGCTGTAAGTTTCACATCTATGTTCAGTACATTCGTTCGTTATCCTTCCCTTTTAGTGATATAGTTCTTCTTCCTCAACTGGAGTGAAGTCCTGCTGAGCTGTTCTTCCTCCTGCAAGAGGTTCTCCGTCCGACACCTTCTGCACGTTCAGTCACTGCACCTATTCCTTTTTCCCTTGGAACAGATATGGGAAGAAATTAACTCGACACATTTGCATAAGATTCCGCTGTAAATTTCAGACTGATCCATTATAGGATTCACATACCCATCAACCACCTGATGTGGGTAATCTGTTTTGCGAAGAGGCTGTAAACACAATGCCCTTTACTACTCAGGACCAAAGCGGTTCTCCACTATTATTCACGCCATCTCCGTCCCAGATTGGTGTAACATTCTGTATTTGCATTTTCCCAACATTTTTCTGATACTCCTAACTCTGTAGCCGCTTTTATTGCCGTGACCATTTTTCTGGTTTTGCAGCCTATCTCGATTTCGGTACAAGAAATATTGTCGTGCTGTATTTTCTTCCGCCCGGAGTTGCCGCATGCGGTTTACGCCAAGTGTACAAAGCTTAGTCTTCCTCTTACGTTTATTCTAGTGTTCTGATGTCCAGTAATATCAGCTCTCTTAATCTATTATTTTCAAATTCATCTTCTGCGTTAATAACATCATTCACATATGGAGCCCTTTTGTCCGACTCCAGCACAAGTGTAGAGTTTTACCTTTGAGGCTTTATTATCATCGCCTCGCCTACATAATCATTAAAAATCTTTTCTTCCCTATTGTCCCCTCGAGGCACGCAATGTAACAAGCATTTTGCGTTCATACATCAGCTCTTCGGCTATCCCTCGTCCTTCAGTATCTCAAATCGCTTTTTCCGTCATCCGAGAACGTTCTTAAGGGACCTTCCTTCGACAAGCTTCCATCCCGGACTGTTTCTACCTTTCAGGATTGCCTGCTGGCAGTAGTTCTCACTGTCCTTGACCCATTTCACGATATCTCAGCTGCCCTTTTAAAAGTATGTCACCCATTTCGGCATGACTTTAAGATGTTGCTTTAGCTTCATATCTGTTTCAGAGCTCATGTTCATTTCACTGCCCTTGCCACTGCATACTGCCTTTGCCCTGCCAGAACGTACATTGTCCCGGAACAAAATTGCCTTCGGCATGATTAAATGCCCTCGGCGTTAGGTCTGACTATCCGCATTCCACGAGTTCCTCTGCTGATGTTTCACACACTTTGGGATGCTGTCCAGTTCCTGGCTGCACAATACCCATATTGACTGTTTCTATATCATCAAACAGAGGAATATTCGAGATATGCACTAACGAATAGAGCATAAGCTGTGGGTTATTTTCCGCAAACACAGGTACACCTTTTTCCATATTTTCAGATCCCTTACGTAGCGGTTTGTTGTGAGACCGTAACGAAGTTGCTACGCACGCTCGAACCCTTTTCAAGGCACATACGCACTGAAATCCACTTTCTTCTCGATTGATGCCACTGCAGGTTTATCAAAAGCGACATCATAAAGCTCGCGATAATGCTCGAGATGAGGCATCCGTATAGGAATCCATTTCCTGCTATACAGTTTATTCGCCTGCGTAAGTTTCTTCAGTCTGCTGTTGTAAGTCCGTGCACCCATCGGGCTTGTGTGTGTGGTCAGTTTGAGTTCTGGAACTCGTGCCAGTGTTCCTCCTCCTCGGCATACCTCAGATGTTGTTTCAGGGGAACAGTTCCTCGCGTCCTTGCACCTCGATTGCAGTTCATCTGATCTTGACGCCCCGCTTGCCGAAAGCAGGGCACGCGATCCCTTCTCATGTGGTTTATCATGTTCTCACCCTAATTCCCTTTAAACTCGTTCTGCAAATGCGTCCTTACGGCTTAGGGTCCAGTGCTGTCAGTTTTGACGGGTTGTAGGCCTTTTTACTCACCTCGGCTACCTTTGAACCTAACTCATTGTTGAAAGCTTCATGGCATCCCGCGCCTTAAGCTGGTCGTAACTCCACCCCTGTGTTTCCGATGCAGGAGTTTCCGCTTCTTTTGATACTTTTTCCTGTTGTACTTCTTTCTTTGGCAGGTATTTCTTCCTTTTTCTCAGGCTCTATTTTTACGTCATTTGTCCGCCAGTCCCCTGTTTTTGTTTCCGCCTCTTTTCGTGTTTTCACTTTTTCGGATACCGAGCTTACAATGTTCTGTGTACCGGTGCGGTACTGCTTAATCCTGTTAAAGCTTTAGAAAAGTTTCTCTGTATTTTTACTTCCTTCTTCAATTTCAAATAAAACCTTTATTTCATTATTCATTTCCTCCACGTTATTTTTGTTATATTCTTCTGGCTGGAACCCATTTTCAATGTTGTCAAAGTGCGAATTCTACCATTTGTGATTCTCACATCCACCTTGGCTCCATCCTGTTTCATTTGATACGATGTCAAGCAGGTTATGTACTGTGCCCGATGTATTCTTATAGGTATCTCGTAGTCTTTTTCATTTTTATCACTTCAATTTCTTCTCGGTGGTCTGAGCTTTTCCATCTGTCCCTCCTATTCTCTTTAATGCAAGTGGCATTATTAAGTAAATCCACTTACTGTTGGTTTCGCTTATAAGTACTGTGCTCTTATTAGTTTGACATTTCCATGACGGTCAGGCTGTTCTTAGATTTGCTTAAATAATCTATCAAAATTTGATGTTCGAGTGAAATTTCTCAGTATTCTCCTGTATGTGTTAGTGTGTGTTTTCTCCTAAATTCGCTACCTAGTTTGACGCTTTTACTGTCAGACTGCCTCTCGCTAAAATCACTGAAATCAAATACCTCCGTGTTTGCATCTATTATTCTTTGCAACGAGAACAGCTTTTTAAGTGTCGCAAGGAAAACTTTAGTGTTAAGTACATTACTATCATAGACCTTTAATTAGTGCTTTGTAGTCAGGAAATATGAAGACTGACATGGATTGGCCCAGATTTCACGCACACTTCCGAGCCTCGAAAATAATCTCTTTACTGTCAGACATTACCGTACAGTATCTTCCAGACCTTGTATGACTTCAAAGTCTTTTTATTAGCCTTTACTGCTTTAGGAATACTGCATGCGTCTATGTGCTTTCGGTTCCAGTATTTCTGTTTCACACATACCAGCCTGTGGGCAAGTAACTGTTCCAATAGCTGTCACGTTTATTTTCTTCCGTTTCTAATCTTAAGGCTTCATCGTGACGTTCTCAATGTATGATGCTGAAAAATTTACTTTTTCTAAAATACTTGAGTTCTGTGCTTAATTTAAAAATTCAACGCTTCCACAGTGTCCTCTTTAAATCCCGGATTGTACTCATGTAAAGGGATTTCAGACGTGTCGGTATAGCCTACTTTTTATTTTGTTATCCTGATTTTTAATCATTAATTCCGTAAACAGGTGCCTTGTTTATTGGTGGTCTTGAACATCTTGCAATGCTGTGGTACCACCTTCCTCTCCCTCTACATGCCTTACCGTTAATTCTGACTTTCACATATCTCGGAGTCAGGAAGCGAAGTACTTTCAATTCTGCTGCCATTTCCGTCTGTTCTGATGTGAACAAGCTTTTAAGATGTTCCATGCATGCCCTCTCCGTGCTTATGGAGTTCTCAGCGCTTCGACTGCACTGGAGAAGTTCCTCAATATTTTAATTCCATAGTGCATTTTTCCTTTCCAAGTGATATACGTCAATTAACATATTTTGAAAATCAGTCGATATTGCTGGTATCGGCTGAGTCTCTGAAAGAATGACACAATACTCAAAATCTTTCAGGTTTTCGACTCTTTCAACTCAACCATATCTCCATATATGCAAATCTCATCCCATTCATCCAATCTGCTCCACTGTCGCCACAGCATGAGCAATCATATCCTTTCTCAACTCCGTCAAAATAAACTTCTTTTTGGAATGACTTCGTCCGCTACTGCAAGATGTTTTATAATCGTATGTTGGTGGCTCCCATACACTTGCCACAGGTAATATCATATTATCCTTATAAGTTTTCTTATTTCTTTAAGGTATCCACCACTTGCGTTCTGCCAGTACACATACATTTCCTTTTATTTGCATTTTAAATCACCTTCCTTTTCCATCTCTATAAATTTCATCGAGAATCATATAGTAATCCTCTTCCGTTTCCTGGTAAAATTCCTTCAATTTCAGGCATTTTTCACTCACCTCCAGTCTGTATCCATCCGCGTTTCCAGCCATTCTTTTAAAACTTAGAACCATTAAATTTTTCATACTCAGCAAGTTTTTAAAATATGATTTTACAGGATAGAAGTCATTTTCTTTCCATAATGAACTTGTTATATACAAAATATATTTTCATTTTGCCCACCTCCTTTTTAATTTTGTAGACTTTTATCATTACTTTTTACTACGTTTAAACCAGTTTTTGTGAGTTCCAAATCCTCAGGAAATCAGTCTCCGTCTGTTCAGCATCAGCAGTTCAGCTCTTGACACAAGCAGGAGATTATCAATGCTGAGGTTTTAGCTTGCTGCCCAGTCCGCAAATATCACGGAATGTCCTTCAGGTATCGGTCCGTGTGTTTTCCTTCCATATAAGTTTATGCTTATACTCTCCCATAAGTTAGGCTCCCGCTATTTTGGTTTTTACATAGCCGTCAGTGGTTATGGTGTCTCATGACATTCATTTTTTGATGGCGGACATTTCCTTTTCTGAAAGTCGCCCTCATTACCTGTTCCAGGACTTTTTCCCTTTCGTTGTATCGGTATGCCCTTTTCAAAATCGTCCTGTTAATCCTTAGAAAATACCATGATTCTAATGTTTCCTTGAGCTGCGTCTATCTGACGCTTAAATTTTTATTAAACAATTCACAATTTCCTTATAATGCCTTCCCGAGTTATTTTTCTGATATGCTCGAGTTCTTCTTGGTGCAGCGTTTTACCTTTTTAATCACTCCTTACCCTCCAGCATCTTTGGGAGCTGCAGGTCAGCATTCAGTCCTTCTTCTTTTAAGCTTTACTGCCCTCGGGACAGTGTTAGCATTATCAATTATTGTTGATGCGATCTTAACAACCGCTTCTGACCTTGCTACCTCCACGTTCAACCTTTTCTTGTGTCATTTTCCTCGTCGCCCAATCTCTCCAGCTGTGCGAAGAGGTGGTTATTTCAAGTCCTTCAAGTGTTCTGCATATTCCGCCTCCTTTCATTCTGTACAGTCGTTGAATTCTGCAAGAACATACCGTATTTGAATATCATATTACTAGCATCTTCAATATTATCAAAAGTTTCAAAATGTTCTTTTGCCATCTTTTATGTAAATCTAATCTCAGGCAAGAAGTCATGTGAACCATCACTCTGTATATAATAAACGATACATTGTTTCTTCTGATCATTTATTATTTTATCTATTAACGCCTTTTTCATCTAATCCCATTCGCTTTCTTTTTAAAGTACATGTATGCTAACAGCCCTAGTATTACCCATAGAGCATGTACTACTATTTCTTTAACAATAATATCTTCTGTAAAGCGTTTTGATTGATTCAGCACTAATGCAACGATAAATGTTCCGTACCACACAGTGCGTTTTTTAGTTTTCATTGTCATTTTCCATCTCTCCTTTTTAATCATATCCGCCGCAATGTTATTTGCCACGAATATACCAATCTCGTCACGTCATCCCCGTTCACTATTATCACGGGAAAGCTGCCATATTTATCATGTAGTGCTCACAGCATGTGCAGGTATGTGGTAGTCCCATCCGCCCCTTTGGTCTTGAGGGGGTAGGCGGCACAGTCTGAATTGCCCGTCCCGAACTTATATCCACCTCGTTGGAGTCCGACTCTCACAGCTGATTCAGACTTGTGGATACGGTTAAGAGCTGGTCTTTAATGGTTAGAGTTTTCATATTTCCAAGATCCTTTCGTTTTCGATTTTTATCCTTTCAGAGGGTATCATGGTTACGAAAGGAGGTGCCCGCCATGGATCGCCGTTTCCAGCACCAGATGGACGTAGGAGCGTGATGCAAAATACCATCAATGATTTTGAAAAAGATATCAGAGATGACGAGCAGGCGAGCATAGTAATTTCGTCATTTGCAAAACAATCCCATTTTAATCAATGATGTGAGCTATTGGAATCCTGACATCATAATTTTTGACGGTGTACTGGTTTCCGATGGTTCGACTGTTCAAGTGCTTCCAGCACACATCTCAGATTAAATCTCTGCTCTGATAGCTTCAAAACGTCGAGACCCTCGAGAGGCCAAGACGTAAAATTGGATTTTCTGTTGACTCTCAAGAAGACTGATAATCCTGTCAGTTTACCGTTCAGTAACTCCAACTGCTGAACGGTTTCTTTTCCATAATGAAATAGTATTCAGGGATTAAAGTTAAATCATCTCTGTAGTCTTTTGTCTCTTCTACGAGTTGGTTTAACTTTTCTCATCTCCTGACGACCAATTATTTTTATCGTCTACGCCATATGTTTTCCATCCTTTCATCACCTCGCTTTCTTGTTCAATTAATTTTCGTATTTTCCGAAAGAAGATTTTAAAATATCTAAATATATATCTGTCAATTTTTAGTAAACTCACAATTTTTGCAAAATCTCACTCCTACTAAATTCCAGCTTTTATTATTTAATTTCAGCACTTAAAGTAGAACCTGCCATGCCTAATTTAGAGCAGAAATTTAATTCTGTACCGAATACTTCTTTTATTTTACCTCTTAATTTACTGTTATCAAATTCCATCAAATCCACCTCTTTTCTTTTTCGTATTTTACGAAAATAATTATAACCTAAGTGAAAGTCAAGAACTTTTTCGGTATGTACGATATTTTATTTGATTTTTGTTGTAATTTCCGAAAAATAGAGGTATACTATTAATACTAAAATTAAAGGAGAAATAATTATGTCAAATAAAAGAAAATATCGTTGATTTTAGGACGCGTTTAAAAGAAGCCCTAAAGAAATCAAATGAGCCAATCTAAACTTTCTGAGCTTACAGGTATTAGTAACGCGGCTATCAGCGAATATATATCAGGAAAAATATGGAACCAAGTAGAAGCCAGAATATCCTGAATTTTCAGACATATTAAAAGTAAATGAAGTGTGGCTAATGGGATATGACGTCCCAATGGAGAAGCATTGAAAAGAAGCCCAAAAATCAAAACAGATGAGATTGATCTTACTCCTGAACAGGGCGGAACTTCAATACATAATTTGAACACAATATGCTGTTTTCAAACGAAATAAAATGGATGAGGATGATGCTAAGAAACTGGCTGATATTTTAAGAGAATTCTATATCGAAACATTAGAGCAGAAATAAAAATTTTAACAGGAGAAGAATATCAATGAAGAAAGAAATTTTTGAACTTGCCAAAAAGCTTGCAACGGATATTCCTCCGACCCGAAAAGATTGGCGAAAGAAAGAACTCGGAATCGTGGTGAAATATCGTTCTTTTAACAATCATTCGGGAAGCTTACAAGAATGAACGGTAAGCATGACTAATAGCAATCAATAGCAAAATGTCCGAGTGCAAACAGCTATTTGTTTTGACGTAGAAATTGCCCATCTTTTATTGCACCCTTTACGAAGCTACTCATTATAAGATATTTCAGTTTTTCTGAATCCAAAGTGGTAGAATTTGAAGCTAATTATTTTGCGGTAGTGTTTTCAGTGAGTCGAAATAGAATTTGAAGATGAAGAAATAAAAACAATTAGTCAATAACATTATATTATATTATAAAGGAGTGATTCAATGAAAAAGTATTATTGTTTTTAATTCTATGTGTTGTATCTTTTGCAACCCTAACATAAAGAAGTTACAACAGGAGAGTATGTAAAGGGTTTAACAAGATATCGATTTACCGATAGCGATAAATTCGATGTTTATGTGAAAGTAGTTCGGAAAGGGAATATGGTATATAACGATATTAAAATTATCCTAATTATAAAAAGTGGATCTTAAAGACTTTCAATCAATTATAAAGGGAAAAATATAACCCATACACGCAAGGAATGGTATGACTTAATAAGTAACACAGCAGGAGGAAATGAATTTGGTCTGTCTGTAATTGAAAGAAATTTCCCTGATTTATTTAAAGATTTTGAGGATAATAATATATTTGCTTATGAGTATAGAAATAAATCGATATATAAGAGATGAACTCGAATTATCAGCCCCAAAATGAGCCAGTATCAGAAATTAAGAAAGATGATAGTTTCTGTAATGACCCATATATCTGCAAAAGACAGAAAATTATGTAACGCGGTATCAGAACAAGAGCATTTGGAAAAATGTCGGAACCTGTTAAGACAAAATAATAATGATAAAACGGATAAACTTGAAAAAGCAGCCAAACTTTTCTTTTAAAGATAATTCCGTTTTAAAACCAGGCCCTAGCGACCAACAGGACCTTGGAAATATGCGTGATATACACGACATACTCTAACCAGTATTAAGTATATCACACAAACCTTTAAAATACAATACAAGGGAGTGTGATTTTTAATGAAAACCCAAACGGATATGGAAGTGTCATCAAGTTATCAGGCAAAGAGGAGAAGACCTTTGCCGCAAGAATTACAACGGGGTACGATGACAACGGAAAGCGAGATATATAAGTATTTAGGATATTATGAAACGAGAAAAAGAGCCATGCAGGAACTGTCGATGTACAGTGCTAACCCCTATGATGTTGACCTTAAAAACTTGACCATGCAGGACATATATGACAGGTATGTGAAAACTCAGAAGGGGAAAGTAGGAGAAGGCAGAATGGAAGCATACAGGAGTGCATATACACACCTGACACCTCTGTTAAATATGAAAATGGCGGATATAAAGACCGTACATCTGCAGAACCTTGTTGACAGCATTATGGAAAAAGTGTCAACTGGAACAATTAGGCAGACAAGATCTGTCATAAGCTCACTTTTTAAATACGCCATGAAAATTGATGTTATTGAAAAAAACTATACAGATTTTATTGTGATGCCAAAACATAAGAAAGTTATAGAACGTAAAGTATTTACAGATGGAGAAATAGCGTTGTTATGGGATAACGTTAAAGTACTGGATTACGCTGATACAATTTTTACTACTCATATATACCGGAATGAGGATAAATGAACTGCTGAAACTTAAAAAAAAGAATGTAAACCTTGAAAATAATACAATTACAGGGGGTAGCAAGACAGATGCGGGAAAAAACAGGATTATACCGATACATCCCAAAATACTCCCTCTCATAGTAAATAGAATGGAAGCAAAACTGATTGACTTAATACCTAATAGAAAGGAATCAAGGAGCATACATATATAATAATTTCAGACAGAATGAATTCATAAAGATAATGGAGCAGTTGGGAATGGAGCATACGGTGCATGACACAAGGCATACCTTTGCACACACTGATAAGCAACGTATCTAATAACGAAACCGCAATCACTGGAATAATAGGACATACTAACATTAACATGACGAAGAAGTACACTCACACGAATATTGAGGAAATGCGAAAGAGATGGAAAAATAAATTAAAAATACCAGGATTAAAGAGTACCTGGTATTTTTATATCATAAATAACACTTAAATGTATATAATTTTTGTATATTACTTGTATATTACCGTTAAAATTTTTGACAATTTTTCACGTTTATTAAAAATTACATGAATTTTAAGAATACTAATAATAAAAGGGTTCTACAGATTTTATCTGAAAAATAAAAACTGATTTTTACGTTTTACCTAAAAATTGCAATATTATTTAATGTTTAAAATCATCTTATTCTTTACTTTTTAATTTTTCATACTTTTCAGATTTTATTTTACTGTTTTTCAATAAGCTCTTCAACTGTTCCGTTTCTCAGAACATTTTTATCAGTAAATCCTTGAATTCCTGTTATTCTTCCCTTATTTGAAACCCTGCCATATAATCCATCTATCATCTTCATCAAGTTCAGGAATAAATTTTTATATCTCTTATCCATAACTTATTGTTAGGGAAATTCTCCTTTTATATATGCATTATATGTATGATAGGTCACATACATTATGACTCTATAATGCCTTTCAGTTTCTCTATCATATCCTTCAATTCTTTTTAAGACTTTATTTTAGGGTACTTAACTGGTATTTCTAAATCGATTGCTGGTGGAAAGCGCCTTATCTGAATCAGGTACCATGCTTATATAGTAATCTGCCTGTGCCGCTCCACTGCTAAGCATTGAAAAGAAGTGGTAGCTCCTACTGTAAATCCATTTAATCTTGCATTATTCCAGTTATAAAGAAAAAATCACTATCCAAAAAATCTTTTCCTTCAGTAGCTTTCATAATAATAAATTTATATATATCTACTCCAGTTTATTCTTATCTGATGATGTGAGAACATCCAGCCCTTCAACATTATAACGCAATACTTTGGCAATAATGTCATTATGATATACATATCCTGAAAACTCAAGATAAACTGCTACAGCTCCGAGGAATTATAAGAAAAACCAAAATTTTTAAAAAATTTCTTCATCCTATCCCCTCTTCATTTTAAAGGATTTTATATTTCTGACATTTTTATAATATTTTATAACTGTCATTCCACCCATATAAGGAACTAGAACATCAGGAACTTTTTATACTTCCATCTTCCTGTTGGTAATTTTCCATTATAGCCAGTAAAAGTTCTTCCTACTGCCAGCCCGGAACCATTTAATGTATGAACAAATCTACTCTTTCCTGTTTTCCTTTACTCTGTATTTTTATCATTTGCACGTCTTGCCTGAAAATCTTCAGTATTTGAGCATGAAGAAATTTTCCCTGTACTTATCTCTGACTAGGTACCCATACTTCCAGATCATATGTTTTTGCTGCGCTGAATCCTATATCTCCGCTACAAAGGGAAATTACCCTGTAAGGAAGTTTCAGTTTGTAATATTGCTTCAGCATTGTTTACCATTTTTCCAGTTCTTCGTAAGAATTATCCAGGATGTGCAATTTTACCATTTCAACTTTGTTAAACTGATGCTGTCTTACAAGCCCTTTAAGGTCTCTTCCTCCTGAACCTGCTTCCTGTCTCAAACATGCAGTAAATCACGCAATAATATCTCGAGTATTTCTTCTTCATCCAGAATTTCTCCATTATGGAGATTTGTCAAGTCACTTCTGCTGTGGTATTAAAAATAATTCTTCCCTTCAATTTTGTACATGTCATCTGCAAATTTAGGTAACTGTCCTGTCCCCATCATTATTTCCTCTTAGCAAGCTGAGTGTCATTATTTCTTCATATCCATGTTCAGATGTATGATATCCAGCATAAAGTTGATAAGAGCCCTTTCCAGTCTTGCACCTGCCTTTTTACTATGCTGTAAATCTTGAACCACTTAATTTTTGAACCTCTTTTCAAAATCAAGAATATCAAGAGCTGTTCCAAGTTCATCATGAGGTTTAGGAACGAAATCAAATTTTGTCAGTTCTCCCCATTTTCTCACTTCAACATTGTCATCTTCATTTTTCTCCTACAGGAGTGCTTTCATGAAGTCTATTTGGAATAGTATAAAGCTAAAAGCAAGCTGTTTTTCATCAATTTCTGAAAGTTTTCTGATCCAGTTCCTTTATTTTTGTACTTACTCCCTGCATCCAGCAATTCTGTTGCATCTTTTTCCTTCTTTTTATATTTTCCTATAAGAGAACTTGATTCATTTCTTTCCTTCTCAGCATTTCCGCTTCCTGAAGGACTTCCTTCTATCTTCATCCAGCTTTAAAAAGCATCCAGATTAAAGTCACTTTTTCTGTTTTCAGATATTCCTTACTTTGTCAGCATTTTTCTCTTATATATCTCGTTTCAAGCATAATATTTCTCCTTTTCTGTTTTTGTTTTATTTATGTATCGTACAATTTTCTTGCTTTCTGATAAATCATTGTATTCCTCATTAACTTCAAAAATTTATTTTTCTGACAGTTTTTATATCGTATTTTTATGATTTCATCATATTTTTCAATATAAATATAAAAAGCAGATCCGTCTTATTTTCCATAAAATATTTCATACCTGCTTCACTTTCAAAAATCTAAAAATTCCCTGTCTGATTTGATAAAATAATTGATTACATTCTTTATGATTTCATCCTTAAATATTCTATTTTCTGAAAAACTTCCTTTTTCATTTTGTCAATTTCATCAATCATTTTTCAGCAAAATAAATTTTTATAAGTTTATTTCTGTCACACGAAACTAAGGAAAAATTGTACATTATTTTCAATACTTTTTATCCCTGTACATAAGTTCATTTCCAAGCTTACCGAATGTTCTGCACTCGCATTAATCAATGCTCTTCTATAACTGTCCTTTAATTTTGAAAATTCCATTTTTGACATTCTGTCTATACGTTTTTCTTTTTCTTTATAAGTTTCTGAAAATTCCTTTTCTAAAAATCTTTTCAATTTCTTTATCCTTATTTTTATTGTTTTCAGCTCCATTATAATATATATTTGCAAGTTCCAGTATAAAGAGGCTCTTTTTCTTATTATTTTTAAATTTTTATCCACTGTAAGTATTTTCTTTTTGAAAAAGCAGTTTTATATTTTAAAATAAATTGAAAATCAGCAGTTTCTTCAAATATTTCTAACTTTTTCTATTTTATTTTTAATTCCCTCTTCCAAATAAATAATGCCTCCTTTTTCTATAAAGTATTTTATTTATAAGCTAAAATATTAATCACACTATTCTGAAATCCATTTTTAAAACAAAGCGGTTTATCTATTTTTCAGAAATTTTACTATATCTTTTTCTGTAGTTATAATATAATCGTAATCTTTTCCCATTTCTGAAATATTGCTTATTTTCTTCCGGTTTATAGAGATGATGGTCTTCAAATTCAACTTTTTCTATCTTAGAAGGTTTCAGCCTTTTTACAGTTTCATAAAAGATTTTAGGATTGGCAATTGATGAAAAATAGTATTTTCTTATCTTCTACTATATTAAGCTCCTTTTCTTCTCCATTCATATTGTAAAATTCTCTTCATAAAAAGTTGCAACATATCTTTTTCCCATATTTTTAGTAATTCCTGTTTTATAAGTGATTCACTATCTATATAATTACTTTTTAGTTATTATCAGTTCATCTGCTTTGTCTAAGGATTTTAATGATTCCTCAATCTTCCCTTTGGAAGATATTCATTTCCACCAAAAGGATTTGTAGCATCTATAAGTATGATATTTTTATCTTTTTCAGTTTTCTGTGCTGAAATCCGTCATCCATAATTATAATATCAACCTTACAACATCACGCAGATAAACTGCTCCTTTATATCTGTCCTTTGACACTACAACAGGGACTTTAAGATTTAAGGCGTGAAGAAACGCTTCATCTCCTGACTCGACAGATGATTTGCCAGTATTTCTTTATCATTTCTCACTAGCAGCTTGGTCTTCTTTTTCTCTTTTCCTTTGTATCCTCTGCTCAGAACTCCTACTTTTTACCTTCATTCAGATATTTTTACAAAATACTGGACAGCGAGTTTTTCCTGTACCGCCTGCAACAACATTGCCTATACATATTACTTCTACATTTTCTGCTTTTCTGGATTTCAATATATTCAAGTCATACATCTTATTTCTTATAAAAATTACCGAGCCATAAATAAGTGATAGTATTTTCAACAATATCTGCATCTAGTTTTCACCTCTATTTTCAGATAAATTTTATAGATTTCCTCAAGTCTTCTAAACCTGTTTTTATTCACTGATTTTTGAAATTGACATCAGATCAGCAAGTTCCTGTAATGACATTTCTTCATTTTTAAGACGGTTGACTGCTGTTTCTCTCAATACTTCCGAGCAGTTCTTCCAGTCCAATTTCTTGCATCTATTTTATTTATTATCCTTATCTGTTTTTCTGCAGCCGATAGTTTTTAGTCTCATTTGCAATTTCCCAGTTCATATTTCTATTGATTTTTATTTCTTATCTCTTTATTAATAGTTACTTCTTCAAACTCAAAGAAAGAAGTTAAACCGCCAATTAGAAATATAATATCCAGTATGTCTTCAGAATTTCTGAGATATACAAGGCTTTTGTTCTTTTTCTCCGTCTGGAAGACTCTCTTTCCCATGTTTTTAAAAAGATAATAAAGATAAGTTGCCGCATCTTCCGTATCTATAAAAGAAATCCAGAGCATAACCCTTTTCAGGAGATTTCACATACCCGCAGCAGAAAACCTCTTATTGTTCAGTAAGCTCCTTCTCTGATTTTTCTGTGAAAAGCTCTTGTATGAAAAACAGTTTTTATGAGGTTCCCTGTATTCCTTTTCTTCCAGTTGCCATGAGACATATTTCATAAACCTTATGTACACCCAGTTTCTTGCTCATCAGATATTTCGGCTGAATATCAAGTCCTGTCACAGATTTTTAATCCTGAATAGACTCTTCTTGCTAACGATATGTTTTCTGTACTGAAATGTATTCCTTTTTCAGTTATTACATCCCTGGCAATAAAAATTCCAAAAAGTTCGGCAAAGAATTTCCTCTCTGTCTGTAACTGATTTACCGAAAATCTCTTTTCAAATCCACTGAATAGGACATTTTTGCCTCCTTTCCAGAAAAATTCCAGCTTTTTGTGCATAATTCAATCAATTACCTGACTCTATCTTATTAAATTTCCCATTTCATCATAATATTTCAGTTTCTACTTTTCTTCCTTTTTCAATTCTTCCTTCAAATTTCAAAGTTCCATTTTGATTATATCCCTTTACAGTTCCATCTTTATCATCCATATTTCCTTCAGTAGAAAAATGGAACCATTGTCATAATATACTGTCATTTTTCCATTAACTATATCATAGCTGTAGTTTATAACTGATTTTGACCATTTCATACCATTCAGTAAATACCCCCTGTCTGTGTCCATTTGAATAATCACCTGACAGTTTTTCTTCCTGAAGAATAATAGCTGTTCCAGTTTCCTGATTTTTACCATTCACATAATTTCCAACTGTCTCTTCCGCTCCGGTTTTGTATAGATAATTTACCAAATTTACCGTTTAACTGTCCGTTTCTATATGTATGTTTTTCCAAAAGATATCCTTCTTCAGTATAGTTTTCCATTCTCCTTCCTTTTTACCGATCTACATATTTACCTGTCATAAACATATTTCCATTTGCATAATATTCATCATATTTACCATCTATAAGACCTTTTGCTTATTTTAGTAACAAGTATTCTTCCCGCCTCCATCAGTTATTCTTAAATCTTCCGAGCCTGTAATTACTTCAGCTCCATTTTGCTCTTTTTACACTTCTGTCACTATGCCTCTATCGTAATTTAATAATTCTATTTTTCCATCATTTATTCTGTAATTTCCTGCATTAATATTTTTACCATATACTGCAAGTGATACATCAATGTTATTAATAAACTCTTTATCTTTTTCATTATTTTTCTCCTATGTATATAATTTATCTTTTATACTATAGCAAATGTAAACTGAGAATTTATTTATTCAGTATATTTATTTTCCGCAAATCAAACATTAACAGAATATATCAAAACTTATTTTCTTTCTATTTTTAAATTGTTGCTTTTTAATAATAAATTGTTGTATAAAATATGTGTGTGAAACTCTTAGTGATACTGAGAAAAATTTTAGAAATTAAGGAGGAAAAATATAATGTCAAAAGAAACATTGAATCCTTTTGAGATTGCTCAAAAAGCAAGTAAAAAGCGGCTTGCGATAAATTAAATGCAGATCCGGCTGTATATGAAATTTTAAAGAATCCTATGAGAGTGATGGAAGTCTCTTTTCAGTTAAAATGGATGATGGTACTGTAAAAACATTTACAGGATACCGTTCCCAGCATAACAATGCTGTAGGACCTTTTTAAAGGTGGAATAAGATTTCATCCAGGAGTAACTGAGAGATGAAGTTAAGGCGCTATCTACATGGATGACTTTTTCATGTTCACGTGCCGGAATACCTTATGAGTGGAGAGTAAAGGGGAATTACCTTGGATCTACAAGGACTATTCAACTGCTGAACTTGAAAGAATTTCCAGAGCCTATGCAGAAATGCCATCCATTAATTGGTGAAAAATTGATATACCTGCACCAGATGTAAATACCAATGGACAAATAATGTGCATGGATGGTGGATGCTTACGAGTGTAGTTAAAAATCCGCTCCTGGTACATTTACTGGAAAACCTTTAGGATTTGGAGGATCACTTGCAAGAACTGAAGCTACGGGATATGGGGTTAATCTTGCCGCAAAACTTGCTCTTGAAAAACTTGGACAGGACATAAAAGGGGCCACTTATGCTGTACAGGGATTTGGAAATGTCGAGTTTATTATACTACCTATTATGCTCATAAAGTCAGGAGCAAAAGTTGTAGCAATTTCAAATGTTGATACTGCTGTCTACAATGAAAATGGACTGGATATGGAAAAATAATTAAGGAAGTTGGGGCTAACAGTGTTATTGCTGACGGTGTTTATGGTGAAAAATAACTAATCAGAACTCCTTGAACTCGAAGTTGATGTTTTAGCTCCTTGTGCGCTGAAAACCAGATTACTTCTGAAAATGCAGACAGAATAAAGGCAAAATAATATCTGAAGGTGCAAATGGACCTACTACTCCATCAAGCTGACGAAATTTTTATATAAAAAGATAATAGTTATTCTGATATACTTGCAAATGCAGGTGGAGTTGTAGTTTCATACTTTGAATGGGTACAAAATCTTCGAAGGATATTACTGGAGTTTTTGAAAGATTCAGGAGAAACAAGTGTACTAACAAATTCATTTAGTGACATCTGGAATCTAGCAAAAGAATATAATGTTGATATAAGAACTGCTACTTATTGAAAGTATCAATTGCTCATGCTGTAAATTAAGGATGGTATTAATTAAAATAAAAATATTTTAGTATAACAAATATGGGATATATCAAAAACTTAATTAAATTTTATTAAGTTTAAAATATCCTATATTTTTAGTTATTCTTCTTGTGTATTCCTATATCAAATATCTGAGCCAAAATAATGTTTTGATTAAAATAATATTGACATATTGAAGACTTTAATATATTATATAAAAATAAATTTAAAAAGTGAGGAGCCTAAAAAATGGAAAATATTGTAGAAGTATTCGGGAAAAATGTATTTACGCAGTAACTTAAAAAAGTTCCAAAAGTCTGTATTCGAAGAATTCAGATTATCTCAGTTAGGATTAACTGAATTATCAAAAGAATCATGCCGAAGTTGTGCAAATGCAATGAAGGACTAGAGCGACAAAGAGGGCAACACATTATTGTCACTGGTTTCAGCTTTCGATATGACTGACTGCAGAGAAACACTGATTCATTTTAGAGCCTACCGGAGATAAGAAATCATCTATAAATTTTTCAGAAGCAGCCTCATAAGGTGAATCAGATGCTTCATCTTTTTCCTAACGGAGGTTTAAAGTACTTTTGAGGCAGAGGATGACACAGTCTGGGATACAAGTTCATATCCATTTATAAGGAAAAACAAAAACAGTGTCACATTATATATACCTCCCGAGCCTTTATTTCATTTACAGGTGAAGCGCTTGATAAAAAGTTCTGCTGCAGAACAATGAAATATATTAGCAAGCAGGCATTAAGAGTTGTAAAGGCCTTAGGAAATACTACTCACATCATGTATTTACACACTCTGGGAGTGGAACAGGAACTATTTTCTGGTAAACAAGGAGTTTATTTGAGCAAGGAAGACCTTCTGCTGACAGGAAGAACCTTATTTGGAGCACCTGCTCCTAGAGGGACAGGAATTGAGTGACCATTATTACGGAAAAATAAAGGAAAAAGTTATAAAACTTCATGGTGATGTAGATGTGGAACTATGGAAATTGGGTGTGCCTTCAAAAACAAGACATAACGAAGTAGCTCCCAACCAGTTTGAAATAGCACCGCTATTTTTCGGTAGCCAATCTGGCTTCCGACCAGAATCAGATTATAATGCAGACTATTGACTGCGCTTAGACATAATATGGTTGCATTGCTCCATGAAAAACCTTTTGAAGGTGTAACGGTTCAGGAAAAACATAACAACTGGTCACTAAGTACTGATGACGCAAAAATCTTTTCAGTCCGGGAAGATCCCCAGACAAATAAAAGATTTCTTCTATTTGTCTCAGCCGTAGTAAAACTGTAGACAGATATTATCCTCTGTGAGAGCTACAACGCAACTGCAACAAATGATCACCGTCTTGGAGGCATGAGGCTCCACCGGCAATTATTTCTATATTTTTAGGCGACAGAGCTGACAACAATGCCACTTTGAAAAGCATTGCATTGAGGCAAAAATCTGCCTGTAGCCGCAAGTTTAAAGCTAAACCTTGATGTGGATGTTATTCCATCATTAAGGTGATGCAGGAGACAGAAACAGGACATCTCCATTTTGCCTTTACAGGGGAATAAATTTGAGTTCAGAATGCCTGGATCAAGTTCCACTCCATCTACGACTGCAACTGCAGCCAAAGTCGCAATTGTTGGGAAGGTTTTTAAGCGAATATGCGACAAGGAAAAAGTGACAGGAAGATTTAGATAAAACCATTGTTGAAATCATAACAGATGCATATAAGAAAACATGGAAGAATTATATTCAACGCAACGGATACAGTGAAGAATGGCAGGAAGAAGCTGAAGAGAGGATTGACTAATGAAATATCTGCAAACACGGCATTAAGAAAATATCTGGATCCTGAAATGCTGAGTCACTGAAGACTGAATGCTTACTCTGCAGGGATCTGCATCAAGATACAATGCCTGTGCTGAAGATATATCACATATTTGCATTGAAGCCATGAACATTGATGAGACATGGCTAATAAGTATATTATTCCTTTTGGATTAAAATATCAAATCTTCTGGCTGAAAATATTGAAAGAGTTGAAAAATTCTATCCGAGGCTGCAAAGGAACGAGAGTTGCTTTTAGAAAGTGTTCTGGCTGATATTTCCAATATACGTAAAGAAACAAAAGCTACTTGAGCAAAGATAGAAGAAGTAAAGGAGAATCTGGAAAAACAGACAGACCTAGCCAGGAATTTTTAGTTGAAGGACTTGAAAATTTAGAGTTCCTTTGTGACAATCTTGAAAAATAGTTGATCAATGAAATCTGGACATTGCCTACTTATACTGATTTGCTGTTTAAGCTGTAAAAATTATTTTAAAAATTATAATGTATAAAAACTTAAAATATTTTGAATCCATTTAAAATTTAAAGGGTAAAAATTATTTTAAGTTTTTATATTTATTCTATATCTGATCTTCCAGTTCCCTTACTTTACCTTGCTTTTTCCATAATGCCGCAATATATACAAAAGGCGTATCCATCACTGAAAATAAACAATTCCAGAAAATATGTAGAAAAAGCGATTACAAATAATTCGCTGATTTTATATACTCACTGCAAATGCAAGAACTGTAAATAATGAGTTATCAATTACCTGTCCAACTACAGCGTACTCAGGTTGTTTCTAATCCATATGTCCTTGTAGCTTGGACGCCATTTTCTTATAACCTGGTAGGCGCCATACATCAAATAACTGCGATATTATAAATGCGGTCATACTTGCCGCTGTTATTCTTATAACAGACAGTTCATTTACGGCCAGTCCAAAAATAGGTTTCAGATGTTCCTGAAACTGGTCAATAGATGCAGGCTTTATTGCTAATGCCCAGTTCATAACTATTGTAGTAAATACCATTGTAATAAATCCGATTGTAACTAACTTTCTTGCATATTTTTCCCCTCAACCTCAGATAGAATATCCGAGACAAGAAATACTCCTCCAAAGGCTATATTTCCCATTGTTGTTTCAACCCCAAATAAATTCATCATTTTTAACACCTGTATATTTGCCAGTACTACTGACAGAGGAACAAATATAAGCAATCCTACTTTTACCCCAAAATTTGTAAGCTATTAAAACTGCGGTATAATTAAATAGCATATACCCCAGCCAGAGCATCTCATTTGTTTCCAGAATTGAAAATATCTAACATTTTACCTCCACTTTATATTTATTTTTCACATGTATCATCCCTTTTGACAACGATACATTCTTAAATCTGTTATCCTGTGAGGTATGGATGGAATCTCCCAAACATCCTGTTATTTCTAACTTTTATTATTTTTCAATTGTATTTACTAGTGTTATATTTTACAATTATTTGACAAAAATTGCAATGCTTTTTAGCAATTTAATTTAAAAAGTAGTGTTTTTACTTTCCACTGTTTCCAATTAATGTGTACCCAGAATGCATAAATTCAAAATGTCAGCTCACTATTAGTAACAGCCACTTTATCCAGTTTCCAAATAATCCCATCGCAGTACCATTAAATTTTAACCTTTTTTCCTTCTATAACTGCTATGATTTATTTTTCCATCCATAAATCATGCATATAGCTAAGAAAACAAATTCCAAATGTACATGTTGTTATAAAAGAACCTAAAATAATCCAGCCTATATAACTAAGCGAGACCTCCATCAAAATAACTTTTTCTTCCATAATTCCTCCTTATAATTTTTAATAATTTATCTTACTTATTCTTCCCATTTGCTATTTCTCCATTATCTTCTCCCGACTCCCATTCCCAGTCATCTGTTATTTCACCTTCATTTCTCAACATTTCATTATATTCTTCTTTTACTGTAGGATTCTGATTTTCCATTTGAATAAGAGCTTCCATAACTATTTCTGAATTTCTTCTCTTCTGTATTCGTATTCGTAATTTCTCCTAATTTTCCAGTTCTTCTTTTTGAAAAACAGCCTTATAATTATGATAATAATAAATATTTGTTGCATCCGGATCATCTTTTTGCCGCTTTCCTTTTCTTTTCTTCCTCTTTTTCATTTGTGATCTCAGATTGTCATAAGTATTCGCTTCACTTTTTGAAGGTTTTTCCATTACCTTTTCTGCAGCTGTAATTTCTTCTAAAGTCATTTCTTTTTGAAGATGCTAAATCTGTATAATCAGTTGTTATAAAATTCCTGTATTCTTCATATTCAGATTTTTTCATTGTAAAGTAAAATTTTATTATAATGACTGGAATGATTACTGAAAAGTCTACCATTAATAAGATGTATTCCATAAGGATTATAATCTTTTTATTGAATAAAGTCCATTTTTGCTTTTATTTCAAATCCTCTAAAAAGTATAGCCATTCATTTTGGGAAATTTTTGTATTTTACCATTTCATAAGCTTTAAGGTAGATAAATTTATCTGAGTATATTACATTTGTAGCAAATGTAAATTTTTTTAATTTATATATAATATTTTTCAGCTTTGATTTCAACAGGATTTTCAGGATTATCATTTTTCTACTATTGCTTTTAAATTTTTGAACTTTTCATCTAAATCCTTTACTTGCTGTTTAATCCTCTCATCTTTTTCTTTTTCTGCTAAAATCTTTTCTTGCTTTTTCAATTTTATATTTTTCATATATGGGAGTAAGATAAATTATCGATACAAATACAGATACGCTATAAGTATAGCCACAAATATTGAAATAAACACCAATCTAATTTTTCCATTCTTACTTAATTCTTCATTTCTCCATTTCATGTTGGAACTCCTTTAAAATAAACTTTAAAACATACTTATTATTCTACTCCTAAAGCTTTTCAAAATACAGCATCTTCTGCGTAGAATAGAATATCAGGTTGAAAGCTCCGATTAAATCTGATGGTACAGATGCCAAATCTGATGCTGAAGTTATTGGCAACAGTATCTTTTTGCTCTGAATCCAGACATACCTGTAATATATTTGCAAGTTCAGACATTTTTATTATTGTTCCACCTATACTTAAATTTCCTAAAATTACTGCACTTGAAACAACAGGTTTATTCAGTGCAGCCGAACAGATGGCAACTAAAGTAGCTAATGTTAAATCTGAAGTCATTCCTATCCCTTTCATATCTTGATAATTAACCACATAGTCATTATTCACTGTGCTTATCACTTCCACTTATGGACTTCCCATTAGCTTTTTAAATATTTAAATGCTGTTTCAGCAGCTTCTTTGGCATCCCGATTATTTCCCAGCCCTGTTTTTCAAATTTTTCCTGTTCCTTTTTGTTATCTGTGTTTCAATTTTAAACAATCCTATCATTCCATTTTTACCATGAGAAACAGTATATAGATGTCCTGCCTTCCCAACTCCTTCCGGAATAAGGCTTCGCTGCTCTGTTCAGGAACAGATACATATTCTTCATTAAAATCATCATTGCTTATATAGGAGAAATTCACATCATAAAAATTCCATTCTCCCTATTTTCTTAAGCTGCTCTTTTACTCTCCTTCTCATTTCAAGTGAAAATCTTAAAAATTTTCTCAACATCTTTCTTTTAAACTTTCCATGAGGATAAAACTAATTTTATCATTCCTGAAACTGTTCTTTTTACAGCTATAACATCCCTCTGATTTAACTGATTTCCAAGTCTAAAATATTTATCATGAGCATCCGAATATGAAATTTTTACGTAATTCCCGCATTATTTCAGCATAGTAGTCTGTTATAAAAACCATAATTGTCAGTAAAAATTCAGGCGGTATTTTGGAATTTCCCATCCTGGTAAATAGCAGTGCATTCTGTCTAAAAATACGTATCCTGTCCCATTACATCTGGAAAAGGATCAAATAAATGGGAAGTTTTTAAAAGAATATCTACACTCTGATTTATATTTCCAACAAAAACCATTCCTGCAGTAGCATTCTTTTTCTTCCTTTCACTCTGGCAAATGAACCTGAAGCCATATAATCCTTCATTATCTGAACTCCATCCTGATCCTTGAATTTTATTCCGGCAACTTCATCAAATGCAACACAATCCCATAATCCTACCAGACCCATCGTCCCTTTTTCCCATATTATAAAATAAATTTGCCACCGTTGTCTGTCCTCCTGATACAAGTATACTGTTAGGACTTATTTCCTTATAGACATGTGATTTTCCTGTTCCACGAGGCCCCAATTCACAAAAGTTATAATTATTTTCTACTAATGGAATCAATCTTGCCAAGTGAAGCCATTTCACCCTTTCATTGAATTTATCAGGTTCCATTCCTGTACTTCTTAAAATAATGTCTATCCATTCCTCATCAGTAAAGTTTTCCCTCATCTGTTTTAAATTCTTCAAAGTCAATTTCAGGCATCTGTACAGGCGTTAATTTTTCTTATTGTGACTGGATTTCTATTCTTGTCTCCTTCATCATAAAAATATTCCAGCTGGACTATACTCCAGATACCTCCTCCAAGCAGTCTTTCATATTTTTGATGGATAAGCATCAGACATTGGTATCCTTTTAATGCCAGATTTGAAAATTCTGCTTCATACCTATTTTCTTTTAAATTAAGTTTTTACTGTAACTTTATCTATTACAGTATAAGATGCATTTTCTCTTAATTTTGATTTTTATTTTTCTGCTTCATCTGGTCTGACATAATTTTTCAGCCAGTATACTGTTTTCAATCCTTCTTCTATATCTTCATTATTTGTAGAAGAACAGTACATCCTAGCAGATATTCAATACATAAACTGGAACATTTGCTCCTTCTTTTTATTTTCTTTGTCAAATCCTTTTCTGACAATTTTTCCAGAAAAATATTTATATAATTTTTGTATTTATTTCTTCTATATTTTCATTTTGCTTTTCGTCTGTTACTTTTTCTATTATTTATATCTTCCATCTTCTATTTTTCTCCTTATAAAAATTCTCAGAAAATCATATTCTAAAACCCAAAATCATCGGCAAATAATACATCTATCATCATCTTTTCCTAATTTCTTCGATTTCAGATTCTTTATCCTTTACAATTAAATAATAGTCTTCATTTTTACTGTATTTCTGATTTTTTAGTGTAAATTTAAACTTTCTTATTCTAGTCTCTCCTTCTTCACTGTCCGCCTTGTAGTTTTCTATATTTGAAATTATATTATCATTCCCATCAGTAAAAGAAAAATTTCAAATTCTGCAGATTTTATAATATCTGTAACTGCTTCTTTCTGTAAAAATTCCAATGAAATCGCAAGACTTGTTATTTTTCTTGCTTCAGATATTAGATTTATCTTCACCTTTTTCAGTATCTACTGCTCCTTTTGCAGTTCTAACTTTTACAACTGGAACTAGCATTTCCTGCAGTGAAATTCCCCATGATAGTAGTTCTGTCCACCGCCACTTACTTTAAATATATTTGAAGTATTAGGAGAAAAGCACTTTCAGAGTTTCACTTTCATTGTTTAAAAATTTTGGAAAGACCAATTTCATTTACTCCTATAATATTATAATCCTTTTCAGTAATTACATATCTCTTATTTATAATATCATTTTTCATCGAAAGAATTTTCTATTTTATCAAATTCTTCATCTTCTTTTGTAAATAAATCCATGATCTGGAAAGTAACTATTATATTGTTAATTGATTCTACTCTCGAATTTTTACAGGTTCATGATTTCATCAAAGCCTCATGACACGCTTCAAATACTTCATCTTCAGTGTTTACCTTGTCACCTCTGGCATCTATCTGATTATGATATATATACACTTTCTTTTTATTTCTGAACATTTCCCTTACTTCATCTTTTGTAGCTTTAAAAACTTTATCAAAATCAAGTGCTACCAGATCTTCATCATATTCCTTCAATATTTTTCCTTTTACTCTGTCATTACATGCTTTTCTATCTACAAGTACTATAAAAATCCTTTTCAGATGTTTTATTTCAATTTTCATGAGGAAAGCAGAGAAGCCATACCTAACTTTGTAATAGAAGGAAGTATACTCATCTGACTTTCTATTTCAGCATTCATTTTCTCATCTTTATTCATTTTTCCGACTAATTCTTTTTGCCACTTCATATCTAAAAGCATCTGAAATTATGACTACAATCCCTTTATTTTTATTTATTTCCACATAATTCTTATAAAAATTTTTCTGTAATTTTATTTCTTCTGAAAGATTATTATAATCCAGAAGCTCATTAAATTTTATATTTAATGGATTCAGAAAAATCATCTGTATATTTCAGTTCAATTATTTTTGCCAGTTTTTCATATTTTTCACTTTTTCCACCAGCTTATCATAGTAATAATAAAACTTTCTATAGTATGTATCAATCCAATAATATTCATTGTCATATGTTTTTATTAGTTCGTGTAGATTCCCAGAAAAATTAAATCCTATATTTTTATACTGTTATATGCATATTTTAATACTTTTATACTCTATTTGCAGCCTGTCATTGTCATTATTATTTTCCTGTCGTAATTTTATTATATCCATGATGGATTTATCCTGCAGTTTTGCTGAAAAATTTTTCATCACATATTCTTTCAACTATCCATTCTGTTATCTTTTTCATCAGGAAAATCAAAAATATCAAGTTCAGAATATGCTCAGGCAAAATATTTTTAAAAATATTTATCCTGCTTTATGTAAATATACTTCTGAAACAAGATTTTCAAAATCATTTCTATATTCAGAAATTTTTCGTAACTTATTCAAAAATATTATAACTGTGCTTTTTCACATTTAATTTCTTATATTTTGGAATTTCTTTTGTTATTTTTCAGATACATAAGTCAAATATTCCAAGTAGCAATTTAGTCAGATTAGGTTCTTCATCAACATATCCAAACTTCAATCTGCACAAATCCCAGAATTTTTCTTCAAGATTATATTTTTAAATTCTGAAAGATATTTACTTTCCTTTCTATTGACATCTGTAATTAAAATTCTTGTAACATCTTCAAAACCAAAGTCAAATATTTCAGCTTTTGAACCTGTAATTGCTCTCATTAAAATGATTTCCATATCTTCTAAAGGTTTGCTGTCCTTTACCAGCTTTTCAAACTTTTCCCTTCTATCTTTTGCCTCAAAAACTTTCTATGCTCTTCCATTACTTCCTTGAGTTCATCGTCTATTTTCAAATTCTGAACCACCATGGAAATCCAGTCTGTTAAAAACACCTTTGAATACATTATTGTATCAGCAAGGTGATTTTCCTGTTTTTCACTTCGTTTAAATGGAGCATATATTAAATAATTTGTTTCCTTTTCTTGTCTTTCAAGAAGTATTTTTGTTTTTGAAAAGCTCATCCTCACGTAATACAAGCAGTTTTGCATTTTTCCAGCTTCAGTTCTTCTATCTCTGATAAAAATTCCTGTTTTTCATCATACCAGAAAAACAAGTCTTCTTCCTTCTTTCTTAAATTCACTATTAAGTGTATCTGTAATTTGTTCTAAATTCAATTTTCTCCTCCAGAGTTTCAGTTTTATTTGGTTTCGTGTGTTTCTATTTCCAATATTTTTAGTGCATCAATTATTTCTTCAAATTCAGGACTTTTTCCCGAATATCATTTCTTTCATCTGTATATAATCTATTTCATCATCATCTGTATTCTTCTGGTAGCAATTTTTATTTTTATCACTTGTAGCCTCTTCATATTTTGCCCATTTTTCTTGGATAAAAATTTTGTTTTTAAACTTCTACTTTTTCCAAAAGGAATACTTGTTCAAGAGCTGTCTTTTTATATTTAGATTTAGTCAAAACAATATAAATCATAATAATGTCTGGCATATCTATCCAGGATTAACAAATTCTTTGGTCTATTAGCTTCATGGTGAAAGTATTGTAACTTTTTCCCAAAATGTTCGTTCTGGTGAAACTGTTTTTATCTCTATGAAAAGAAATCCTGAAATATTTTTGGATAATTTTCTGCAATATATGAATTTATTTTTGAAATTTCTGATGGAGTCCATTCAGCTAATGCACCAATTTCCAATCTAACTACAGGATTTACATAATAATATTGAAATATTTTTGGATATTCAAACAAAAACTGTCTGTTTATCTTTTTCATCTACTATCAAATTAAAAACTTTCTCAATTATTTTTCTTTAAGTCCTTTTTCATTTTAGGAATTAATTCTTTTTCTAAATTCTCCTACTTTTTACATTAGATTCCTTTATTAAACTTATCCTCCTTATTATTCGAACGTTTTTCCCAAAGTTCTTTCTCATTATATCCCAGTTGTCTCCAATCTAAAATTAAGTCTATATCTTCTGAAAAACGTTTTATTACATTAAAAACATTTTTGATAGGCTAGTTCCTCCCTTAAATACAAAATTGTTTTTCCATTCAGAATAATTAAACAAATAATCAGTATAAAAGCATACCCAATAATCTTTCTCCACTATTCCTTGGTTTATTCCCATTTTTGAGAAGTATTTTTAGTTAATACTTCTAAATCCTCTCTCTCAATTTTTCCTTTTTAACATTTTTCCCCCTATATATTTTTCTTATAATTTTATAAACCCATGCTGATGCTACTTTCCCTTCCTCAATTAACCTTTCTTTTTGTTCTTCTGTCAGTCTATAAAAATTTCTATATCCTCTTCTGTAACTTTATCTTTTCAATAGTTTTTAATGCCTGAATAACGATGGCTGTTTCAATGGATATATGGAAATTTCCTTATTGTTTCTATGTTTAAATTCTATTACTGTATTTCCAAATAGAAAAATCATATCTTCCATCTGATATGTATGTCCATTTGGAAGGCACCTGTATTGAGAGTCCTAATAAATTTAATGCTGTATTTCCCGAAGGGTGCTATTGTCCAGTTATATTTTCTGGCTGTTGCCTTAGCAACTTCATGAACTGACGGGCTTCATACTCTTCAATCAGTTCATTATCAGCTAGGATTATAGTATATACCTTTTATAATTTTCTGTATGAATCCGTAAGTCTATTTAATATTTTTCTTACAGTTTCATAATCGGCAATATCAAGAAAATCACTGAAATAAATACTTTACCATTATTAAAATTATCTATTCTTTCTTCTATTTTTGTGTAAAATTTATTTTCATACTCTCATCTCCTTGTCCCAGATATTGTATAATTTTTGGGACAAAATTGCAACATACATTTTTATCTTATATTCAGTTCCTGTTTCAATCCTTTTTGCAATACCTGGTTCAGGATACTTCTTGCCTTCTTTTCCAGTAATTCCAGTTCACTGACAATAACATTTTTTGCTATGATTGTTTCATTTAATTGTCCTATTGTATGTTTTAGCTCAATGTTATATTATTTCTCTAATAATTCTTTTTGCTTTTTCAATTTCATAGATTTTAATTCTATTTTCTAATGAAAAGTTTATGTAATAAATTTTTCCCTTTATCTTTATTTTCAAGAGTTTTTCCATAGTCATTTATTAATTTTTACAACTCTATTTTTCTTGTCTACTTTTTCTTTCCCATCATGATCTGAATACAGAAAAAAATCAATCTTATTTTGAGTCATAAATACTATAATAATCAAACATACTCTGAAAATAAGAGTAATCCGCTTCTGATAACGAATGTCCAAAAAGTAAATTGTTTCTAAAAGTTCATTAGATGGTAATGTAAAACTTTCGATTGTATCACTACTAAAATTCTATATGTTTTAGTAAAAATATTCATACTTTCATCAACATTTTGGTTATCTATTCCAAAAATTGGATTTTTATAATCTCCATGAATATTAATTACTTCCTCTATACTTCTTATATTTTTCAGCTGTTGGATATTTTTCTATATTTTTAAATTTATTAATCTCATTTTTATAACAGTTGTATAATTAAAAATTTATTATTTTAGGTTTGTCATTATATAATATATTATCTAAACTATGAGCCAATTTATTTTTGAACATCCTTAATATAATTTCCAAAATCTTTTCAAATAAATTTAAATGTTCCAATACTACTTTTATTGCTGTTTTTACATCTAATTCACTTTCTATTAACATTTGAACTATAATGAAATATTTATATTCTTCATGATTTTTAGCATATTTTTACAATATCTTTTATATCTGCTTTATATTCAAATATCTCCCTAATATTATTGACATAACTAACTATATTAGTTTCAACCTCATACCATTCTTGTTCTTTTTACAGAATAAAAAGATAATAAAAATAAATTTTCATTTAGTTCATTATGGAGTTTTTCTATTAATTCTTTTAAATTCTCTTCTTGAAAATAAGGTCTATCGTGTAAATCATTGTAACTGGTTATTTTTAAAAAAATTTCATTAAATTTTGTCCAAAAATTTTTCTCTATTTTTCTTTTTGTTTCAAAATAATCTTCATATTTTGTAGGTAATTTTTGCCATAAATCAAATCCATTTCCTAAAATATAAAGTTCCTGTGCTATAATTGTTCCCCTTCATAATATTTTATTTCACCTTCCCCAATATCTCATACCTTTTCCCATCACGTCCAGTCTGCACTTTCTCATAATTGACTTTCACTCCGTCATCCAAATCAATCGAAATATATTCTGAAGACAAGTGATTCATCTTTTTCATCAAATTGTTTTACATTCATCAAGCTGTGATTTTTATTTTTCAGCTCCTGCTCGGCTCTGTTATTACTTTCAATTTCATCCTTCAGAAAACTTGCCCTTCTTTTCATAATGTTTCTGTAACTCATGCAGATATCCAATTCTAACCTTTTGCTGTAGTCTGTTCATTATAACGGTGCATATAAATCAATGCTTTAAATCCATTTTTCTTTTCCTGCATCATAAAAGCCAGTAAATTGGTCTTTTTTTGTATCTTTTTAAATGATCATCATAAAAACTTTTCAAGAAATATTCCCTTATAATATCTTTTGGGGCATCATTTTTATTGGATAAAAGCTTATGATATAAATTTAAGATTTTCTTCAAGCGTTTCTTCTCCGTATACTGTTTTTTTACAAATTCTACAAATCTTGTAACAATATCATCACTAAAAATATTCATTGTCAGTAATTGGAATACAGTTATCTTCATCAGGAATAAATTTGCTATATTTATTTTTATCAAATTCTCCTCCTGCAAATACAAGACCTTCCTCATAAAGCGAATAACGTCCAAACATACATCCGACAGCATAGAAATAAATTGTTTTACAACATTTTCTTTCGTTAATACATAGCTGTTTCCTTTAATTTCATGATTTATTTCATCATCTGTATCAAATATTTTAGCTATTGTTATATCTTTATCACTTACATCTGAAGTCAGTTCATCCTGCAACCCATAAATATCAATAAATATTCTATTTAATTCCTCTTCATTTTTCCTTCAATTTTAAAAATTGATTATTTGTAAATTCTTTATATTGACCATATGCTTCTTTATTGTTTTTATTGAAGTTGATAATACTTTTCTATTTTTCAGAATTTTCTTCATCTTCAATATTATAATTTTTCAATATATTTTTCAAAAATTAACCAATGGACTTACTTTTAAAAATCCCATGCTGTCTCAAATGTATTCAGTCATATTTTTGAGATTTTGATGCAGATCATCAACTATTGATAGCACTTTTTGGTTTTTATTTGTTCATTTTTCTATAACTGGTAAATTATTAAAATCTCCTACTTGTAAATTTACAGTCGGATTTAACATATTAAAGACAAAAATTAGATATTTTAGTTCCCATTATACCTAAAATGTATTTTTAATCTTAATTTATCTTCAGAAAAAAAGCTGACATTCCTGAAAACATCATGTATACTACCTGATTCTCTATATCTTATACTGAATCCTCCACTTGTTATCAATGACCAAGTTATTGCTTCTTTAAAATAATAACTAGGATTTCTAACTACCGATCTTAATTTTCCCGTTACTATCCTTAAAATTCCTTATTTCATTACCGTTATTTCCCCAATTTACTACATAATCATAATTTCCATACCATTGTCTTCTTTCCCCACCTTTTATTATATGGATACCATTTATATCCATTACTTTTTGTTTCTTCTATTGATTTCACATTATAGCTTATTTTTCTTCTTCCACTTCATACCACTGTCTTAAAAATCTATCATTATCTGCTGTTGCTAAGCCTTGTCTCAGCTCTATTAGTTCAGAAGTTTTTATTCCTTTTTCAAAATCTTTTAACAAACTCCCCACTCGCCCAATATCCTATTGGCATTCCTGGTATTTTTTTCAAAATTCCTTTCATTTGTTTTCATAAAATATCCACAGTTTTATTTTCTAATGCTTCTAAAAACTTTTTATTTTGAACTTCCATTCCACCATTAAATTCTGATAATCTAAAAATATGTTCCTTTATTTGATTCATCTCCATTTTTAATATAAAAGAACATATAGGTACATCTACACCTCTAAAAAGCATGATATTCCATTTGAATTAAAGATACTATTGATTTATCTTGTATTATTAGTTTTCTTAATTCTTCATATGTTTTTATAAACATCCATACCATAGGTGTCATCCATCCAGAATATCCATCTTCAACAAGAAAATCAAATACTCTCACCATGAATACAGAAAACAGGTCACCTTTATAATTCTTATAATTTGTTTCCACAAATTTTTCAATTTTAGATTATATTTATTTAAATATGGCGGATTAGTACAGACTACATGATACTTATTCTTTAATATTTTTGCAGTTTTTACTATTTGTTTTCATTAATGGATAAACATTCTCTTTCCATATTTCTCCATTAAACTTCCTATATATCTGTCTCCTGCATTCATCCAAATATCTATCAAAACTGTCATAATCAAAATTTCCACTTTATTAGACTTCCTATTTCTCTTGCATCTTCAAATGTTCTTATTAGATATTCTCCAACTTGATATCATCTATTGTTACTCCATCAAGATAAAAGTTTGTTCTCAGTTCATCCATATTTATGAATTTTCTAATATTTTTTACTCATTATCAAATAACAAATAACTTTCTTCAGTATAAGTTAAATTAGGAGATATTCCTCTTGTAAAAGAATCTTCTATCATGTTCCCTACCTTTTATCATTACTGCAAAATACGTCAACTGATAAGCTCTTTTATCTATATCAAGTCCATTGATATTCTTTTTCTATTATATTTTTACAGCTTCTCTGTCACTATACTGCTTCCCTGTAAATTTCCATTAGTATATCAAAAGCATGAACCAGTATATGTCCACTTCCATGCAAGGCTCTAGAATTTTATTTCTTCAGGATATATTTTTTCATCTATATATGCAATTTCTTCATTTTAGGAGTTACAAAAATATTCAGTTTATCTTTCAGCTTACTGTTAGAGTTTCTTTCAATCCAATATTTTTCCCAAGGAATTCTGGTACCATATATTTTTACAACCCAGTCAGTAGTAAATATTTGTGTTGCTATTGGTATATCTTCTTTTGCAATAGTGCCTTTTATTCATTCCAACTATTTCATTTTCTTTTTCATTATAATACTGAGTAAAAACCACCCAATAACTTCTACTTGACTTCAATTTCTTTTTCATCTGATGAAATTCCTATATTATTTGATATTTCTATATTATAAAGTCCTGCTAATCCTATCCCTTTATTTTTATTTTTATTTTTAAAAATTCTCTTCTCCAACTTCATCCAATAACTTTCTCAATATTCACTTCTTCATCATTTTATTGAAATTGGCAAAAAGCAACTCTGAATAATCTTCAGCTTCTTCAAATAATTCAGGCAATATTTCATTAAGTTTATTACATTTTTATAAATAAAAATTTGAAGAGCTCTTCTATTTTTGTTCTCTTCTTTTAACTTATAAACATTATTTTTCATCATTTGAAAATTTCAAATCTGTATCAAATACTTCCCTTATTGTTTGGGGTTCCTGTCATTTTTCTCTGTCCAGAAGATAAAATTCTTATTCCATCAGGAATATAATCATTCACTTCCATAAATCTAATGGCAATAATTCTGTTAAACCAGGTATATACTATTTCCTCCAACAAATTCATTAAAACACTTCTTAAAACCTTCATCTTTCTCCTTGCTTTTTAATACCTCAATTATTTTTCCCTCTGTTTTGACTTCCTTTTTATTAAAATTCCTGTCCATTAATCTTCAGATAGTCGTCTTCTTTTACAGTTTCTTCTCCTGTTCCTTTTTCAGTAATCCCATCAATTCCAATTTTCTTTTTATATCATCTTCCATTTTTCTTTTTGCATTTTACTGCAAAAATTTCTTAATGCGACTTTGTCCATATATTTTATATATTGTAGTAAAATAAAAAGCTACAATTTTTCCTCCTTGTATTATTTTTCAAAATGAACTTAGGTTAGCAGAATAGTTTTTCTACTGCTAGATCAATGATTATTTCTAAAAATTTTTCTTTTTATTTTTGTCCATGTACATCACTCCTATCTTATGAAAAAGTATTCAAGCTTTTTACAATTAATACTAAAAAAACGATAATGCACGTAAAAATACTATATCATTTACTTGCTAACCCTAGCTCTGCTAGCCTAAGTTCACTTTATTAAAATAACCCCACCTTATTTAACTAAAATTCCACTTCCACAATTTCACTGTCTTCCAGTTCTTTTTCCAGTTTTTCTCAATTTTTCAAGATAACTTTCTATATCTTCTTTGCTTTGTATTTTCCATACTCTATCTTTATTTATTTTAGCAATTCCTATTACTTTTGGTTTCTTTATTCTTATTGAGTTGCTCAGACTCTCTTCTACTCATCATCTGTTTTTAAGTTTTTCTCTTAAAATTTTCTTCTTCCTGTCTTTCAAATTCATCAAGAAGTTTACTTTTCAAATTTGAAGCTTCTTTATCAAAAGTTTCTATTTCCCTTATATTTTCTGACTTTTTCAGCATTCTTTAAAATTTCGAAAAAACTTTCTTCAACTTTTTAGTAAACTTTTCTTTCAATTCATCATTTTTCCGTATACAGTCTTTCCAACGTTATTTCTTTTTATTTCTTTTTATTTTTATCTAAAATGGGATTTCTTCTTTCAGATAAAATCTGATTATAATTTTCAACAAATTTTTTTATTTAATTCATTTCAAATCCTTAATTTTTATTATATGAGCTTTTTATTATTCAATATTTTTTATATCTCTTATAATTTTGTTCAATCTCTTCATCTGAAAAATAATTTTTAGAATCAGCATATTTTTCATATAGTTTAACAGACTCATCCCATATATTTTTCTGTTCTCCGGCAAAAACTTATCTATAGGCTCCATATCTTCAACATAATCGCAGTAGTCATCTTCATGTCCTAAAACTTCATCAAATATTTCTCTTGTATCTTTCAATGCAGTATTCTTTTTAAAAGTCTTTCTCCATTTTCCAATACATCCCTTGCCTGGATAATTTTTATTCTTATAGTTTCTTTCCAACTCTTCTATTTCAACAAGTTTTTCCCTTGTCAGCTCTTTAAAATCCTTCACCATTTTATCTGTATCTTCTGAATCAATATTTTTCCAAACAGCTCATCTGCAACATTTTTCATTGCTCTTATACTTTTTGCTATCTATCTTTTCCTTTATTTCAAGATAAACTCTTTCTCCACTGTCTTTTTACAATACTTTCTATAATATTTTCAAAGTTTCATTTAACAGGCTTAAGCTGTTTCCATTTCTTTTTAAGCTCTATTTCCCCATCTTTAAATGCTCTTGCAACTATCCATTCAATATCTTTATCATTCCATCAAAAGGAGCTTTTGAAAAATAATCCTTTTACTTCCTTTTTATGTTTATCTTCAGTCCTTGTCCTTTTTAAGTTTTATATGATTTACAACTTCCTGTACTGCATTTATATTCTCTTTTTTTCTTTCAGCAGTAATCAAGGTATCTTCCCTATCTTCAAAATTTCCCTTATGTCGCTTTCTCCCATAGACTTTGTAATATAGTCCAGTTTGTTATATACTTTGTTTACTAATTTTTCCTAATGCTTCAGTTATCTTAGTTTTATAGTCCTTCGCATTAAGAGTAACATTGTTTCCTCCTACATAGTATTTTTGCATTTTCTAAGAGCTTCTTCAACATTCGTTCTGAACGCTCTATATGTTCCTTACGCTCTGTACTCTTTTTCCTTTATAATACTTCCTTGTGGTAGATCATCAGCCTCTCCTAATTTTAAGAATTTCTCTATTTTTATATCCATCTCTATTTCATTTATATAAAAACTATTTTCTCCTAAATCAATAAATACTGAATTTTTCCTGTGTACTTTTTCATTAAAAGGGAACTTTCATTTCCACTATAACTAGAATTTGGAGTAATTACATTTATACCTATATCATATGCATCTTTCCCTCTTGCATTGTCATCAACTTTCTGATTAAAGGAGAAAGTATAATCTTTTAAAATTTAGGTGACTGATATTTTTTTCTCTGAATAGAATTTATCAAATATTTTTCGGGAAATTTTTTTCTCAATATTTCATTCATATCCACATCAATTTTTATCAATCATTTTCTCTACTTCCTGCTCTTCATTTGTCAGGGAATATATACATCTCCAGATTTTTGTACAAGTGTCTGTTTTTATAAGTACATCTAATGCTTCCTTAACCTTTTCCTTTAACACTATTCTATCTTCATTTTATATCTTCAACCATTAATGTAGTAATATTTTTCCAGTGTTCCCTTTGTTTCCTTGACATACTTAATCATAAAAGAACTTTAAGTACATTCATATTAAAGCAATTTTCTTCATTTTCAGGATTAATATAGCTATTTTTCATAGCTCCTGTTATAATCACTGAATGTGAGTGATCCAGAAAAACTTTGGAGTCCATCATAAAAATTTATCAAATGAAACAAGTATTCCTGTTTCATTTTTCTTTATATTTTTCTGCTCCTTCTTTAAACATTGCAAGCATCGAACGCTCTCCTTCAGATAAATGTTTTTCCGCTTGAGCTATGTTCACGAATAGAAGTTAGAACATGATGAAAAGTATCTGAAACTGATACGGAATAAAAAGGATATACTTACTGAAAATCTTTTTATATCTGAATAAATCTTCTTTTCAATTCCATCATCAAATATAACAAGATTTTTATTATCGATTCCTTTTTCCTCATAAACTAAAGACAGTTCTTTTTCTGCGTATTCATTTTTCTAAAATTCTCTTTTTATAACTTCTGATACATCTGTAGAAGTCAGGCTGATTCTAGTTTTTAAATCTACCCTGTATTTTAGAAAAATCATTTCCTTTTTACTTTTTGTAATAGAGTCTATAGCCTGTTGGGATGTTTACTACTACCCATGCTTTTTCCTTTACAATACACTCCTAAATCTTCTGTTACAGTTTGCAGATTCAGCATTAAATCAGTATTTTTCTCCTATATACTGTCCAACTTCATCTACAAAAATATTACATGATGATTATTTCCTTTTTCTTAATATATTTATCAATCATTTTTGCAAAATCTTCTATCGAAATGAAATAGTCCTTTTTAGAAAATTCAATCCAGTTATTCGCTTCCTCTTCTGTCATAAATCCTATTTCTTCCAAGGTTTTTAACTTTGGAAGTTTCAAAGATAAAATTATTTCTTCTTTCTTCCCAGTTTTTCTGGAAATTTCTTCAAATTTTTCTTTAAATTCTTCATATTTTTCCAGCTAAAAACCAGTTCCCTTTCTAAATCTGCCACATGTAGCTTTGGAAGAATCCCTGCATTTCATTAAATACTTTCAAAAACACTTTCAAAAATATCATCTTTTCCTTTATTTCCAGTACTTTCACTTTTTAGAATCAATATTAAATAAAAATAGAGTCTGTCGAAGTTTGACAAGCTTTTTTTCATATCTGCAATAACCATTTCATCCTTTTATTTTATTATCTTCCAAAAATAATCAATCGCTTTTTCCCATTAATTTTCTTTATTAGAAAGCAGATAAGATAATATTTTCAGCAAATGCGATTTCCCGCTTCCAAAAAACCACTTATCCAGACTCCCATATCATCTGTGTTTCCACTAATTCCTTTACCATATGCTGAAAAAGTCTCTGAAATGTTTCTGTAATTCATTTGTTACTACATATTCTTCCAATTCCTGCTTTATATTTTCCTCTTCCTTCTGTCCTACTTTTTTATTACTCCTTTAATATCTCTGTCAATAGGTTTCTTAAACATCTCTTTTATTTTTCATAAACTCTTCTGAAGCTGTATTTTAAAAAGCTCCATACACTCCTCTCTATTTATATATTATTATTTTATGATTTTTTTATAAAAATTTGTTTAACCCCCAACCTATTTTTCTTATCTTAAATTATTTTCTCAAATTACTTTATGAGCGGAAAAAGCCCTGTAATAATTATCATCTTTAAATTCTCCAAATAATTCCAGTGACTGTCCATCATATTTTCCTGGATAAAACATCACTACTGGAGATCTATCAAAAATTTGATGCAGATTATTCAATATTTTTATGTGAACGCACAAAGCGGAAAATATTTTTTTCCAACTCCTATCAAAAATATAATGGCTTTCTCAGGTGTATTTTCTCTATATACTCTGCAAAATAATTATTATCGTCATTCATTCTAAAGTAAATCATTTACAGACTCTACAAGATAGTTCATTCCATCATTTTTTCCATTTCAAGCAATCTTCCAGATATCCTTCAGATTCAAAGCAAGTCAATCATCAAGTCATACACATCATAAACTTTTCAGTTTATATCCATCACCAAATTCCTTATCCTTTTTACCAACTTATCAATATATTCCCTTACAAAATTTCATCTTTAGGATCATAATCAAAAACATAATATGAAACTTCATTTCCCAAGTCCTTTGCCATTTAAAAAGAGTTTTTCCTATTTCACTTTCGATTTTTCCTAAATCTATTTCTGTTTTTGTCATTACACTTCTCCCTTTAATGTTTTTATATATATTTCCATATTATTTTCCCTTAATAATTTTTTTCCAGCTCATAATCCAAATAAACTTTTCCATATAGTATCTCTTTATCCTCAAGTAAACCTGCCTCTTTTTAAATAATTTTCCATATGTGCCCTTGCATTCTTTTCAATGTTTTTCACTAAACTTTGCTACCTCTTCATTCTGCTCTGCTTTTTCCTTCAGAAACTTCATAACAATACCTGGATTATATTCCTTTGTCCCCAAGTAACAGTTCATTTCTGTATGAATTGTACACATATTCAAAAAATAATTTATCAGTTCCCATTATAGATAAAAGATTTATTACTTTTTGAGTTCCTGTATCACTCTTAAAAATAGTTTCCTTTATTCCCTCTGGAGTATTTTTATTCTTTGTTATCTCACTTATAATCCTTTTTACCATAATCTTTTGATGATGCAGAAAAATATTTTTCTTCATCTTGTAATTTTCTTATTTCAATTTCATTTTTCCATTTTTAAGAATTCTAAAAACTTTTTTAAATTCTAAAAACCAGAATCACTTCCTAATTCCAGCACTGTATTCTTTCTTTTCCACTATTTTTCCTCCAGATATCCTTAAGCTGGATGCTTAATTTTTACGGAATATTAGTGGCATAAAAAGAAAAATAACTAAAAATTATTGAAATATTTTAGCCATATTTAAACAATATATGGTATAATATATTAAATTTAATTTGAAAAAGGATTTTTAATGAAATTAAAATTAAGACATCCAACAATTCTCCACAAATAAAAACTCCCTATAAATATAGTAAAATTAAAGAAAAACTAATTTACAGGGAGGAAAAATATGAAAACCAATAGTGATTGTAGACATTAAATTTTCAGAATGGATTGACATCTGGCTACAAAACGAAAGACCTTTTATAAAGGGAATCTACTTATGCAACATACACAAATATAATTGAAAATCATATAAATCCATCTCTAGGTACTAAAAATATCAACAATATTAAAAACGATGATTTGCAGAATATGATATTTGAAAAACTAAATTCAGGAAGTCTAAATAATAGTAAAGGACTGTCACTAAAAACTGTGAGGGATATTATGACCGTTACCAGATCCTGTCTAACTTCTGCAATGAAAAAGGAATCATTAAAGAAAAAGTTTTTTGAATGCAAATTTCCTAAAAATATGGCGGACAAAAAGATAAAAATTTTTACTCATATTGAACAGTCCAAACTTTTCAGTACATAATTTCAAATCTGGATGAAAAAATCTCTTGGAATCTTCATTTCCCTATTATGTGGTTTAAGAATCGGAGAAATATGTGGCTTAAAATGAGTGTGATATCGATTTTTGAAAATGAAATATTATCTGTAAACAGGACTATTCAAAAGAATTTATATTAAAAACCTCTGTCAAGAGAAACTAGAATAGTCATTTCTTCGCCAAAGACATCTTCTTCATATAGAAGTATTCCCCTTAGCAAACATCTAATAAAAATAATGAAAAATTTCAGAAAGAAGATATCTTTTTACCTTATCTCAGGTAACGAAAAGTTTTATTGAACCCAGAATATACAGAAAATACTTCTATTCAATGCTTTCATCCTTAAATATTTCAAAACTTCCATTCCATTCTTTTAAGACACACTTTTTGCAACGCAGAGCAATTGAACTGGGAACTGATTATAAGACTGTTTCTGAAATTTTTAGGGCACTCCTCCGTAAATACAACCTTAAATCTATATGTCCATCCAAAAATGGAATACAAGAAAAAAATGTCTGAGCCTTATTTATCAGGAACTTTCTTCTTCATCTAAAACATAAAACCTCTTGAATGTCTTTTTCAGTGAACAGAAATTTCCCATCTGAAATCTCTATAGTTCTACTGCAACTTTTTATGTTTCGTTTTAAATCATAAATATTTTTCTATATTGACAAAATACAAAAATAAAACTATATACTAATAAAAATATTATAAAAAGGAATACTCACTATAGTTTTAAAAAATTATGTCAAAAATGCTGGATAGTCTCAAAAAGAACGAAATCGATATTTCTACTGAATTTAACAATAATTCTGAAATAACAGGTAAAAAAGTAAAATTGAGGCAGACCTTATCTTCCGGAAAGATTTTATCTGGCCGTATTACCAAGGTTTTCCCTTTATCTTTTTAGCTCAGATTAATTTAGAAGAGTAAGTTCATTTGATAAAGATAAATTACTCCCAAATGGAGGAATGTTATGTTTTTCTATGAACCGGAGACCGAAGAAAGGGGATATAATCCTCAAAGTAAAGGTTGTGCTAAAAGTTTTTTTATTATGAAGATTTTTCAAAGCTTTTCATTAATTGATTTTCCTGAAGATATGAGGAGATGACTATAAAATTCCGGAATTTAAAGTTAATCTTAAATCAAATAAAAGCTTTCCTTCTTATGAAGACTTCTATCTTCTTTTTAAAGAACAAAAATTTTTAAAAATCATAACATTTTCATTTAAAAGATTTTGTCCCTATTTACAGTGAACTTTTTATTCCTAATCATAATTACACAAAATTGCTTGATTTATCCGAGTAATTCAAAAATTCTGTGGAAGTTCAATGTGCAGCTGTAACAATGGGATTTAATATAGGTAATGGAGTAAATCCATCTAAAGAATATGAAGAAGAAATTAAAAAGCCAGTAAAGATTGGATATTACTTTTCCAGATGGATACAATTGAAACTGATGATTATGAATTAATGTTCGGAGATTCCGGACATATCTATTTTTGGATTAGGAGAAAAGATTTAGCAAATCGAAATTTCGAAAAACATTTGGCTAATCTTACAATGTTATTAAATTTTTCTTGAAATATAACTGCATAAGTTACTATCACTATTACTAAAACTACTTGACAGCCTATAATGCTCAGTATCTCCAAAATATCAGCATTATAGAATGTCACAGTAGTTTTATTTTAAAATGTTTTATAATTCTAATAGCATGTAGCAGCTGAATCTCCTGTGATATTGTACAGATAGATTCTACTTCCTTTTACCACGTTTCTTTCCCTTAGCTCCTTTAATATTATTAGAAGATTTTTATTCTTTTTCTTCCTCTTCCTTAAGCCTTCTCTCGTTCTCCTCATCCATAAACACACTGCTAGCCTGTATCCTTCATAATATTTTTATCTTCCTTCAAATTAAGTGAGTTGCTTCAAAGCTGAGCTTTCTTTTTCTTCCTTTTGACAGTTCATTTCCATTTTTATTTTTAAAGTACATTTCAGGATCCACTCTGTTAACAAGTCCTTTTTCCCCGCATTTCATAAGCTATTTCAAAATGAAGATGTGGGAGCACGTGTACCGCTTGCATTACCTCGTAACCCTGTTTTTGCAATTACCTGACCCGCCTTCACTGTATCTCCCACTTTTACATTGACTTCCACTGAGATGACAGTATCTGAGATATTTTATCTGCATTCCAGGCTCATAGTTTGAACCATAGGTTTCTTCACCTGAACCTGCTTTTTGACTTATAATTTTTTCTCTTTATTTTTCAAGCTCTGAGGATCTACTTCCATATAGAAATTTAATCCGTATCCCAGCTTGTCTGCATACAAATCAACAATTTTTCCCATCTAGAACTGCTAAATACCTCTGTTCCGGGACAGCAAAAATATCAATTCCCTAGATGAGCCCTTATCCGTTACTTCTTGTCATTCCAAATTTGGCCCAGTCAGGATATTCTTCTCCTGAAATTATAGTAAGTAACCTGAGGATTTTTATTGGATTTATCCTAGAAAATATTATCTCTTCCTCTTTTTCCTTAACAATGGCTTCTTGATGTTTATTATTGATAGCCGTTGCAACAGAAAAATAATTCCGATAACTATCACTGAATTATACAGAAAAACATAACTTTTTCTTACTAATTCGCATTTCCTATCTCATATTCATTTGATTATTTTTCCATAATAGTTAATTTTCAAAAATCTCCTTTTAAAGTTATTTAAATTCACTCAAATATTCTGAAAGCTTTTCCAGTCCCTTTTCAAGGACATCCTTATTTGTACAGTAACCTAGGGCGTGCGTATCCAGGCATATCAAAGCGATTTCCCGGAACTAAAAAGCACTCCCTTTTTTCCTTCAGAAGTTTTATGCAGAATTTTTCCAGTATCAACAGAAATATCCAGTTTAATAAAGGAAGTTGACACATATTTAGGAAAAATCAGTGATACCTGTAGGTTCATTTTTCTACCCATTTTTACAATATCTAAATTTTTCTGATACTATCTTCCTATTTCTTTCCAGTATGGCTTCCTATTTTTCCAGTATATATGTTGCAAGATAATCATCAAATACTCAGCACATATCATCGTATAATCACGATATTTACGGAAAATATCACTTAATTCATGATTTGCCGCAACCCATCCTATCCGTATTCCTGGAACCGAATACGTTTTTGAAATGCTGTTTACTGATATCCCCTTATCATATAAATCTACGATTGAAGGAACTTCTATTCCTGTTTCCAGTGATTTATAAACCTCATCAGAAAGAATATAGGCTCCACAGCCTTCAGCAATTTTTACCAGTTCTTTCAGAAAATCTTCCTCCATAACTGCACCGGTAGGATTATTTGCATTATTGTACATATCATTTTAGTATCACTTCTTATAAGTTTCCGTAATTCTTCCAGATCCGGCATCCAGTTCTTTTCTTCCCTGATATGCCACAAATCCACTTCGCTCCAAAAAGAACGGGGAATATCCTATAGCTGCTGATAAGTCGGATACAATGAAATTACATGGTCTCCAGGTTCAATCGAGAATAAAGGGCTAAAATTACCTCCTGTTGCTCCGTTTGTCTGTAAAATCTCTTCAGGAAACATTTTTGTGATAGTAGCTAACCTGTTTCTTAAATTCCGGATGAACCTTCTATCCATCCGTAATTCATTTTTGCCATTATTTCTGATCCTTTTCAGTTTTATTGCCTATTTTTATAATTTCTTCCAGAGTAAACGATGCTATTGAACTTCCGGCAATATCGCAATCGCATCATTTTTCCCATACATTCAGCCATTCTTCCCACTCCAAAGTTTGCAATTTTCATATTACTCACCTCTTTGTATATAAATATAGGGATATCCATTTTTAAATGAATATCCCTGAATATCCTATCTAAATGTTATTCTGCATTTTTAAAACTATTTTTACAAACATAACCGTTGGAACTTCAGGTACTCTGAAACCATTCTTATCTCCAGGTGAGGAATTTCCAAGCCAGTCATATATGAACTTTTATCTGATCATCATAATGTCTTATACATTTATGCGATTCAGGATAAGTTCCTATCTTCTTTGCTGTTGCAGCTTTTTCTCTGGTTTCTTGTTTCTTTTTGGCTCAAATAATGAAGGAATGCTGTGCATATATCCTCCACCACTAAATCTGACAGCATTTTTGGCATCTCCTGCTACAGTTTTTCCATCAGAACCTGTATATTGCATTACAGGGTTTTTGAATAAGCTATCAGAAATGCTCCATAAGAGTGTTGCAAATGAACCATTTCCATCCTTACCTGTTGTTACAAAAGAGCTTGTTATAACATTCCAGTTATTTGATCCTTTATTTTTTTCTATTATCATTTCATTTCTGACTATGTCTGTCAACATAAATGAATCTTGAAATTTCTTCCTTTTATTCCTGAATCTTTCAAAAGTCTCTTATTTGATTTCTGAATAGTATTCTTATCGTCATAAATATCTATTTTTACTTTTACATACTTATCAGTTTCTTCAGTTATAATCATCATTGATCTATCAGGGAATGTTTATAAACTCTTTAAAGGAGGAACTTAAATATCCTCTTTCACTCTGATTTTTCCCTATTACCATACTCTATCCTTGTTTCCACCACTACCTCCACCCAATGGAGTATAGTCATCCAATACATAAATTTTCTGGTTTTTGCAACTGCCTCTTTTATAAAGTTATTAGTCTTTTCAGCCTTTTTCATCATATCATGCCAGTCAAACTCTCTCTTTATTGCATTTTGAAGCTAAAACATATCCAAGTTTTCCATCAAAATAAACTTCATACCATTCAGCAGTTCCTCCTGCCACATTTGGTTTTTAACTTTACCAATAACTTTGTATTTATGACTGTAGTCGCATTTTTAAAAGCTGCTGATTTTACATTAGGGCTCTTTTTCTTACTGTCGTTCCTGTTTTTATAAATATGAACTCATCCATATCCTTAGGAGAATTTTTATCATATCTATAATTGAAAAGTTAAATTTTTAGGTCTTTTCTTTTTGCATAATAGTTAATATAAGTATAAGGTCCTTTTATATTTTTGCAGGCTGTTTTCCTTCATCAACTATATTATCCTTAGATTTTGTATCTACAGTTTCTGAATCAGATGGCTTTACATCTTTTTTCATTTTTCAGATCTTCTGGAACAGAGATTTTTCAACTGTTTCTGTATCTGCTTTTTTCTCTTCGGTTTTTATCATTTTCTATTTTTGCATTGTTTTCTATCTTTTATCAGGTTCAATTTTTACTATTTTCTGTTTTTGTTTCTGTACTGAAATTAGAAGTAGATTTTGCAACCTCTTTTTAGGATAGCTGTCTATAAAGTTTGTCAGAAAATTATTAAAAATCATTGTCAAAATTTCGACTTTTCAAATGCTTTCTCGACTTCTTTCCCTTTTTATAGCTTTTTCCTTTATCATCTGTTACATATGGAATGAATTTAGTTAGAACCTTATCTGGTTCAATCAGATACATAACGACCAGTTTATCCTTCTTACCGTCCTTTATCTAAATCAGGTTTAAGTTCATTTTGATTTCCATTCCTTTTTGTCTCAGTTTTTCTGCAACGTTCCCGGTATTTTGCAGGATTTCCTATAACATTTACATATACAGATAAAACTAAAAGAATAAATAATAGAAAAATTTTCTATTATTTTTCATACTTCACCCCATTTCCAAATTTATGAAACATTTTTTATGATTTTTACTGAAAATATAATTTTAAAATTTCTAAATCTGATTTTTATATTATAATACTACTACTACTACTGGTTCTTCAGGTATTGTATTATCTTTTTCCATTTTTACTGTCTGCATTTATCCGGTTTACTATGTATTCAATCTGGTCATCATAATGCCTTACACATTTATGATTCTTTATACGTTCCTATTTTACTTGCAGTATAAGCTTTTGTTGATCTTGATGCTCCAAATGATGCAGGAATTCCATGCATGTATGCCACCACTAAATCTTACAGCATAACTGGCTTCCCCTGCTATACTAAGTCCTTCTTTTCCTGCACTTTTACGTGTATCACCTTCTTTTGCATGCCCTGTAAACAGCATATAGGTCTTGTAAATGCAACCAGAAAAAGCTCCATATGGTGTTTCATGGGAAGAGTATCCATTATCTCACCTGTTGTAACAAAGAATAAGTTACAACATTAAATTTATTAGTGTCATCTATTCTTTCAAATATAGCTTCTGCCTGACTTTCAGGATCTATCGCAACAAATTTATTTGACTTTTGAAGTTATCTCTGATTTCTGCATAACATTGTCCTTCTTGTCAATATAATAAGGTCCCACCATACATTGGCGTTTCTATTTTTATCATATCATTTTCTTCCCCTAAAAACTCTAAGCAGAGTTCTATCAGGAATATTTATATATTCTCCCTGTTTATTCGACTTTTTACATAACCTCTTGACGCTTTGATTACTTCTATTTCCAAATTTGTCTTTTTACTAGTAATAGTCATTTTGCCAATGGTTTATATTCAGTCAGAATATAAATATCCTCTTTTCTTCTCAAGTGTATCAGATATAAAAATTATTTATCTTTTTCCATTTTGAAACCATTTTATCCCAGTAAAATCCTCTTCTTATAACCTTTGCGTTTTTCCTTAATGTATCCTTTATTTTTCCTTCTTGACCTAATTCCGCAAAATACCATTTCTGGCTTGTATTATCTTTTAAAGATGTAAATTCCAGCAATAATCTGAAACTTATCCTTGTATTTCAAAGTTGCAATTCCATGGAGCCGAATTAGTTGGAGCTTCCTTAGTACATCAGAATGTCCAATAAAAGAAAAGTTCTCCATATCTTTTCAGAGAATTTTTATCATATTTAAGATTTAATGATACATTTTCATTTGTATTGTCTCCAAACAAATTTACTACTCTACTTCTCCTTTTTCTATTCCTTTAGAATATTCACTATAAAAATTTTTTTATACTTTTTCAAAGTTTTCTCAGTATTTTCAACGGAGAATGCATTTCACTTCATTTTTCAATGGAATCTGATAAGTGAGTTCATACTGACCATCCTGTAAAGTGTAAATTGATGCTAGTCCTCCTGTAGCAATGACACTGTCACTTTTCTTATTTATTACTATTTTTCTCCAGTGTTCCGTCATTATCAAAATCATATTCTGTTTCATATACGTCATATCCTTCTATTGTTATATTTTCTGTATATTCTCTAGGTAATGATATTTTTCTCATTTGATTTACCGACAAAATTGAACGCTCGTTAAAAGCAAATGTAAGCAATGCTAACTTATTTTTCTTTTCATTTTCAACTCCTATATTTTCCAAATTATTTCTCATATATATTCACATATAATTTTTATAATAAATTGAGTAAAAATCTACTATATTTTTTATTTTATATCTATATATATTTTTCACTATAATTAGATGTTTTATATATTTATATTATATATGATTATAATATTTTTGAAGACGTCCCTTTAAAACACCCTAATATTCTCAAATTATAGTAAGTCCCTTTAGGAAATACCATTGTTTCTTCTATTTTCATTTTAAGAGCCTTTAAAATAATTATATCATTTATATATTCAATATTTTTTTATATATTTTTTTATTTTCATACTCAACAAGACAATATTTCTTATGTAGTTCTTCAAAAATTAATTTTTCTGTCTTGAAAAATTAAAGTGTCCAGATAACGAAAATTTTCGGCTCATAATCATTGGACTTTTATGATTATGGAAAAAAGTTCTTCGTCATTTTCATCAAACTTTTGGAAATACCTGTATTTCTTTTTCATTAAAAATATATCTCATTATTTGGAAGAATTTGACCGTCAGAGTACAATATTACTTATAGGAAGTTTATGATTTTTTCTCCTGTATTGTTTCATCTTTTCTAAAAGGGTGATTTCTTCCTGAATCTTTTGGTAATTTTTCTAAGTTCCTCATATTCTGATATTTTTCTTCTTATCCTCAGCTGTAACATCAAATATTTATATAAATTTATCTAGAAAAATTTCTCGAAGGACCTTTTCAGATCATTTATTATATTGCTTATATATTGTGGAGAAAACCCTATCAGCTTTAGACAGTTCAACCTGAGATATTTTTCCTTCTGATATATTTTTTCCAATATTTCTCCTGTACTTTCATAATCTCTCCTCTTGATTCGCAATCCATGTTATTTTGAAATTACATTTTCCAGTTCGTCCAGATCATAAGGCGTTTCCTGATAAACATGATGATTTAATCCCAGTTTATGAGGTTTTGCATGACTCGCCATTTAAACGACGGTGTTTTTCTCAGGATTGTTTTCCGGATAATAATTAAAATGGAACTCTTATTTTCTTTACCTAATCTTATATCTCTATCATATTCATCTGCAAGTGTCATTCTATCATATTCCATATGTACCCTGTAACAAATATTTTTCCTTTTTATCCTTTTGTTCTCACAATTGACACTCCTGCTTCAGGAGATTTTTGCCAATATTTCCAGTTCTTCAATTTTATTTATATCTTCTTCCTTTCACTTCTGTATGTCTTGACTGAGGGATATAGAAATATTTCGTCAAATCCTCTCAAAAAGTGCTATGTTACTTATCATTAAGCTCTAAAGGATATATTCCCAAAAAGCTTTTTCCTTGAGAGGATATTTTTATTCCATAGTGATAATAAAGGCCTGCCTGTGCACCCCAACATATATATAGTGTTGAAAAACATGTCTGTTACTCCACTTTTAAGATTTCTGTAAGTTCCTTTCCAGTAATCAACCTTTCAAACTCAATCGTTTCACAGGAGCTCCCAGTAATTATAAGATCCATCAAATTTCTCATTTTTTATATCATCAAAAGTTTTATAAAAATTTTTCATATGTTCCTCTGAAATATTTTTGATATATAGCTGTTCATTTTTAAAAGTGTTATTTCCATCTGTAAAGGAGTGTTACTCAACAGCCTTAAAAAGCTGTGTTTTTCTGTTTCTATTTTTGTAGGCATGAGATTAACTGTACAAATCTTTAAGGTCGAATATCCTGTGACAATGCCCTGTTTCGTTCATGACAAAAATATTCTCCTTTGCTAAAATATTTACAGCCGGTAAATTATTTGGTATTTTTATAGGGCATCGCTAATATTCTCCTTTCCTTAAATTTTATAAAGCTTAAATATTATTTTTTATTTAAAGTATTATATATGTCTTAAATTGCAATACAATTATTTCTTTTTATAATAACTTATAGAAAACTTAGCAAACACTTATATATATAAAAATTTTATATAATTATTTCAACAAAATTATAAGAAAACACTTGACAAATCCTCAGAATATTTATAAAATAAAATAACAGAATTACATTTTTACAGGTGATTTTTATGAAACTAATTATACAAAGAGTAAAGTCTGCAAAAATGTCTGTTAATAGCAATTTTAAATGTGAAATTAACAGAGGATTGTTGCATATCTAGGAATTATACATGAAGATGACATCAAAGATATTAATTACTGTGTTGACAAGCTGATTCATTTAAGAATTTTGATGATGAAAATGGTAAATTAAACTTTTATCTGTACAGGATGTCAAAGGAGAACTGTTAATTGTAAGCAATTTTACAATTTATGGAAATACAAAAAGGCAGACGACCAGATTATTTAAATTCAGCACCTGCGAGAAAAGCAAAAATATATGACCTCATTTATTGAAAAAGCTTGCAGAATCAGATGTTCCATTTCAAAACAGGAGAATTTCAGAATATATGGAAATTCAGTCAATAAATGATGGTCCAATAAATTTAATTATACAGTCATAAAAACTAAAAACTTCAGAAAGGAAAAGATTGTTATGAAAAAAGAAAAACGTTATTCTGATGGCTTCGCTTTCGTTATTTGCTATGAGCTGTTCAACTTTACAGGATAAATTCGGCTCGAGAAAAAGAAATCATAAAAGTTAAGACAGATTCAAACTGTTTGCAGACGTAGCTGATGAAAAAGAAACGACAGGAATATACATCAGACAGGCACAATTTAAAAAAGTAGATTTAGTAATGACAGTTTAGTTATTACTAAAATCAATGAATTGCAGGAAAAGAAATCAAAGACTTCTGATTAGTGGTACAAGTTCTGAAATACGTACAGTAAAAACTACAGAACGCCCTGTTACAGTCCTTTTGAAAACTGGAAAGGAACAAGATATTCATTGGGTGGAGACTCAAACAGAGGAATTGACTGTTCTGCATTAACACGTAGAGTTTACCGTGAGTATTCAGCTTTTGAACTACCTAGAGTAACAAAAGATCAGATTAAAGTAGGAAGAAATGTTTCAAAGACATAATTTGAAACCAGGAGACATTTTATACTTTACAGACCAGAAGGAAAATATAATCATACAGCTGTTTTATCTAGGGAAATTCGCTATTTCATTAATGCTTCTTCTTCAAAAGGAGTTATATTATCATCATTGGAGCACTCTTACTGGTCAAAATACTTTTGTACGTGGAGTAAGAGTGGATACTGCACATGCAAATGTATAAATATATATATCAAAAACTGTTTCAGTCATATGTTTAAAAACATTCAGACTTGAAACAGTATTGCTGTTCTTTTTATTATCCTATTTTATCTTCTACCATATCAGAAAGCATCTTCTTCTTTACCTTTCATATAAGAAAAATTTTTCCGGTACTCGCTTGTATATTCCACATTAAGATAAATAATTGACACTAATATTACTTTATATATACTGATGGCTGTACTTATAATTGAGATTTGCTGAGAAGACCTCATAAATCCTAGGACATTTTAGAGAGCTGTCCTATTCCAAAACCTATTATTCCTATAAGAACTAATGGAGCAAACATTCTTATTCTGTTTCCTTTTTGAAAGATACGAATTATAGCTGAAAGATTCCCAGAATCCCCTCTTCTTGACATATATATTGGAAGCAGATATAAAATACACATCTGTACAATAATACATCCGGCTATGAAAATCATAATAGGGTACTCTAAATTCAGAAAAGTAACTCCAGCTGGTTCAGTTTTGCCAATCTTTCTGTTCATACCGGTAGCATAATGCATAAATATTATAAACACTATCCATTCCAATCAGAACTGAAAAACCTAACAGAACAAATATTCTTGCTAAATTCCCATTATTTTCATATCCTCTATTTTAAAAATCATTTTCTATAGAATAGCCATATTCTAGTCTCAGCTATAATTGATATTATTCAGTAAGTATACCTAATGAGGGATTATTTAATATAGTGAAAAAAGTCGTTAATAAATACGAAAATAAACAGTATTATCATTTCCTATTGTCATTTTTCAACATGTCTCTAAACACTTCAAACGCTACTATAAAATGTGCTTAAAACTAAGTTTTCCTTCCTTCAGTAGTTTTTCTCAATTCATCCATTAATCCATTTTTCTCCTCTCATAGCTTAAAATCTGTTAAAATTTTTAGTCATTTTTACTCGATTTAATCAATATTTTCTTTTTACTTCTCTTTAGTTTAAAAGCAAAAAGAATGAGGGTTCTTATTTCCCTCATTCAGCTTCAACTAATTACTTCGTAGATTTTATAGGTTCTGCCGCTGTAAGTTCAACTAGGTGCATTCCTTTTTCCACGTTTTCATATCCACAAGCCACATCAAAGTTTTTAACCCTTTTATTTACAGGATATAACTGATATCTGTAAGTCAGAGGTACTTCTACTGCCTGATTTATATAATATTCCTGCCATTTTTTATAAGCTTCAGGTTTATAGTTAGGGTCTGTCAATGTTTTTAGGACTTGTCACTTCAGCCATTAGTTTATCATTTTTCATCTGGAAGCAAATCTTGAATAATTGAACATTGATTTACGTCCTGCTGTTTCGTATGTCCTAAGTTTGTTCCAACTCCCCACGCCGCAAAAATATACATCTATTTCCGGGATCATCTGCCCTCAACTTTTGTCATAAAAACTCTTAAATTCTATAAGTCTTCCTGTTGCAAGAACACCTTTTATTCCTATTTCCTTCCATTGCTGTATATAGAACTGCACTAGCGGTTCTGCTATGTCTCCGCCTGACATTGCAGCGATTTTTATTTCAAATGGTTTTCCATTTTATCTTCCCTGTATCCGTCACCATTTACATCTTTATATCCTGCCTCATCTAAAAAGTTTTTAGCCTTTTCAGGATCGTAAGGGAATCCTGCTAAATCTTTTTGGATAATATTTTTCAAAACACAGGTGGCACAGAAAAAGTTGCTTTTTCTCTTAATCCATCATAGAAAGCCTTTACCATCTGTTTTTATATCAAGTCCATAGGCAGAGTGCCTGTCTTAATTTTCAAATCTGCCACTTGCATTTGGATTGACTACATTTTCACCTTTTGTTTTATCATATTTTTCCCATCTTGAATCCTAAATATGAATAATAAAGTTCCTGTCTTCAAGTGTATCTATATTGTCAAGGTCTTTATAAGTTTTATACAGCTCTGTAGGGATATCCAGTACTATGTCATACTTTCCGGACTTCATTGCGGCAGTTATTGTCTGTGAATTTACAATCTGTATTGTAACCTTGTCTGTTTTAGGTTTTCCTTTAAAAATAATAAAGGATTCCCTTTTTAGTTCTATACTTTCTCCAGGCACTATGCTGCTTATAGTATAAGGCCCTGCCACTACCACTTTCTACTTCTTATTTTTCTGATTTTTCAAGATCCTTTATAGGAACATCCTTTAAGTAATGCTTTTGGCATTGCATATCTTTCCATACCGTTTCCTCCTGTATAGAATCCCTGTCCCATTTCTTTAAAGGAAATCTCCACTGTCTTGTCATCAACTTTTTTAATTCCTGAAATTGTAGATGCCTTTCCTGCTTTATAATCTTCCATTCCTACTATTTTGGCACTTTCATCACTGTATCTTACCCCTATATACTCTTTATTACCTATTACTTCATAAGTATAGATAATATCATCTGCAACTATTGGCTGACCATCAGACCATTTCATTTCCATCTTTTATTTTTATAGTTGCCTTTTTGTTTTTCCGGATCTACGCTTAAGTGGCTATTCCTGTATCAGTTACTTCAAAGTTTTCATCAATATCCAAAAATATAACTTCCTAAAAACCAGTCAATTATATCTCACGTCATAGGCGTCCTTATACATTGCCTGGTTAAATATTCCTACTAATGGTGAATCCTTAACCATAGCTACACTGAGCACTGCTCCGGTAACTGCATTTCCATATTCTGAGTTTCTGTCATAAATTTTATATTTTTCCAGAACCCTATCCCGCCTGCACTTTTTCTGCCCAGGACCGCACGACATTAACACCATCATCATAATTAACACTGAAACTACACTTTTTAAAATTTCATACTAACCTACCTCCAGTTTTTCATTAATTAATATATTTACTTAATTAATTCTAGCACTTTTAATAAATTATATCAATACTTTTTCACATTTAAAAAACACCGATAAATCTTATTTTATCGGCGTTTTGAATCATATTTTTATCATTTTGTTATCTTATATATATATAATTTTCATATATAACAGTTATATTCAACCATTAATTGAGTTGCTTTTTATAGGTTCTGCAGCTGTAAGTTCCCATTGGTGAACCATTTTTCCATTTTAGATACAGATCATATCCTACATAGTAGTTTTTAACTCTCTTATTTACAGGGAATATTTCATATCTATAAGTCAGAGGTACTTCTACTGCCTGATTTATATAATATTCCTAGCCATATAAGCTTCTGCTTTATAGTTAGGATCTTCCAATGTTTTAGGACTGGAAATTTCAGCCATTAGTTTTATCATTTTCATCTGAAAACAAATCTTGGGAAGTTAAATGGTGATTTTCTTCCTCCACCTTCTATTGGATTCAGGTTTTGTTCCAACTGACCATGCTGCAAAGAACACATCTATTTCAGGATCATCAGCCTGTATTTTTCATAAAAACTGTTAAATTCTATAAGTCTTCCTGTAGAAAAGTACACCTTTTATACCTATTTCCTTCCATTGCTGTATATAGAACTGTGCCAATGGTTCTGCTATGTCTCCACCTGCCATTGAAGCTATTCTTACTTCAAAAGGCTTTTCCATTTTTATCTTCCTGTATCCGTCACCGTTTACATCTTTATATCCTGCTTCATCTAAAAGCTGTTTTGCTTTTTCAGGATTATAAGGGAATCCCGGTATATCTTTTTGAATAATATTTTTAAATGCAGGAGGTACAGCCATTGTAGCTCTTTCTCTTAATCCATAATAAGCTTTTTACCATCTGTTCTACGTCAAGACCGTAAACAAAGAGCCTGTCTTAATTTTTATATCTGCCATTTTTGCATTTGGATCTGTTATATTTTCTCCTTTTACCTTGTCAAATTTTCCTACTTTAAATGCCATATATGAATAATATAATTCCTGTCTTCCAAGTATTTCAAGGTTATTTAATCTTTATAGGATTTATATAAATCTGTGAGTATACGTATAGCTATATCATATTTTTCCTGTTTTTAAAGCTGATACAACAGTATTTGAGTTTACTACTTCCACTGTTGCTTTTTCAATTTTTGGTTTACCTCTAAAGTGGTATGGGTTTGCTTTAAGTTCTAAACTTTCTCCTTGAACTCCACTAACTATAGTATATGCCCCTAAAGTTACCATTTTATTTCTTACTTTTTCTGATTTTTCTAAATCTTTTTATAGGTATATCTTTTTAAATGGTGTTCAGGTAATGCTGACGCTATTAATCCATTTCCTCCAGTGTAAACACCTTGTCCCAGTTCTGTAAATGAAACTTCTACTGTTTTGTCATCAATTTTCTTAAGTCCTGAAATATCCTGTGCTTTACCTTCATGATATTCCTTCATTCCTACTACTTTTTCATTGTCATCATTATATCTTTCACACCTGTGTAATCTTTTACTTCCTATTACTTTATATGCAAAATATAATATCATCAGCTGTCAATGGCTGTCCATCTGACCATTTTACTCCATCTTTATTTTTATTGTAGCTTTTTATTTTGGAGCATCTACAGATAATGTTGCCATTCCTGTGTCTGTGATTTCAAAGTTTTTCATCTAGATCAAATATTTCATTTCTAAAGAAAGTAGATATTAATTCACCATCATATCCATCTCCTGACCTATATTTGAATAGAAAATACCGATTAAAGGAGAATCTTTTTACTATCGCAACTCTTAAAACTGCATCTCTTTACTGCAGGTGCATTATTTGTAGTTTCAATAGGAAATTTTGAAGCATCTACAGTTTCCCCTCCACCTTTCTTACTTTTCTTTTCTCCTGGTCCGCAGGCTGTAAGCACTCATAACAGCAACCAGAAACAGCATCATTAACTTCTTGCTTTTCATTTTTGCCAACCTCCTGTATTTTATAAATTTACACATAAAGTTTACCACCTAATTTTAGCAAAATCTTTTCAAATTTTATAATTTTTACCATAATATTACAATAGAAAAACTGCACCTTCAATCTTTTTAAAAGACTAAAAAGCACAGTTTTGTAATTTATAAAACTTATATTATTATAAAACTAAAAATCCATATATTGCTTACTCAATGTTATTTTTAGTTGATTTTATAGGTTCTGCCGCTGTAAGTTCTATTAAGTGTACTGCCCACTGGCTTTGACTTGCATACGAAATATGTATAATTTTTACCCTTTTGTTTATAGGAATACTTCATATCTATATGTTAGAGGTACTTCAACTGCCTGATCCTATAGTATACCAGCCATCTTTTGTATGTAGCCTTATAGTTAGGATCTGTCAATGTTTTAGGGTTTTGCGTAGTATCTTCCATAAGTTTTGTATTTTCCATCAGAAACAAAACGTGGATAGTTAAATGGCAGCACGTGGACCTTTTTAGGCTTCATTGCATTCAGATCACTTCCAGTTCCCCATGCAGCAAAGAAGACATCTATTTCAGGATCATCGGCTTTTACTTTTTCATAGAAACTGTTAAATTCTATAAGTCTTCCTGTTGTAAGTACAGCTTTTATTCCTATTTCCTTCCATTGCTGTATATAGAACTGTACTAACAGTTCTGCTATGTCTCCTCCTGCCATTGAAGCTATTCTTACTTCAAAAGGCTTTCCATTTTATCTTCCCTGTATCCATCTCCATTTTACATCCTTGTGCCCTCGCTTCGTCTAAAAAGCTGTTTTGCTTTTTCAGGATTATAGGGAACCCTCTATCTTTTGTATAAATACTTCTTAAACACAGGAGGTATTGATGTTGTCGCTCTTTCCTTAATCCATGATAGAATGCTTTACCATCTGTTCCACATCAAGCCCGTAAGCCAGTGCCTGTCTCAATTTTACATCTGCCATTTTTGCATTTTGGATCTACTACACTCCTATACCTTTTGCTTTTATCAAATTTTCCTACCTTGAATCCCATATACTGAGTAATACAGTTCCTGTCTTCCAAGTATTTGAAGATTATCAAGATCTTTAAATGTTTTATATAAATCTGTAGGTATCTGATAAGCTATATCATATTTTCCTGCCTTCAAAAGCTGAAACTATAGTCTGTGAGTTTACAATTTCTACTGTAACCTTTTTCAGTTTTTGGTTTTACCTTTTTATAGAAATGGATTTGCCTTAAGTTCTAAAGCTTTTCTCCATGTACTGTTTTTCTATTGTATAAGGTCCTGTTGTTACTATTTTCTGTCTTACTTTATCTGATGTTTCAAGATATAGGTATATCCTTTAAATAATGTTTTGGAAGAGCACTATCCTATAAGACCATTTCCTATTGTGTACACTCCCTGTCCAATTTCACTGAAAGAAATTTCAAGCTGTACTGTTATCCACTATTACCAGATATGCTTGAAGCTCTTCCTTCGTGATATTCCTTCATTCCTATTATCTTTTTCATTATCGTCAGTATATCTTATCCCTGTATAATCTTTAGTTTTCCAACAATTTCATATGCATAAATTATATCATCTGCAATTCTGGGCTGCCATCTGACCATTTTTCATTCCGTCTTATTTTATTGTAACTTTTTATTTGTAGCATCTACTGTTCAAAGTTGCAATTCCTCCATCTGTCACTTCAAAATTTTCGTCTGTTTTCAAATATACCTGCACTAAAAGTTGTCTATAAAGATTCCATCATAGCCATCTGAATAGAGTGCATCATTTTGAAATCCTACTAATGGTGAGTCCTTTACTATGCAACTTTCAAAGCATCCTTTACTGCCGGTGCATCATTTGCTGTTTCAACTGGAAATACTGCATTTTCATTTCTTTTCCTCCAGTCTTGCACTTTTCTTTTCCCCTCGGACCGCATGCGTTAATAATAACATAATTGTTAGCAAAAACAGCATTAGCATCTTTTCGTCTGTTCATACCTCCTGGTTTTTATATTTTTGTAGTTTGTACATTCTTGAAATTTTTAAAAACGGATATGTTTAATAACTATGCATTTTAAATATACATTCTTTACTTTAGTTAAACACTCCGTTTCATATTTTCATTTTCTATTTTTCAATAAATCTAATAATATTAAAATTATCCTAATCTCTGTCTTGCATCTGCCGCTCTCTTTAAAGCCTGCCCACATAGTTGATACAAAAGCTTATCATTATCAGTATCAATATTGATGCAGGAAAGCCATATCCATAGTTTTTGAGACCGGTGCTTCGGATCTGTTGCATATCCTACAAGTGTTCGAAACTAGGTATTGATGGGTGCACTGCTGAATCAAGAAAACTAAGTCCTGTTTCTATTACCTATGTTACCTGCTAAAGCCAATGTAGAGTCAACTATTATTAGTGAACTTATGTTTGGCAGTACTTCCCTGAAGATTATCTTAAAATCCTTGTCCCCATTGTTTTTGAGGCGTGAACATAATCCTTCTGCTTTCTGACGAGAGCCTTACTTCTTATAAGTCTTGCTGTTCCTACAGTAGAAGCTGTCATTATCATAACAAAAAGTCGCATAGTATATTTTGGCAAAGTAGTTATGAATACTATTACAAGCGATCAATTGCGGCAATATCATGATAAAATCTGTAATCTCATTATAAGGGTCATCTATCACTCCGCCATAATATCCTGCTACAAGTCCTACAACTATTCCTGATCACTGAGGTCAGAACTGTAACGGTAACTCCTATAATAATAGAGTTTCTGGCTCCTATTATAAGCTGTCCCAGAATATCCCTTCCTCCGAGATCTGCTCCAAGATAAAATCCTTCACCAGGTGCCGCATATTTATCAAAGAGGCTTATTTTCATTACCGCTTCCTGATTTGTCAGAAACGCTCCAATGAATATTGTTAAAAACAGCACTCCCAAAATTATCAGAAATTATAGCAAATTTATCTTTTTATTTCTCTTAATATTACATTAATCCCGTTGGTTTTTCACTGACAGTTATATTATTATTATTTTCTGTATTTACATTCTTATCTTTTTCTGTTTTACTCGCTACTACCACCCTACTCTATTCTGATTCTTGGGTCTACTATACTTAGAAAATAATATCCCGACGGTAAACTTCCCATTAATGTTAAAAATCCAAATCAATAATATCAATGCAGTAACTACACTATAATCCGCTAGACAATAGATGATATAAATAAATTTCCCATTCAGGATAGCTGAATATTCTTTCTACTAAATATTGATCCACTAAGTCCTGTGATTGAATATCCAAAAATGCAGCTATCGGTAAAATTGAGTTTCTACATATAGTCTTGAATATACTACATTTTCAGGAACACATCTTTACTTCTCGCGTTTTTACATAATCAAGTGATTTTGCATCAATTATCTCATTTCTCAGATACTGTGTATGGCTACCTGTTGTAGCAAAGCAATGCATATGTTGTGCCGGCAACATTATATGATGTATTCTGGTCAATAAAATATTTCAAAATGTTCCAGGTGTCAGACCAATTGTGGCTGATCCTGTGGTGAGGGAACCATCCTAGTATGTCAAAGAACCATACCATTATAAGTGATAATACAGATGTGGGTATAGTATATACTCACATAGTTGTGTAGTGTAACACCTCTGTCTAGAAGAATTTCTGATATCTTCGAAAGTATTCCCAAAGGTATTGCCAGCATGTATATAGCAGTGTCTACTGAAAGTGACAGTATACAATGTATTATTTACTCTCTGTCCTATCAGAGTACTTTTACAGGCAGATTTATAATGTATAACTCATTCCAAAATTACCTTTTAAAGGCATTTCCATCCATCTTATGTACTGTACATACCAAGGATCACTAAAATCCTGCTTTTTCTTCTCAGTTCTTCCAATACAGCCGGACTTGTCACGGGGCGTTATCAATCCAGTAAAGGATCTCCGGCATTTTCTTGGCAAGTATAAATATCAATATACTCAATATAAATAGTGTGAGTATCATTACAATACTCTTCTCAATACTGTTTTCCACATCTCCTCCTTTTTACCTTATGTGCCAGAGCAACATAATGAGTATCCGTTAATTTCTGCAAATCATAGACTTTTCCGTTTTATCATAATATTCCAGCTCCATTTTCCTTATATTCCTTTTCTACTGCAAGTCTTTTTGACTTATTTGAATCATGATTAGGATTTCACTTCGGAATGGCTGCTATAAGATCTTTTTGTATATATATGCTGTGGATTATTGTAAATATCATCCTTTTTCCAGTTTCTACAAAAACGTCCTCTGTACATTATGGATATATGGTCATCATATGTTTTACAACTCCAAGGTCATGCGAAAATAAACAGATAGCTCAGTCAAAGCTGTTTCTGAATTTCCGCTTCATAGATTCAGAACTTGCGCCTGAACTGACAAATCAAGAGCTGAAACAGGTTCCATCAGCAGTAGTCAGTTTAGGTTTTTGCTACTGCCTTGCAACTCCAATTCTCTGTGTCTTTGTCCTCGGAAAATTCAGCGAGGATATTTATAAAGTGCATCATCAGTCATTCCAACTATTTCAAAGCTCTAGACACTCTTTTTCTTTCTTCCTTATCAGTCAAGGTCCAAAAGTTTCTTAATGGTTCCAGCTATAATATCACTTATTCTCTGGATTCGAACTGAAGTGAATCACAAAATATCATCTGAATATTCTGATTATAATCTGATTTTCTGCTTCTTCTTTTTCTCAGTACTTTTCCTTCGTATGTAATTGTCCCGTCCTTTATTTTTCAAACCCTATAATTGCTTTTCCAATTGTTGATTTTTCACTGATCCAGATTCTCCTACAAGACCATATGTTTTTCCTTTCTCTGTTGTCAAATCTCACACCATCTACTGCGTAAACATGATCTAGCAATTCTATTAAAAACCGCCTCGAAATAGGATAATGAACCTCTAGATTCTTCCATATCAATAAAAGCTCATCTTATATTTCCTCCGATTCCATGATTGTTTATTTTTTCTCTCATTGCTATCGTCGAAATAGAAATTCTTCCAACATGTACATCTTACGAAATGTCCAGGCGAGATTTCATGCATTTCCGGATTTTCTTCATGTTCCTCATTTCCAATCCATGGTATTCTAGGGCCAAATCTGCAGCCTGTTCTCTTTAGATTTTTAAAGAGTGGTACTGTTCCTGTATACATGTAATGTGTCTGTTTCCTGAGTCCATCTGCGGTATGGAATTCAGTAATGATCTTGTATAAGGATGTTTTGGATTGTTAAACAACCTCATCTACAGGAGCCACTTCAACTACCTGACCTGCATACATTACAGCAACTCTATCTGCCATTTCCGCAACTACTCCAAGATCATGTGTTATCAGTATTATTCCTGCCTGTATTTCTTCCTGAAGCGATTTAAGCAAATCCAGTATTTGTGCCTGTATCGTAACATCAAGTGCTGTTGTTGGTTCATCAGCAATTATAATTGCAGGTTTACATGAAAGCGCTATTGCTGTCATTACACGTTGTCTCATTCCTCCTGAAAGCTCATGTGGAAACTGTCGTGCAACTCTTTCAGGCTTGGGTATTCCAACCTGTACAAGCAATTCCTGAACAGTTCTTTTCTCTGAGCTTTTGTAAGTTTCGTATGATAAATCAGTCGCTTCTTCTATCTGTTCTTTCCACTCTCATCAAAGGGATTTAATGCTGATAAAGGGATCCTGGAATATCATTCCTATATCATTTCCCCTAACTTCATTATATTCACTTCAGTTAAAGGTAAGTAAATTTTTCCCTTGTAGATTTCCCCTTCAATTTTTGTATTTATTAGGTTATGTAGTCCGATGACAGATGTTGCAAGTGTACTTTTTCCGCAACCTGATTCTCCAACTATTGCAGAAAGTATTTCGTTTTTATTAAGTTCAGAGCATAACATTGTCTACTGCTTGGGATAATATTCATCTTTAATACGAAAGCTCGTATAGAAAGTTGTTGATTTTTAACAACAGTTTTTGTTTTTCTTCCACTTTTCTCTCTCCTCTGCTCAAAATTATATTTATTACTATTGTTTTATCTTTTGATTTTTTATTATATCACATTTTGAGTATTTTTAAAATACTATACGCCCTAAATACTAACTCCATTCTTAGTTATATATTTAGAAAGGCGATTTTTCGTTTACTATATTTTATATCTTTTTCTATGTACTACATTTTATCTATTTTTCATAGCTTTATCATTATCCTTTTAAAGTACCCTATACTTTTATTTCTTTTTGCTTAAGCTGTCTTTTCATTTCATGAGCTATCTAACTATTCAGTTACTCTTAATATTCCTAATTACTGCTGAAACCAAACTTCCAACTAGTATTGCCAGCAGATACAGGAAGAGTACTTAATGCCATTACAAGTATTCCTCCATGAGGAGCAGGTATTTTACTCTCTGAAATCAATCCTACTTAAAATGCACCTGCTATTGCCGAACCAATTACACTCGCTGGAATTACTCTCGTGGGATCTGCCGCCGCATGTGGGATTGCTCCTTCCGTTATAAATGATAATCCCATTATGTAGTTAGTCAGTCCTGCTTCTCTTTCCTGTGCAGTAAATTTATTCTTAAAACATTTTGCGAAGCCAGTGCGATGCTGTTGGATGGGTACCATTCCACCTGCCATAACTGCCGCCATTGAGAAACTTCCACCAGTTGTCATAGTTGTTTGCAAGTGTACCTGTTCCACACGCAAGCAGCTTTATTTGCCGGGCCTCCCATGTCACAGAGACACCATCATACACGCCTAATAAAAGCTCCTAATACTGCACTTGTACCTTGCATTGAACCTAATCATTATTCATCCTGCATTTCAGCTGAGTTGCAATCGGATTAATTACAAAGCCACATTATTGAACCTGTTATTAATGCTGAAAATACAGGATAAAATAGAATCATCTTTAATCCGTTCAAAGCCTTGGGTGACCCTTTAAATGCTCACACTAGAATTTGACAACATGCAACCTGCCAGAAAACCACCTATTAATGCTCAATAAATCCTGAAAGCAGGTACCATTTTTCATCATTAGAATTGACTTGACAGAGTCCCGCTACGAGTCACAGAGTTAAGGCTGCCCTTTCACTTACGCCTGCTACTGCTGTCATCATCCACTTAATTTGGCAGGATAATCAAATGCAGCTTTTTCCCACAGTCATCAAATAGTTTTGCCAGATAACTAGTTGAACCAAAATTACCACCGGCATTTGCATGACCAGTTATTGTATCTACTATGCCAGTGCTATCAGTATTCCACCATCATTACCAATGGAAGCATGTATGAAACTCCACTTAACAGATGTTTGTAAAGTCACTTTTCTCAGATGAAGAAGATTCCTGATGAAGTTTTCTGAAGAACCGCTTGCATGGAAAGGTGGAGCTTTCCATCTAAACCTGCTGAATTAATGCTTTTGCATTATTTATTCTTCTTTCGCTTCAACCTGAGATTAACGGTTTTCCATCAAATCTGTTTACTTCAATGTTTCTGTTAATTGCCAGAATTACACCTTTAGCTTTTTTTATGTCATCTTCTGTGAGTACATCTTTTCTTCCATCAGCACCATTTGTTTCTACTTTTATCTTTACCCATCATCATGCAGCTTTTCTTTAATGCCTCATGCCGCCATATATGTGTGGTGCAATCCCTGTAGGACAGGCAGTTGCAGCTATTATATAAGGTGTATCTTCTGAGACCTGAGTATTCCCCGTTTCAGCAGGTGTTTCTTTTTTCTCTTCACCTGAAAACTTTTCAGCCTCAGTTTTATTAATAATATCCAGCACTTCATCTGCTGTTGCGGCATTTTCAAGAGCCGCCTTAAAATCATCGTCTAACAGTAGCTGTGATAATCTTGCCAATGTTTCAATATGATTATTATTTGCCCCATCTGGAGCTGCAATCATAAAAACAACGTTGCAGGTTCTCCATCAAGTGAATCATATTCCAATTCCTTCTTTTTCTTCCCATTGCAAGCGCAGGTTCTTTTACAAATTCTGTTTTCTGCGTCGAGGAATTGCAATTCCTCAATTCCTGCAGAACTTTGTTTTCTTCTCTAGTCATCAAAGGCTTTTACATATCCTTCATAATCATCTCAGAACTCCTGTTTTTCACATGAAGTTTTTGCCAATTCCCTTATAATCAGCCCTGTTTTTGTCAGTTGACTGTACATCCAGATTTATTCTATCTTTTAATCAGTAAATCCGATACTTTTCATACTATACACTCTCCTGATTATTTTTATCTCTTTGTACAGTTTTCCAGCAAGCTCCTTTTCAGCCAATCCATACGAATAAAGCTGTTGCGCACTTCCTGAAGCTACTGCCAGTCTGAAAAGAATCTTCTATGAATATCCTTCACATATCCTGCTATAAACCCTGCAACCCATCAGAGTCGCCTGCCCCAATTGAGTTTATAAGCTCTCCTTCCGGTACACTTGCTTCCAGAACAAAATCCTTATTTACAGGTAAAAGCCCCATTCCACCACGTGAAATAACAATATTTTTAACTCTTCTTTCCAAGAAAAACGAACATACTATCTCTTCACTTTGTTTCAAGCTTTTCATTAAACATATCCCTAATTCATGTATATTCGGTTTAATGATTTCCATGTATATTATTTTGTAATAAATTTCCCTTGTATCAGTACTATTTTCACACATCTGCTCACATTTTCTGATAATTCTTTACATCTTCTACTTACACTTTCAGGAATACTCCCTGAAAGACCGGGGATACATCTCCATCCTTCAAATGTGAAATTTTTCAGTCCAGTTCTCTCATTCACCCTGTAATTTCAGGCCAAGAGTCCTGTAAGCTCTACTTTCTTTGTCATTGCCATTTCACTTTTACATTTATTCTTCAGTATTTCCTAGCTCTCAAATTCCGCATTAATATTGTCTTTTGAAATCCTGATGACAAAATCTCCTACCCTGCGACATACTTCTATCGCTGTCGACTCTCTACACCAAGATTTTAGAACTTATCTCATTCCCTTTCCTCCTGCTCTACAAATTTACTTTCCTGCTCAGATTTCAGATGTTCAGGGCTCGGGGTCTGCTTCTCGAGTACATGTCGCCAATCCAGCGCAGGATTCTAAATGTAATGAGATAAATCATACTTTCCTCCTTTTCTCTTTTATTGCGATATCAGCAGCTAATAATTAAAGACACCAGTAAAATACTGGCTACATTGCTACATAAAATATATATCTCTATACGGCCTCGCCAACCAAGCGCCTTATTTGTTGTAATTGTACGTTTCAAGTGGATGAGAAACTTTATATTTGATATTTTGTCAAGGCATCTTCATCCAGTGTACAGTATATATATCTTCTGAAAGCTCAAGCACCTTTTTCTTTCACCATCGCTTCGTTGACTTCAGGTGTTGTGAAACCGGCTTTACCCCTTATTCGTTTGTTCCCAGAAACATTTATCAAATTGAGATGCCCATCCGAAAACTCAACGGTTTCACTACAACCGCTCACGTCCAAGTCCACTTCTATTTCTCCACCCGCTATGATTGTTTCTTTATATTGTCAATAATTCATCGATGCATAGTCCCATTTGTTATAACCGTTACTTCCTATGTCTAATTTTTCAATAAGATAGAAACAGTAGTCCCTGCATCCAGATAAATAAAATCTCCTATCCTTTTTAAATGCTCTTTTCTGCTATTTCTTTCTTCTCGACATTTTTATTGAAATCTGTCTTATTTATTTTCAGGTCAAAACTCAATTTCTGTACTGACCATCAGCTTCCGCCTTTTATCTTTATCAACAGACCATTTTTATACCATCAATATCTCACCTTATTGTTGAAGTAGAAACCTTCAGATATACTATCAGTCTGATTCCATGAAAGCCTACCTTTCTCAGTTCACCAGTATCAAATCTGTCTATCTCAGCATATCCTCTTCCCATTTCCTTAATCATTTCTCAGATTTTACAGTCTTTCGTACGCCAATACTCATACACTATCCGATAATGTCAATATATTTTTCATTTATTTCATCTCATCAAAGTCCTCCTTCATTTTACTGTATTTTGACCATTCTAAGAATATCATTATACAATTCTATCCATTTTTCTAATATAAAAATGTAATATATGTCTCATACAGAAAGTGGGAAGGAGTATGAGAATTATGTATGATTGCAGGTTTCTGTTAGCTGCGAGCAGGGGTATGCAAATACTGCACACAGACGACAGTAACGCAAATGTTACAGTCATCGGCAAATGTCACCGATAGTGAACTCAGGAGGCCTTTTTCAGCGTATGTGAAAACACCAGCACTCAGTAGTGAAGCCATCCGTACCACAATAATAGTGAAATACTTATAATCCGCTTGAGGAATTTTATATTCGTACTTCGAGAAGACAAGAAAGAAGGGAATCTGGGCTTGAGGTTTCCAGGATTTCATATATTCATGTGAGTGGTTATGTATGACAAACAACCATGTTATTGATGGTTAGCAGCTGAAATATTTGCATGAAATTTGGAGATGGAGGGAATGCCCTCTACAAAACATGTAGGTCATCACCTGAAGTCGATATCGCGGTGTTAAAGATGGTCATTCAACCAGACTTTTATACTTTGAGATTTGCACTCGAATGTGACACAAACTGGACGCTCGGGCATGTGCATTTGGAAATCCGTTGGGACTGAACAGTTCTATGACTGTGGGGTTATCGCGGGCTTCTGGAAGAAGTTCGACGGGAATAGAACAGATTGAAAACTTTGACGGACCTGAGTGCTTCAGTAAAAGTCAGAGCAGTGGGAGGACCACGCTCGATGTCAGCCGCATCGCTATTGGTGTGAAATACCGCTATCTTCTCAACGACAGGAGGAAGCTATTATAACCCGCTCCTTGCACCACTTCAGCCACAAACCCTTGCACAGAATGTAAAAGATTCTATTATGCAAACTGAATCATGAACGTCTTACATAGGAATATCAGTTGAAAATCTTACATCTGTAACAGCTTAAGGAATCTCGAAAAAGCACCATATCTCTGACAGCGTATAGTGAAAAAGTATATCCTAATTCACCAGCTTTCAAAATATGGACTGAAAATAATGAGATGTCATTCTGGAACTTAATGGAGAGTTAACTGGCAGATACTTCTCTTTTATATAGGTGAACTGCAGCAAAAGAATAGGAAACTGTCAACAAAGTTTACTCAAACGGAAAAGACACTCATCTTACTCTTGAAAGAAATTTAAATGGTTTCGATGACTGGGTAAAATCAAGGAGATGAAAAAGAAATATTTGGAATCCTGTTACCTTGGTTCATTATCAGTCATTGGAAGCACCTCAACAAATATGGAGTCAAGAAAATAACAAGACGGTAACTATGGAAGAAGAATAATTTCTATGATACAGAGTCATAATTTGTCAGAGAGAGTTTTCTGAAATTTATTGAAGCCAGATAAAGTGCACTGTACAGAATCTAATTGAGATATTGATACCCAGTAATTACTTTTAAAGGCTACGATAATCGATAAAAGCAGCTGCTTTCAAACGGATTGCCACTTTGTTTTCATCAATATATTCAGGCGCTTTCTATTGCTATGTCCACATCCGCAAGTTCCTCGCTCATGTCCAAGTACCATACGTCCTTGAATTCTTCCTTTCTTCCATTTCTTTAACATCTTTCAGGCGCTTCGTCAAGTGCTCTTGTCCCGAACAACTGGAACCACTTTTCGTCCAGCACCGCTGAATGCTTCTTCAAAGATCTTTTCTTGTTCCAACAAAGTAGTCCAAATAACTTCTATTCCATCAAGAACTGTTTTGAACTATAGGTAAACCATTGTTTCCTGAAAGCGTAGTCCTACTGTCACAACTACTACTCTTCTGCAGGACGTACTGAATCAATAGCCTGATTAAATGCAACTTTTGATACTGCTGCCGCTACTGCAGAATGAACTCCTCCTTTTGATAATTCTTTTATTAATCCGAACATCTTCCACTTTTTACCATTAATTATATAGTCAGCACCTCACTTCTGCTAGCAAGTAATTATCGCTCATTAATATCTACATGCGATGCACATGAGCGTTAAATACATGTTTTGGTAATACTGGACCTTAGCCAAGTTTCCCTAATCCTCCTGCACCACTACATTGCAACCCATTGCCTTAGTTTCAAATCTCCTACCTATAGCTTTATATAGTTTGTAACTCCTGCACATGTGATACTGCTTGCCTGAGCTGGATCCATCCCTCAGGAACTTTTACTGCATAATCAGCAGTTACTAAACAATATTCTGACATTCCACCATCAACAGAATATCCTGCAGTTTTTAACTTCCCTACAAAGAGTTTCTCTTCCAGTCGTACAGTATCACAAAACTCCATCCTTCGAAGACCATACAATACTTACTCTATCACCTACTTTCAAAGATTTTACATCAGGTGCTATTTCTTTTTACTATTCCAATTTCCCTCATGTCCTAAAATTCTTCCTGGAACTTTTCGAAATCACCATCTGCAACGTGTAAATCAGTATGACACACTCCACAGTGTTCAACTTCCTGAGCGCTTCCCCAGAACCTACTTTTTGGTATTTCTTTTTCAATTATTTGTACTCTCGCTTCCTTTTCATTTTACAACTACTGCTTTCATGTTAAATTCCTCCCTATGTTTATATTTGTACATGAATACTATTCATCTATAATTATTATATCCTAGCAAGGAAAATATCAGTTATCTTTCGTTTATTTAAAATTTAAAACAGTATTATCTACTTCGTTTTTCAGAGTCTTTATTCTCTATCTTCTGACAAAAATTTTACCATCTTTTATGTACATATATTTTTATTTTTAGATTTTTCCTTTGTCTTCTCTTTTTCTCTCTTCTTCACCATATTTATGAACAGGATGTCATTTCTACATAGTTGGTTGTAATGTTTTTAAAGTAATTTTTCCGCTCTGGAATTTGCTCCTGCCCTTATCATTTACAATTTTATCTACTGATAAATCAACAAGATACAGTTCCTCCTTTAGTTCATCAGTATCTTATACACTGCTCAGATACATTTTTCCTTTACTGTTTTCATCAAACGACTTATGCTATAATCAGTTTCTATAAGCATTTTTCATCTTTAAAATCAATTTTCGAGTTCTTTAAAGTTACACTTGCCACTATAAAATTCTTTGTAATCGGAAATTTTTGCCTGCTTTTCCTGAATCATAGAGTTTGGAACATGTATCGTTTTATTTGCAAGAAAATTGCACGATATAATTCAAACAGCATTACTGCTCATTAATAAAATATACTTTATTAATGGTTTTTGAATTCTATTTTCATTTTTACTGTTCCTCCATTTTTACAATTCATAAAATAAAGAAATATCTTGAAAGTTTCTTTTCAAGATATTCCTATTTTAAATCTTTTTCTTTGTTTTCCTGTATATTTTTCCTGTAAATAGCATTTTATGACATTTTCTGATTCAATATCCTGATATTTCATCGTATTTCAGATATCAAGAAAATTTTTCCTGTGTGGGATTTTTCTTGACTACAATCTCCTCAGGAGTCCTTTAGTAATAATCTGTCACTCCTGTGACCGCCTTCAGGTCCTACATCGATGATATAATCCGCAAATTTTATCACATCCAGATTATGTTCTATTACAAGTACGGTATTTCCCTTTTTCTACAAGTCTGTCCAGTACAACCAGTAATTTTCTTATATCTTTCAAAATGAAGCCCTGTTGGTGGGTTCATCAAGTATATAAATAGTTTTCCCCTTGAAAACCTTTGAAAGCTCAGTAGCAAGTTTTATTCTCTGCGCTTCTCCACCTGAAAGGGTAGTTGCAGGCTGTCCCTAGCTTAATATAGTTCATTCCTACATCTATGAGTGTCTGAAGCTTTCTTTCCAGAGCAGGTATCGTCTTTTCAAAAGAATTCATATGCCTCTTCACTGTCATATCAAGCACTTCTGAAATATTTTTCCTTTATACTGAACTTCAGTGTTTCCTATTATATCTCTTTTCCTTTACACATTCATTCCACATATACATCAGGCAAAAATTCATCTCAATTTTATTAATTCCTGCTCCTCCACACGCTTCATCTTCCACCCTTTACATTGAAGGAAAATCTTCCCTTTAGTGTAACCTCTTACTTTTGCATCTTTAGTCTGTGAAAATAAATCCTTATATCATCAAATATTTTTCGTATATAGTTTGCAGTATTTGATCTTGGGAGTTCTTCAATTGGTGATTGATCAATATCTATTACTCTTTCCAGATGTTCAAGTCCGTCTATCCCACCATTTTCAAGTGGATAAAGCTTTCCTTTATTCAACCTGTTATGCAGTTCTGGAAACAACGTCTGATTTATAAGCGAAGATTTTCCACTTCCTGAAACTCCTGTTACCACTGTAAATACTTCCAAAGAGGTATACTTACTGTCACATTTTTCAGATTAGTTTCCCTTTGCATTTCTTAAGTTTTATTTCCTTATCATACTTTTCTTCTTTTTCAGGAACTTCTATTTTTGCTTTTCCTGTAAGATACTTTGCGTAAGTGATTTCCTGTTTTTCAGTACTTCCTTTAGGAGTTCCTGCCAACAACTTCTCCACCGTTAATTCCTGCTCCAGGTCCCATATCTATAAGGTAGATCCGCTTCCCTCATTGTATCTTCATCATGTTCCACCACCACAAAGTATTACCAATTTCCTTTCTAAATTCCTTCACGCTTCTAGAAGCCTGTCATTATCCCTCTGAGTGCAGACCTATGCTTGGCTCATCAAGTACATATATCAACTCCTGTAAGGCGGCTTCCTATCTGGGTTGCAAGCCTTATACTCTGAGATTCCCCTCCTGAAAGGGGTTTTTGTCATTCTTGATATGTAAGGTAGTCAGGTCCACATTTATCATAAAGACAGCCTTTCCTTTATTTCCTTTAAAAATTTCTGTTGCTATCTGTTTCTGCTTTTTCAGTCAGTTCTATATTTTCATAAAATTCCAGTGCTTCTGTAACACTCATTTCTATCAGATCTATTATATTTTTCCATTTACAGTTATTGCAAGCACTACATCCTTCAGTCTTTTTCCATGACATGTCTTACATGTCCTGTCTATCATATATTTAGCTTCTATTTCTTCCTTCATTGATTCTGAAGCTGTCTCCCTGTATCTTCTTTCTATACTTTTTACAAGTCCCTCAAATTCCCTGTAGCCATCATAGCTAAAACTGTCTCCTGACCAGACAAACTTAAATTTCTTGCTGCTTCCGTAAAATATTATTTCTTTTTCCTTTTCAGTCGGTTCCGAAACCTTTTTATCCATATCTATATTATGAGCTTTTGCCATAGATGTAAAAAGTTCCCAGCCCCAGCCTTTCTGTGTTGAAGCACCTGGAAAAATTATTCCTCCTTCCCTCAAGGTCAGATCTTCATTTACGATAAGCTTCTTTTCATCAACCTCAAGAGTTGAACCAAGTCCATTACAGCTTTCACATGCTCCATAAGGTGCATTAAAATGAAAAAAGCCTGGAACGATATCAGGAAAAAACTACATCAGGATGATCGGAACATGCAAAATTTTTCACTATATTTATTGTCCTTTCCATTTTATATTTGCAATTATTTTTCCTTCAGACAGTTCACTTGCAGTTTCACAGCCTCTGTAAGTCTGCTTAGAAAATCCTTTATCATCATGTTTTTATCACTATTCTGTCAACTACAACTTCTATATTGTGTCTCTTTATTTTTATCAAGTTCTATAACATCATTTCAAATCTAGAATATCTCCCATTTACTCTGACTCTTTGAAATCCTTTCTTTCTGTAGATTTAGAAAATAAATTTTTATGAGTACCTTTCTTATCGATTATCAACTGGTGCAAGAACTATCTAACCTATCTTTTTCTGCACCATTTTTCAATTATACTGTCAGTAATTTCCTCAATAGACTGTCTTTTCCACCTTCTGACCACATATTGGACAATGTGCCTCACCCTATATGTGCCCATAATAATCTCATATAATCGTAAATTTCCGTAGTTGTTCCTACAGTTGATCTCGGATTTTTGAAACACTTTTCTGCTCTATTGATATTGCAGGGGAAAGTCCTTCTATACTATCCAGTTCAGGCTTCTGCATCTGGCCTATAAACATTCTTGCATATGCTGAAAGACTTTCAACATATCTTCTCTGACCTTCGAATATATTGTGTCAAAAAAGCAAGGGAAGATTTTCCACTTCCTGATACTCCAGTAATAACTACAAACTGGTTTTTCGGTATTTCTATATTTACATTTTTCAGGTTATGTTCTCTTGCTCCCTACTATTTTTTTATCTTATCATTCATTATAATAAAATTTCCTTTCACTTTACCTTTTTAATTAAAAAACACATCTTCTAATATACTATATTATTTTTAGAAAAACAAGTTTTATTATATTGCAAAAAGACAGATTCCACAGAGAATCTGCCTTTCTAATTATAAATTATCAGTTATTAAGCTTCTTTTCTTTCAGCGTAGATACTTACTCTTTTTACCTTTTCCAAAAGTTTCAAAATTTTTACATATCCATCAGTCAAAAGCAAATAATGTGTAATCTTTACCTAATCCTGCATTAGTTCCTGCATGGAATTTAGTTCCTTTTGTCTTACAATTATATTTCCAGCTTTTTACTTCTTCACCATCATATTTTTTTAACACCCTAAATATTTAGGATTTAGAGTCTCTTCCGTTTCTAGTAGATCCTTGTCCCTTTTTGAGGGCAAATAACTGTAAATTTAATTTTAATATCATTTTATACCTCCTAACTCTTATTTCTACATACTTTTCCATAACTTTCTTCCACTGCTTTTAAATAGGAATACATTGATTGAATTAGAAATTTCTGACTTTTCGATTTCATCATCAGTCAAATCAGATTTATCTAAATCACAGACTATATATCCTTCCGTTTTCTTCATATTGAAGCTTGCCATCCAGTTTTAAAAATTTCCAAACAGACCATTTAAAGTCATTTGGGAAACCGAAGAAACAGCTGAACATACTATATCTTCTCCCATATTCACCATGATTAGCGTGTCCTGTTATTTCAAAATACATAATTCTTTTCATTTTTCAGAAATTTTATCTTTATCATTTAAACCACACATCAATTAAGCATTTATTGATTTGATTTCAATTGCTGTATATTGCTGTCTGTGTCCTTTTTCTGTAGTAAGTTTTTATTGTATTTAAAGTTTATTTTTTCTTGTCACCTTTTCCAGTGTTCTTTAACTGTAGCTACAACAGAAGCTGTTCCAACAAAAGGAGTTCCAACTGTTTACGTTATCCTTCTCCTACTAACAAAACTTCTTTGATTTCTACGTCTGAATTTACTTCAGCTGCTAATTTTTCAACTTTTAATACAGATCCAACTTGAACTTTATATTGTTTTCCACCTGTCTTAATTACTGCAAACATTTCGTCCACCTCCAAAAATTTCAAAAATCGCTAAATTATAGGTATTAGCCACCCAATTTATGCGTATACTGTGATAATATATCATATTTTAGACTATTTGTCAAATTAATTTTTCCCCTACTTCTTCTCAATTTCCACATATTTTATATTCATATTATGTTTACTTAAAAAATAGCTGTTCAAATTCTGTCTTTTAATATTTTCTGCAGCCTTTTTCAGTATTGTGTAAATCATCAGTATGATAAACTACTTCATATCCATCAATTTCCTTCAGTAATTCAAGCACATCTTCATAGTACTGCTGATGATCTGTCTTAAAGTAAAGTTTCCCACCTTTTTTTCAGAATAGTATCCATTCTTTCAAAAAGTTCCTTTATTTATAAGTCTTTTTATGCTCTTCACCTTCCCAAGGATCAGGAAAATTAATATACATTCCTGAAATTTCATTTTTCTCCAATAAATTCAAGTACAGTTTCTCCTCTTTTCTTATAAATAAAAATATTTTTCAAATGTCTTTTCTGAGATTTTTCTCGCTCTAGTACAAGTCTTTTTAAATCTCAGCTCAGTGCAATATAGTTTCTATCCTTAAATTTTTCAGCATTTCCAACTGTAAAATTTCCACTTCCCACAACCTATTTCAAGAAATATATCATTGTCATTTCCAAAAATTCATTCCATTTTCCTTTTGTAGCTATCAACTTTTTCATTGTCATACATTAGATAATCAGGATATTCCACCATTTCAAACATATATTTATTATAATTCTTTTTGGCTTTTCAAAAATATTGCCACTTCCTTTTTTTATTTTTCAGCTGTTCCCATTTGTAATTTCTATTTCCTTTCATTTTTATTTTTTAACAAAAATTTATAGGGATAATTATTCCAGTTCCCCTAAAAATTTTATCTATCTCATTATTTTTGTCAAAAAATTCTGAAGTATCTACTGTTTCAGATTTTCTCAAAGTATTCAATAATCTCATTTTTATTTTCAACTATTTTTACAAAAATCCATTTTTTAGCATCTTCCACTATTTCAGCTATATTCTGATAATAATTTCCAATTATAGGCTTCTTGCCATAATAAAAGAGGTTCCAGTATCGAGTGACCACCAATATCTACAAGTGTTCCCACCCTACAAATACAAAATCTGCAAGCTGATAGAAAATCTCTTAAAACTCCCATTTTATCCACTACCAGTATATCTGTCTTTTCTCTTCAGACATTAACGAATAACTAATTTTTGAATTTTTCACCTTCTGGAAAAATCTGATGTATTTCATTTATAACTTCATCAATTCTATCAAGATGTCTAGGCACTAATACAAGCTGATATTCTTTTTCTTCAGATATTTCCTTAAATACTTTCCAACCAGATTTTTCCTCACCAGGGACGTGTACTTCCACAGACTATTATTTTTCTATCCTTCTGAATATTATTTTTCTAATGTACTTCTCTTCTACTTCTTTAGATATTTTTCGTATTTTTATTGAATATTTCAAGTTTTTATATACCTTTACTTTTTCATCAGTTAATCCAAACTTACATATCTTTTCCTGTCTTCATCCTTTGAACCATTATTTTTCAGCCTTATTAAGCAATTTTTTTATAAATCCTTTTATTTTTCAGATAGGATTTCATTTTCTTCTCAGTCAGTCTTCCATTTATAATATAAAGTTCTGACTTTTCAGATGCAACCGAATAAAGATTTGGCCATATTTCTGTCTCAATTATAACTGTCTTTTTATTTTGTATGTTTTAAAAAGATTTTGCAGGGACATACATAATCATCCGAGGAAAAATAAAATATTGCACATTTTCATTATTTCCATAACTTTTTTTCAGCAGCCGCTTTTCCAGTATCAGTCATTATTGAGAGTATTACATTTTTCTCCTTTTTAAAATAAAGTCTGTCAATCAGTTCCTTTGAAAGATTAAACTCTCCAACAGATGACATATGAATAAGTATAGCCTCATTTTTGATTATTTGAAAAATTTTCCTTTTACTGAAATCCTGTTTCAGCCGTTTACTAGAAAAATATACGCAACTTTTTATTAAAGATTGAAACTATACCTATTATTCCATATAAAAATATCTCAGAATATTGTAAACTATAATCATACAATGCCCTTTCCATATATAAAAAGACCGTTTCCTGATAGATTTTTCTCTATTTGAAACAGTCCCTTAACTTGTTTTTCTGCCGTTTATTACTTAGCAACTTTTTCAGCTAATTTTTACCTACTTTGAGATTTAACTACTTTTTTAGCAGCTATTTTGATTTCTTTTCCAGTTTGAGGGTTTCTTCCTGTTCTGGCAGCTCTTTTTGAATATCAAATGTTCCCCATCCAACAGAATTGAACTGTTTCACCTTTTATTAAAGATTTTTCAACTGTTCCTAAAAATTCATTTACTAATTCCTCAGCTCTTTTTAGTTTCTCCTGTAGCTTTTGTGTAAGCTTCCACAAATTCTTTTTGACATACTTATTTACCTCCGTTATTTTTGATTATAATAATTCTTTAACTATTATACACTATTTTGAAAATTTTTGTCTGAGTCCTTTTTCATTTTTATCCGATATATTTTTAATCATATTTTCTGATTTTTGTATAGTTTTCATATCATTAGTTTTTTACTATCTACTATCCTTTATTATTATAAAGATTTAATATTATATTTTTTTATCTTCTTCTATATTCTTTTCCTGTAGTATCCACTTCAATTTGCATCATTTGCCTTTTTCAAGGTGAATTTTCTCTTGTAGAATCTAGCTATCACGTTTCAAAAATATTTTCATATATACTATCTAAAGAAATGTTCTCTCCTTTTTGCCTGTCAATTCTTTAAATCTTCTTTTCAGCTCTTTCTAGGGTCTGCAACAAGAAATATTTTTATATCTGCTTCCGGAAAAACAACAGTTCCATATCCCTTCCATCTAAAATTACATTTTTGATTTGGAAAATTCCTCTGGAGATTTACCATTTTCTCTGACTTCATCTAATTGCGGCTGTTTTTAGAAACATTTTCAGCAACATCTGTTTTTCTTATATCTTCACTTACATCTTCGTCATCAAGATAAAAATCTATCATTTTCTATGTTAATATTTAAATTTTCCCAATAATTCATTTATTTTTATCACTATCAGAAAATGAAACATTCTCTTTCAGCATCTTCAATGTAAAAAGTCTATACATGGCACCTGTATCCAGATACACAAGTCCCAGTTCTTTTGCAAGAAGTTTTGAAATTGTACTCTTTCCACTTCCTGCAGGTCCATCTACTGCGATAATCATCTTTTCCTCCCTGAATAGATTTATCCCATATTTAAATACAGGAAACCCAGCTCTCTCTTTTCTGTCTAATTTCTGTAAATTATACTTTTCTGCTTTTTCAGTAAAAGCTTCTTCCTTTTCTGCAAGTATTCCGGAAAAATAACAGTTGCATCCTATCAAGAGTTTTTCTATACTTTCAAGCAGTTCGAGTCAGAACATCTACCAGTATATTTGAAACAACAATATCGTATTTATCATTTATATCTTCAACAAAGATTTCCTATTATTACCTGAAAATTATCCTTTTATATCATTTTTCAAAAATTTTTCAAGTACAACTTCTTCAACCTTTTCATCAATATCTATTCAGTTACTTTTCTATTCCCATTTTTCCCTATGAGCATTAAAATTCCCGAACCACATCCTATATCAAGCAGTCTTTTTCTACATCAGAATATTTTTCCAGAAATTCTGCACATAGAGATGTTGTTTCATGTGTTTCCTGTTCCCAAATGCAAGACCGGGATCTATTTCTATGACTATTTCATCATCAATAGCCTCATAACTGTCCCAGCTTGGTTTTATAACTATATTTTCCGTAATATTTACTGTATGGAAATATTTTTCCATTCATCCTGCCAGTCTTCATCAGAACATTTTGCAGTATATATTTCATATATGAAATCTTCCTAATTTCACTGTATTCAGATAATTTTTCATAAATTATATTTAATTTCAGGTTTGCAAACCTGTTATCAATAATATATCCCTGTAATACTCCATACATCACTTTCTTTTTAAAATTTAACATTATAATCTAAAGAATTATCTGTGAAAAATCAGAAACTTCTATCTGCTTTTATTCCCTATTTCAGAAAGTATATTAATCAAGTTTTTCCTTAGTCTGATTAAGTTCATCCTGAAAAATAATCTATTTTTACTTTTATCCACTTTCATCTATTAAACCTCATCATAATGCATATTAATTCTTTCTTTATTTTTCAAGCTTTTCCTGTATTTTCATTTTACTTCAACTTCAAGACCATTTATCCTTAATTCTCTTCACATACAGAATATCTTGAAGGCATTCCATCCTTAAATCTCTGTATACTTTCCTTCTTATTCATTCCAAGTATCCCGTCATGTCCTCCTGTCATTTCCTGCATCAGTAAGATATGCTGTTCCTCCTGGAAGATATTTTTCATCTGCTGTCTGAGTGTGGGTGTGAGGTTCCCATAAACGGCTGAAACTTTTCCCGTGAGATTCCATCCCATCTGCCTGCTTTTTCAGAAGTGGCTTCAGCATGAAAATCCACAATAATGATATTTGTTTCCTTACGTATTTCAGGGATTATTTCATCCATTGCCAGAAAACGGACATGCTATAGGAGCATGAAAAACCTTCCCTGATGCATTATACAGCCACTTTTTACCATTTTTCAACTACTGTATATCCTTTTCCAGGGAGCTTCCTTTGTAAAGTTAATCGGTCTTATTAAATTCTTCGCTTCATTGATATAAGAATAAATCTCCTTCTTATCCCAAGTGTGGTTTCCAAGCGTTATTACATCAGCTCCTCTTGCAAATATCTGTTCAGCAATTTTAGGAGTTATTCCAAAACCTCCTGCTGAATTTTCTGCATTGACTATTATAAAGTCATAATTCTTCTTTCTTTTCTCCAGATACTTGAAACAGAAATATTTCTTCACGGTTCTCCAACCACATCTCAATTATTAAAAATTTTCATTTCTTCCTTCTTTCCTTGTTTCTCTTTAGTATAAAATTCTATTTGCTATTTTTCTTTCTTTCCTTTTCATTATTTTTATCAACTACTTTTTGTAATCTTCAGGATATACAGTACCCTCTACATCCTTTCCTATCGGATAATACCATATAAACTGTGAAAAATAATCCTTTCAGGTCTTTTCTTGAAAAATCATATCCTGCAAGGGCAAATGGATAGTTTCTTAAAATTTCAAGCTCCTTATCAGACAATTTTTCAGTTCTTCCTCCTTCTCTACTGACTTCCAAATCTGCCTTATAATACTCTATATTCTCATATTTTTCTTTTCTATAAGGCTCTGTCACATAACAGCATATTAAACTGGCATAATCAAAGTTATCATCAGTAAAAATATATCCTTTTCTCTGTTTTTCGTATGGAAAATAATTGTTACTATATTTATTACATTTCCATCCAGAAATTCATCATCAGGAGCAAAATCTTTTGTCCTGTATGCTATATAACCATTTTTAAGTTTGGCATACACTCTTTTCATTACTGTTTTTTCTATTTGTATTACTTTCAGTTATTTCATGTCACTGCTGTATCAATTTTTCCCTTCCTACAATTTCCCAGTTAATTTTCTTTCCATTTTTCCAAAATGTATGAGGCAAGGAAACAAAACTGTCTCCAGGCTCAATAATAAGTTCAAATTCATCAACTCTCTTATTCTTTCCACTTTTGATATAGTTGTCCATACATATTGAAAAATCATTATATCCTACTCCATGACTTCCTGAATAGTTATAACTATGTTCAACAGTATTTTCACCCTTTTACAAAAATTCGCTTTAAAAATAGTATATGTAACTGTCTTTATATTTTTTTCAACATTGTATTTTTTCATTTCTTCTTTACTTAATACATTTTTCTTATAAAAATCCTTCATTTTTCTCAACATTGATTTTCTACAGTTTTTCCATTCACTACAGTTGTGAAAATTCTTAAAATGCATTTCTCCATCCCATTGATAATTGTCATCATCATCAAATCCTCCTTCAGGAGTGATAAATCCTATTATTTTTCTTCTGAAACCGGGTTATTAAAAAATAAATTTTACTTTTTACATCCATTCCGTCATTAACAATTTTTCATTCTAATTTCTTCTTTTTATAGATACTTGAGAAGTTTCTATCGGTATGATATTTTCTCCCTCTGAACTGAATTCCCCAGTCATTTTGCAAAAAGAAAACTGTCATAATTACCATAAACAAAAACCAAAAATCTTTAATTTAAAAATTTTTCTCATTTTTCATCTACTCCTTTTTGGCTTAATTTTATTTTCGTATTACTTTATCATTATACTATATATTATTATTTTTATAGTTTTATTTTTATAATTTTAGTACTTTTTACTATTTTTAGTTTTCTTTAATATATTGAAAAATAATGATAATAAAAACTTTCATTTTATCTTAAAATTATAAGTTTCAATAGAAAGTTATCCGTAAGTTTTTTATTTAGTTATTTTACTTCGACAAACTGGAATTTGATTATTTCTTTGACTTGGTAGCAGGTAATTCGTCATACATTACATTCAATAGACCAGTTAAATATTCTTTTTATTATCAACATTATCTAATTCAGATACTTGTTTTAAATAAAGTCTAAATATTCTTTGCTGGAAGCCATTTTATATCTTCTTTAGTACTAAAATTAATGGTCATTTCATCAAACTGAAAAGTTGAACTCCATCAAACTACAATAATATCCATCTAAATCTGAAAAATAAGCATGATATCCACCCCAAAGGTGTCTTGGGGTTCTTTTACAATTTTTCCACCAACATTTCGTACTAATTCTATTACACTATCAACATCTTCTTTGTGTTCAACATTATAGCTAATGTAATTTCGGAAGAATCCATTTCCCTTTGGTGGATTATTTTCATCAATATCTTTTGCTAATTGTTCCAAAGGAAATAGTTCAAATTTGTTCACGGTATCGAAAAAACATACTGGCGGATTATTTTCTTTGCAGTCAGTCTTATATCTCAACCATCTCTGTAAAACTTTATTGACCTTTCCATATCTCTCTAACACCCAAACAAATACAAATAATCTTATTCATTACTACCTCCACAAATTTCTAATTTATCTTTTTCTTATTCATCATATCACTTTCTAATTCTTATGTCAATCAGAAGAATGAGTTAATCAAAATTTTAGTTTAATTATACACTTTATTTTTCTTTTATTTCTTAAAAATCAGACTGACTCCTGTCTTTCACAGAAATCAGTCCCTTTCAACTAATCCTATTTCATATTCACATTTTATTTACAATTTAATTATTTTTGCATATTCTATAGCTCTTGTTTCCTAATTACTGTAACCTTTATCTGTCCAGGATACTGCATTTTTTTCTTCGATTTCTTTAGCAACTTCCCTTGAAAGTATCATTGCCTTATCATCATCAATTTCATCAGGATGTACAATCAATCTAAGTTCTCTTCCAGCCTGAATTGCATATGAACTTTCAATTCCCTTCATGACTATTTGCAATCTCTTCAAGCTGCTCAAGTCTCTTCAGATAGTTAGATAGTGTTTCTCTTCTTGCTCCAGGTCTTGATGCTGAAATTGAATCTGCCGCCTGTACAAGTACAGCTTCAACACTTAACTGCTCTACTTCATTATGGTGTGATTCAACCGCATTTATTACTATTTCATTTTCTTTAGAGAACTTTCTTAAAAATTCCCCACCGTTTATTGCGTGTGATCCTTCCTGCTCATGAGAAAAAGCTTTTCCTATATCATGAAGCAGCCCTGCCCTCTTGGCAACATCAACATTAGCTCCTATTTCTGCCGCCAGAGCCGCAGCTATATGAGCAACTTCTATTGAGTGCTGTAATATATTCTGTCCAAATGATGTTCTGAATTTTAATCTTCCAAATACCTTCAATACTTCTCTTGGAAGTGTTGGTATTCAACTTCAATATAGCCTGTTCCGCCGCATCAAGTACACTTTCTTCAACTTCTTCCTGTGCTTTTGCAACTACTTCCTCTATTTTTGTAGGATGTATTCTTCCGTCAGAAATAAGTTTTTCAAGTGCAATTCTTGCAACTTCCCTTCTTACACCATCAAATGATGAAAGAACAACTGCTTCAGGTGTATCATCTATTATAAGGTCAACTCCTGTTGCCGCTTCTATCGCTCTTATGTTTCTTCCTTCTCTTCCGATTATTCTACCCTTCATTTTCTTCACTAGGTAATTGAATAACTGAAATTGTAGAATCTACAACATAATCTGCAGAAGCTTTTCCTATTGCAGTAGATATAATTCTTTTTGAAATTCTGTCTTTTTCCCTGTCAAGATTATGTTCAAAAATCCCTTTATAAGAACTGCTTTGTCATGATCAAGCTGATTTTCAAGTTTTGTAAGGATGATTTTTGCCGCATCCTCCTTCGTAAGTTCAGAAATTCTTTCTAATTCCTTTTTCTTCCTTAGAAATCAGGTCATTCAGTTCAGTTTCTTTTCTTACTAGTTTTTCACGCTGTTTTTCTATTTTTGTTTCTTTTTCTTCAAGTCTTTCTGTTTTTTTGTTTCAAGTATTTCTTCTTTTTTTGCAATTCTTTCTTCCTAAAAACAATCTCCGATTTCATTTTCTTTATTTCTTCATCGGCAACTTTCTTTTCATTAAGTAATTCTTCCTTTACTTTAAGTGTTTCTTCTTTTCTAAATGATTCTATTTCTCTTTCAACTTCTTTTTAGAAGACTCAAGTCTTCTTTTTGCATCAACTATTCTCAATTCAAGTTCACTAAGTTCTCCATATTTTTTTCTTAAATATTGAACTCCCATAAAAATAGGCAATAAAAAGTTAGAAAGAAAAATAATAATCAGTAAAATCGTTATTGGTAATGGCATATTTCTCCTTTCTTATTTTTTTCTGCTACATTTGAAATCTTCCATTTACCGTTTTCTTCTGTCTTTTTCCAAGTTACTATATAATAATTACTCTGGTTTCCATAATTTATTATCATTGTCCCACTTGCCCTGTTTTTGTGATAACCTTCACATCTGAAAACATAAATGTTAATCTTGAAAGATCATATTGCTCTATATTTTTCACAATATAATTATTTTTTTAAATGTAGGTAAGAAAAAAATTCTTTTTAATTCTTCGTATTTATTCAATTCTGCTGCTTCTTTTAACTTCCCAATAGTGTTCGTAACTTCAGTACTGACTTTCTCGATTTCAGTTCGTGACACAATTTTTAGACTGCGTTAACAGTAGTGCAACTTATAAAAAAATCAACAAAATTGGTAGAAATAAATATCTTCTCATATTCCCTCCAAAAATTTCGCTATATAATTTTATCATACTTTTTGTTATTCAAGTGCGATTAAAGATAATTTCTATATTTTTTTATTCTTCTCTCCATCTTTTATGCTGCCACATATATTGTTCAGGATACTCTCTTATAATTTCTTCAAATTCATGAAATATTTTTTTGCATATTAAACTTTACAGTGGCTTTTTAAATTTTCCTGTTTTTCTATTTCCAATATTTTTCTTATTTACAACTTTTTATAGTATTATTTTTCAAAAATAGCATAAGCCAATACAAGAGGAACTTTTGTGCTTTAATCCAAGTAGAACCGGTCCTGATACTGCTTTTGCCTTTCTTCCAAAAACTCTATTTCCACATCATTTGCATGATGATCTGATGCAAGGGCTATTATTGTCTTATTTCTCAAAAGCATCATTCAATGTTTCACTATCTCTCAAAGGTATGGAATGAAGCCCACCTTCTTCACGCCATTTTGTCATTAAATCATTAAGCTTTTTATTTTTCTGTTTTTCTGAAAACAGCATAAAATTTTCTTATGTTCCTCATTATACTTCCTGCTTCAAATCCTCCCAGATGAAGCGAAACTATTATGACAGCCTTTTCATTATTTTCACAGGCTTTCAGCATAAGCTCCTCATTTTCCATAACTGTATTTCCATTTGAAGTAATTTCTTCAAGATAAATGGAAGTCATTATCATTTTTCCCATTGTTTTATATGATTCTTTAGCAATCCTAACTACTTCCTCATCACTTTTTCAGGAAAAAGCCTGTCTTATATTATCTAAAGTTAATTTTCTCCGTTTTTTTATCAAATAATAACCTAACAAACCTAAATTTTCAAAAAAATGAATATCTAACCTTCAGAGGAAAAAAGACAGTATCTTTCTCATTGCTGCAACAATTCCTCCAACAATTTTTCACTTAATTTATATGCCATATCTTACCTCATTATAATTCACTATATTAATTCATGATAACCAAATATTATAAAGAAGGCTCCCTCAAAAGCTTATTTTTGAGACAGCCCCTTTCCTGAAATACTATTTTCTGATTCCTAATTTGTCTATTAATTCTCTATAGTCATCTACGTTTCTGTTTTTAATGTAATTTAATAATCTTCTTCTTTTACCCTACCATTTTTTTAATAATCCTACTCTTGAGTGAACATCTTTAAAGTGTACTTTCAAGTGAGCAGTTAAATGATTAATTCTTTCTGTAAGTAATGCTACTTGAACTTCTGCTGATCCAGTATCCTGTGCGTTTTTCCGAATGTTTCAATAATTTTCTTTTTGGTTTCATTGCCATTAATATTTCCTCCTAAATTTTATTATTTAATCCAAGAATATAGAGGCAACCTATATTCATAGAAAAAAATTCATATAATAATACCATATTTACTGAATTTTTGTAAAGTAAATATTTATTTTTTTCCTATCATAATTTTTTTCGTACTTATTCTATTGGGCAAACTCACTTGCAAGTTTTTCCATAATCTACAGGTAATTCTAATGTTTTTCTATTTTAGTACCGTCAACTTTTATGTTAAATGGGAATCCCTGTACTCCAAGTCCGTTTAAAAACAGAACCATCTGCATCATAATATGCAGGAATTGTATATCCATTCTCTGATATATATTTTTACTGCATCAAGACTTGATCTGACATTACTAAATACTACTACAACATTTACCTTATCTTTATTTTCATCGTAAAACTGTTGAATATGTGGCATTTCAGTATTACAGTGCGGACACCATTCTGCCGCTACAACAAATAATGTTTTTTTCCCATTTCCCAGTAGACTTTTTACTGTCAAAAGTTTTTCCTTCCAGATCTGTTAAAGTAAGTGCCGGCATTTCATTTCCTGATGATGCTTCTTTTACAGTTTTCAGTCTTATTTTCCTTTACTGTTTCTGCTACGTCTTTATTTTTTTACTGCATCCAATTGCAAATACAGTCCCCATCATTATTAGCAATATTAATTTTTTTCATTGTTAATCCAATCCTTCCTCTCAGGTTTTTTTATTTTAAATAAAATTTTCTGAAATTCTATTTTTCCATTTCATCATTTTTATTTACAAACAATACTAACTGATTTTTTTCTTTTATTGCCTTTTTGAATTTTTATTTCTAATTTCTTATATATCTTTCAAATACCGTACCTATATCATAACCATTTTTCCTTAGCAACCTTTAAATAGAACTTTGCCTTTTCCTTGTTTTTCTTCTCATAATAGAATACTCAAGGTTATAGAAGGCTGTCTTATTTAACTTTGCCGCAGCTTTCAAGTTTAAAATTCTGATATTAGGGTCTCCTTGAGGATAATAAAGACTCAAATCAACCATTGAATAATCATCGCCATTTTTAACAAGGTTTTCCAGTATTTTTTAGCTTCCTTACTTTTTTGACATCATCTTTATTGTCTTTTTAGCATTATCTTTTTATTATTTTTACTGTCCTTAAACTTATTTTCCTCCAGCTCTTCAAGCAGATACGAAAAGCTTATATCCCGCATCCACCGAACCTAAATGATACGCCTTAGTATAAATATCTTTTTGCCTTCTTTGTCTCACCTAAATTTTCATATAAACTTCCAAGATAAATCATTATTCCAATATCATTTTTTTCAACTGCCTTCAGGTAGTTCTCTTCAGCTTTTTATATTGCTTCATATTCTCATATACAAAAACCTTTGTATCCTGAAATTACCGGTTCGTCAGAATTTGTATCATCTAGAACCTTCATTGCAAGTTCATAATTTTTACTAGTTTTCACCCAGTTTTTGATGCCAGCTCAAATCCTGCAAGATAATATTTTATTTTTCATAAATATCTCATTGTATATTTGAATAGCCTCCTCTTCCTTATCTTCTAATTCCAGAATTTTTAGCCTTTGCATATAAGGCAGGTGGATAATTTTCAGAAAGGAAGTCCTTCAGTATATTGTATCCTTCTTCATAGTTTGATACCTTTTTCCACAATCAGAGTTCCCTAACTCCTTTTTCCATCTGGTTTATTGTATCATCCTTGAGTTTTTATTCAGTTCTTCAATACGGCTATACACATCTGATAAGTTTTTATTATAGTTATATGAATACACCGAATATATTTCACCGGCATCCTTACCTTTTTCAGATACTCCTGAGCCTTTGAAAATTCAAATTTTTGATTCTATATACTTCCCAGCATGTAATATGCCTTATTATTTCCCTGTTTTGCAGAACTTTCAAGAAGATTTATAATTTCATCTTCCATACCATTTGTTTCCTTTAGGAACATTGCTTTATAATATTCTGCATATCCGTTACTTTTCTTTAAAAATTTATTATAAAAATTCTTCCCTTGTGTTCCCAGATATACATACGCCAGTGCAAATACATCTTCATTTTTCTGCTCAGCAGATTTTTTTCAAGCTGCTGCAATATGTATCCTTCATCTTTTTTCTCAAGAATTTCCTATTAATCCTTTTTCTAACGCATCATACCCTTTTTTTATCCTGAGAACATGATACTATCAATAGAGAAATTAAAAAAATACATAGAATATAAATTTTCTCATTTTATTATATCATCCCATTCTAATTACATCTTAATATGTTATTTTATTACCGCTCCTGTTTTTATACCATTATCAATTTCTATTAAAGTCACTTTTTCTTTGTGGCTGTCGTAAGAAGCATTCCCCTGTGAAAGTTCCCCTTTTTAATGTTACAGGTTCTAAATTAAGTACAGCAGGCACTTTCTTTCCTACAAGTTCCTGTTCATTCGGATAATATTTTGCTATTCCTGAAATAATCTGTCTCTTTTCACTTCCTGTATTTACAATAAATTTAAGTAGTTTGTCTGCCCCTTCAACTTTGCTGACTTTTTCTATTTCAACGACTTTTATTTCTACTTTAGAAAAAAATCATCTATTATTATAGGATTTTTCAATTTTAAGGTCTTCCTTATATTCCTTTTTCTTCTTCTTCGACTTCAATTCTTGGGAACAATGGTACTGCTTCTCCTAAAAAAATTTCCTTCAGGATATATTCCCCATTCCTTAACATTTTCAATTTTAATTTCTTCAGGATTTATGTTCAGTCCAAGCTGTCTAATCATTTGTTTAGCTGTATCAGGCATAAATGGTGCTATAAGCACTGCAATTTTATATAACCCTTCAACAAGATTATACATTACAGTTGAAAAGCCTGTCTTTTTACTTTCTTCCTTTGCCAGATTCCATGGTTCACATTCATCAATGTATTTATTCATTCTTCCAATGAATTTCCATATATCCTTCAACGCTTCAGAAAACTGGAAATCATTCATGTGATTATCCAGATTTACAAGTGTTTCTTCCCATAAATCTTTTTATTTCCATATCATATTTATCTTCAACCTTATTCAGAACTACTTTTGAATCAAAAATATTTTTCTGCATTCCTATTGTTCTGTTAAGAAGATTTTCCCAAATCATTTGCCAAATCTGAATTTATTCTCTGAATCATGGCTTTTTTAGAATAATCTGCATCCGGCCAAAAGTTGCTTCCCTCATCAGATAATATCTGAAGGCATCCAGTCCATATTTCTGTACTTCTTCTTCAGGATTTACTACATTTCCCAATGACTTAGACATTTTTTCACCTTCTACAGTCCACCATCCATGGGCAGCTACTGTATCAGGGAGTTTTATTCCTGCAGACATAAGCATTGCAGGCCAGATTATCGCATGGAATCTCAATATATCCTTTCCAATAAGATGAGTTACCCTTCCATTAGTCCATCTCTTTGCAAATTCATTTTCATCCTGCTGGAAACCTGCTCCTGTAAGATATACTGTCAGAGCGTCAAACCATACATATATTACGTGGCCTTCTTCAAATTCAAGCGGTATTCCCCAGTCAAAAGTTGTTCTTGATATTGATAAATCCTGTAATCCCTGTTTTATAAATGCCACAACTTCATTTTTGCTTTCAGGTTTTATAAAGTCAGGATGTTCATCTATATATTTTAAAAGGGCATCTTCATATTTTTGAAAGTTTAAAGAAATACGAAAGCTTCCTTTTACATCGATAACTTCTTTTCCCATATATTTTCCATCAACCAGCTGATTTTTCAGGAACAAATGTTTCTTCTGAAACTGAGTATTTTCCTACATATTCTCCTCTGATATATCCCTTTTTCGTGTACTCTTTTATTATTTCCTTAACACTGTTAATGTGTCTTTCCTGAGTCGTTCTCAAATAATCAGTGTTGGAAATTCCAAGTTTTTCCCATAAGGAAGTGAAATTCAAGGACATTTTATCTACCCACTGTTGTGGAGTAAATCCATTTTTCACTGCGGCTTCCTGTATTTTCTGACCATGTTCATCTACACCTGTCATAAATGATACATCGTATCCCATTATTCTCTTGTATCTTGCAATAACATCACAAATTATTGTAGTGTATGCTGTTCCCACGTGTGGAGCTGCATTTGGATAGTATATTGGGGTTGTTAAATAAAAATGAATCGGACATTATTTGTTTCTCCTTCCAGTATTGTTAAATTTATTTTTAAGTTTAAATTATTTTTCAAGGTATTTTTCTTTATATATTTCATATGCCTTCAATCCTGCATCATGTATATAACGATTTCTGTTGCTTCATCAAGAGGCATTTTCTTGTCTATATAAAAAGGTTTTCCCACAAAAATGAATATTTTTGAAAAAGGGTTTCGGTATTTCAAGTCTATCCCATATTTTTCAAATATCCATTTTTATTACAGTAGGAACTTACAGGCACAATAGGTAATCCTGTCTTCTGGGCTATATAAATAGCTCCCGCCTTTGGTTCAAATATAGGCCCTTTAGGCCCGTCAATTGCAATTCCCAGAGTATACCCGTCTTTTGCATATCTCAGAGATTCCTTCAGACTTTTTATATTATCCTTGTTTGATGATCCTCTTATAAGTGCATTTCCTTCCCTTCTTAAAAGTTCAGATAATATTTCTCCGTCTTTTGAAGCACTTACCATTGATGCCTTCTTTTTTATAACTCTTGTAGCATTACATACCGTAAATATTTTTCTATGCCAAAATACAACTATATTCTGGCTGTTCATATCAAAATTTTTCAATCTCATAATAATACTCTTTTTCGTTATTCCGCTCAATGCCCTATATATAAAAGTGAAAGAGCATTCCAAGAAATTTATATTTATTCATATTTTCTCCATTTATATTTATTGAGATTATCCCTCAACTCCATATAATTTTTCTAAATTGATCTGCAATGTCTATTATTTTTTTCTTTCGATTTCTTCATTTGTTTCATTTTTCATTGAACCTACATGTAAGTGTTGCATATCCAAATGCCCAGTACCATAATCTACGTACAGCCATTTTTTGCTGTTTCATAAGTTAATGTTGGAAAAACTCACCATTAGAACTTCTTCCTTAAGAAGGGACTCCATAGTTTCATTAAACAATGTTTCAAATCCCTTTGCTCCATCCAGGAAAAATTGCCCTGAAAAGTTCTTTTTCTTCTCTTGCAAACAAGTATAAATCCTATTGCTCCATTCATAAGTTTTTCTTTCAGAATAATTTCCATATAAATATTCTTTTAATTTGTCTTCTGCTAATTTTATAATTTCATCTTTTAAGTTCTTCTATTGTTGAAAAAAATTTGCGTATATAGGTGCTGTTGACCCTTTAAATTTATTTGCTATTTTTCTTGCACTTATATTTTTGAATTCCATCCTGTTTCATAATATCATAAGTAGCTTTTAAAAATATCTTTTTGTAAATTTTACTCTTGGCATATTTCTTCTCCTAATCCTTTATTTTTATTTCTTTTCATACATACAGAATTTTCCAGTTGTCATAATTCTTTTCTTTTATTATTTTCCAGCTGTTATAATTAATTTCGGAAAATAAGCATCTGCTTCTGAATCTGAAAAATTCAATATAACTTATATACAGTCTGCTAACCAGTCCTTTTGCATAAATTCCCTGTATATCTGTTTCTCCACCAATTATAAAAAATCTCTTCTTCAGAATTTTTATAATCTCTATTAAAGTTTTCTAAATTTTTGGTAAAGCTCTATTCCTTTTTGTTCAAACGATTCTTTATCCCCATTTTTAGATAAAACTATGTTTTTCCTGTTTTGGTAGTGGCCTTCCTATACTTTTCAAAGGTTTTTCTCCCCATTATAACTGTTTTTACCTGTCGTTATCTCCTTGAAATTTTTCAAATCTTCCGGTATATGCCATAGAAGTTTGTTTTCCTTTACCAATTTCCCTATTTTTTTCCTATTGCAACTATTATACTAAACATTCCAATTCCTTTTCATTTTTCATTTCAATCTCTATTAATTTTAATCCTGTTAAACTGCAACTTCAAATTTTATAACAGGATGACTTTCATCAATCCTCAAGTTTTATATCATCAAAAGTCAGTTCATCAAAAGGTTTATCGGCTATTTTAACTTTACATAATTTCAGTGGCTCCCTTTTCAACTGTTCCTTAAGCCCTTCCACGTGATTTTTCATAAATATGTGCATCTATTATAGTGTGGGCAAACTCTCCCGGTTCATATCCACATTCTTTAGCTATCATCATTGTCAGCAATGAATAACATGCCAGATTAAATGGTATCCCAAGGGCAATATCCCCACTTCTCTGTGTCAAATGGCAATTCAGTTTATTTCCTGAAACATTAAATGCAAAAGTATAATGACATGGAGGTAATTTGCTAATAGAAGCGTTTCCTGGATTCCATGCAAGAACAATCATTCTTCTTCCATTTTTATGATTTGGATTAACCTTCAGTTCCTTCAACGTATCAATCACATACTGAATCTGATCAAAAACTAGCTGACCATTTTCTTCCCTTTTTGTCCATTTATTGTTTTCATCTGCAAAAACTTCTCCATCCAGTGAAACTTCAGGTACAGGATATCTTCTCCAGAATCTTCCGTAGGCAGTTTCAAGTCTTCCTTCACTATCAGCCCATGCATCCCATATTTTTGTTTTTTCTCTCAATGTTTTTATATGCTCTTCTCGGTCAGATACCAGAAAAGTTCATGTAACATTGAATTAAAATACATCTTTTTGTTGTCAGGAGTGGAAATCCTTCGCTCAAATCAACTTTATAAAAATAGGCAAATGTAGAAATAGTATCTACTCCTGTTCTATTTTTCCTTTTTCACTCCATTTTTCAAGAACGTATTTTACAAGGTCTAAATATACTTTCATTTATTTTTCTCTCCTCCTTTTCATCATTTTATCCGGAATAAATTATAATTTCAATATCAATTTATGTAATTCTTTTAAAACTTAAACCCATTCTGTCCTCAATGCCTCATATAAAAATTATTGCGGCAGAGTTTGACGAATTTAGTGATCTTCCCAAAAGGAGCATTGGTATCGTAATGTTGTCTTCCTTGTATTTATTCAATATATCTTCCGGTATTCCCTTTGATTCAGGTCCAAACATTATGTAGTCATTTTTCACCATACTTTTACATCTGTGTATTTTTGTTTTGTTTTAGTTGTTGCAAAATATAGCTTTACATCGTCTTTTTCCTTCTATATTTTCCTGAAAAATGTTCAAAACTTTCCCATACATGTAACTGGACATCCTTCCAGTAATCAAGTCCTGCCCTTCGTACTTCCTTTGCATCAAGAGAAAATCCCTAACGGCTTTTATCAGATGCAGCTTTTGTATTAGTTAGAACACATGTTCTTCCGATATTTCCTGTGTTGACATGTATTTCAGGATATAAAAGAACTATATTCATTTTCCTTACCTTCCTTATCTTATGAGCTTTTTATAATCTTCCAGTTTTATTTTATTAGAATTGAGTTTTTTTCAAGTTTTTTTGCTTATATTGTCTCCTCTTGTAAATCCTCCAAAAACTGTTTTTAGAATTTATATGTGTTATGGCAATTGCCAGAGCATCTGCAGCATCATCAGGTTTCGGAATTTCATCAAGTTTAAGAATAATTTTTGACCATTTCCTGTATCTGTTTCTTTTTCTGCCCTTCCATAGCTGGCTATTCCCATTTTAACTTGCAATGGTGTATAACTGAATATATTCAGCCTGTTTTTCTGACCGACAAGGGTTATTACTCCTCTTGCCGGCCAACTTTTACTATTGTCTTCTGGTTTCTTAAAGAAAAATAAATCTTCAATAGCCATATCAGTTGGTTTCCATAATTTTATAAGATTGTCAAGAGAATCATATATTTTTCCAGTCTTACCGGCATATCTTCATCCTTATCAGTATAGATACATCCATAATCTAAAAACATTATATTTTCCCTTTATCAAACTCAATAATGGAATATCCCTACAATAGCAGTCCCTGGATCAATACCCAAAATTCGCATTTTTTTCCTCATTTCTATTTTTACTGTTCTATTATTATAACACACAAATGTTATTTTTTTCAAATACAAAAATTTAATTACGATTAATAAAATTCAATGTTTTTCATATTCTGAAAAACTTCATTTTATATTATTTTATATGAAATATTTTTCCCTTTTTCAAATACACTTTATCATGACCTTTTTTCTTATAACTTTTACAATTCCTTTAAAATTCCTTCTGTTCTGTCATTTCATTTTTACATATACACAGTATAGCTTGTTCTCTGTAACAGTGTGTACTTCCTTAAACTTTTTTTAAATCCCACAAGAACCGTCATCCCATTTTTCAGTTTTTATATTTTTCTTCTGAAAACACTTATTTTTTTCATAATTAAATATGCATTCTATATTTTTAAATTTAATAATTTCCTTTATTTTTTCCGGATTATTTTGAGATATCTTTATAAACATTTTTCTCCAGATGTTTCCTTGGCCTTATCCCTAGTTTTTTTCTTCTATTTCTTCCATTGAAACAGACTCTTCAATGTTGTATTTATCAATTTTTGTACGTACCAGCCTTGTCATTGTTGCATAAACACCAAGTTTTCTCCCAATATCCCTCACAAGTGACCTTATATATGTTCCGCTGCTTACTTCTGTATAAAAAGGAAATCTTGCATTTTTCCTTATACTCTACATTTATTTCCCTTATTGAGTAGATTTTTACTTTCCTTGCTTCCCTTTTCCACTTCAATTCCTTTACGTGCCAGCTCATAAAGCTTTTCTCCGTTTATCTTTATGGCAGAATACATGGGAGGTACCTGCATTATTTCCCCTGTAAAGCTGTTAACAGCTTCAATTATCCCTTCTGTGGAAACATCTATATTTCCTTCATATTTTTCAGTTATTTCCCCTTCTGTATCATACGTGTCAGTTTCATAACCTAATTCAAGTTCCACAAAGTACTCCTTATCCCTTTTCATGAGATTGTCAGAAAATTTTGTAGCATTGTTTATCATTACTATAAGAAGTCCTTCAGCTATGGGATCAAGAGTCCCTGCATGACCAACTTTGCTGGAACCTATAATCCATTTCAGTTTATTTATCGCTTTAAATGAAGAAATACCTCTGCTTTTATTTAATAGAACTATTCCATCACTTTTTAAATATACTATTTCCTTTCATCTCACATCCCTGCCTTATCACATTAACAAAATATAGTCCAGCCATTTAATTACATTAAAAGGTGAAACTACCCTGAAAAGGGAATTTCTGATTTTTCTCCAGAATACTGTTTTTTCAGATTCTCCTCTTTATTTCCTCACAAAAATCTAAATCCTTATAAAACTGATTTCTTATACTTTGACTTATTTCCTCATTATAAAAAATGGAATTTATTTCATAGTTGATTTCAAAACTTCTCATATCAAAATTACATGTTCCCATAGTAGACATCTTTCCATCAACCACTATATTTTTACAATGTATAAATCCAGCTTTATATCTATATATTTCAACTCCTGCCATAAGAAGTTCCTCAAAATATGTTTCAGCAATCCAGTAAGGTATCTTCTTATCTGGAACTCCTGCTATCATGAGTTTTATTTTTACTCCTGAAAGGGCGGCTATCTTCAGCTGGCTTACAAGGAAGTGTCAGGTATGAAGTATGGACTCTGAATAAGTATTTCCTTTTTAGCTGATGTTATAAGCTTTGAATATGTATACTTCAACGTCGTCCATATCGTATCAGGTCCGCTTGATGATACCTGCATAATATAAGGACTTTCATTCCGCAGATTTTTATGTTCTTCTATTACTTCTTCTATATCATCCATTTTAAAATCTGTTTCCCACCACTGTTAAGCCAGTCTGTTACAAATATTGCTAGATAATGCAATACAAGTTCCCCTTTTATTCTCACATTTGTATCTCTCCAGCTTTCAAATCTTCTTCCCCCTGTTATGTACTCTTCTCCAAGGTTCATTCCTCCGGTGTGAAGAATTCTATTGTCTACAATCGTTATTTTTCTATGATTTCTATAATTAAATTTTTGAAAGGGCAAATTTTATATCCAGAAAATATTTAAATTCTACGCCAACTTTTAAAAGTTCTTTCCTGTATTTTTCTGAGATTGTTCCAAGAGATCCCATTCCATCAAAAAGAAGTCTTATCTTTACACCTTCTTTTTGCTTTTTACTAGTATATCCTTTATTTTTCTCCAAGCTTATCCGATTTCCATACGAAGTATTCCATATAAATGTTTCTTTTTGCATTTTCCAGATCCTGAATAATGGAATCAAAAGCTTCTTTCCCATTATAAAACATTTTCATATGAACTGTTGTGAGTCAGATATGTACCTTCTAGAGCATATAAAAGTTTAACAATTTCACTTTCTTCCTGGGAAATTCCTGCATTATTCATAAGTATATCTAAATCTTCGGGTTTTTACTTTACGGGAATGAAAAAAATCTCTGTAGGATCATATTTTTGTAAGGCTCGGAAACCCTTTGAATAAACTTCTCCGATTCTTATTTTGTAGAGATTCTATCCTGTTTTTTTCTCCAGTTTATTCCAAATACAAGATACAGTATAAATCCAAAAACTGGAAAAACAGTTATTGTAAAAATCCATGCAACTATTGTTTCAGGTGATCTTTCTGAAACTAAAATAGCTACTAGAACATTATATAAATCACTAAATGTATATGCTCTATGGAAACTATCCATATTAATAAACTTTCAAGATTTTGAAACATTTGACCTCCTAAAATTTTATATTTTGATTTTATAATATTTTTATATATTAACATTTTTATGAGCCTTTTTCAAATACAAAATTATACGCATTTATTCATATGATATTCTAAATATAAAAATAAAGTAAAAATCAAAATTTATAGAGTTTTTACTTTATTTAGAGTATTTATTCACTTGTTATTTTATTTATAAAAACTTTTATAAACTTTTCCTTTAACTTCTATCTCGAACTGCTGGAACCAATCATTACCAGTTTATCAGGTTTTATTTTTCTTTCACTTCTTTCAACAAGCTGTTCTGAGCTCCTACCTTTAAAAAGTCTTTTCCAAAACTTCCACTGTAAATTCTTCATCATCAGCTATGCCAGCTTCCACCATTGGAAAGCTCTATAAATTCCTGATTTTTCAGGTGTAGGAATAGGACTGTTAATATATTTTATTATCTGATTAGTATTTTTATCTTCCTTAACAGTTCCCCATAATAAATCAAAATTATCAGATAATTTATCTGAAGGAACTATTAGCTGCTGAGAATGGGCAACTTCTGAAAAAGTTACCATACTGATCTTCATATCCTATAAGCACTTCATAACTTTGACTTGCATCAACTTCAGTAATGTAATGTGAACCTATTCTTTCATGTCTTATTATTTTTCTATATTCATGACCATCTTTCATAAAAGCTTTAATTACAACATTATCCAGTACATGATTATTTTTCTGACAATCTTGCAAACGTGTCATCCCTTATTTCCCAGTAAACAAACAATGTTGTAGGGATTTTTAGGCATTAACACTACTTCATCTACAAAAATAAGAACTAGGCAGATATGCCTTATCAAAATAGATTTCTTCTTCTTTTTGACTTATTTTCATAATCTCTTCCTTTTTCAAATTTTGAACTGTTAATAGCTGTTTCAATTTCTCTCTTTTTATCTGTTCTTCATCTATATCCTTGTAGTTAAAAGAAATTTCCTGAAAAGACTTCCCTTCTTCTTCTTCTGTGAATTCTTATGACAGATCTCATTAACTTTCTGTTAGGATAGTTTCTGTAATAGCTTCTACTTCTGTAAGGAAATATAGATTCTACAGAAAAGTCTACTTCTTCAACTTGAGTTTCTTCTTTCAATCACTTCTGTACCCTTTAATTTTAAATCTTCTTTCATATCTTCGTAGCCTCCCTTTTTTTCTATATTTTCATTTTCTTCATCCAGATAACTTTCTTTCTCTTCTGCTGAAACTTTTTCTTTTTAGGTAGACTCCGGTTTCCTTAATACGTTCATATCCCTTTCTGCTCAAGCTTTTTCATAATTTTTCCCTATCAAAGTCAATTCAAGAAGGACGCATTCCTGCATTGCAAGATGTATTAATTCTTCCTTTGTCATTTCATCCAGATATTTTTCATAAATCAATCTCCATTTATACTTGTTATTTATATATTAACATATAAATGAAAATAATTGCACTATTTTCTTTTCAAATTTCTGCTGAATCTTACTTCCTAAAATATCCTGTTCTTCTCTTATTTTATGCTGTTTTTGCCTGCTCGATTGCAGCCTGTCTTGCCATTTTTATAGCCTCTGCCGTTGTAGCCTCCAGTACATCTTCCCCTAGAATAACTACCTTATCCTGTCTGACTTCCAGAAAACCTCCCGATATATAATAGGAAGTTTCCTTATTATCTTTTTCTCTTATAAGCATTTCACCTGCACCAAGAGGAGATATGAAATTAATATGGTTTGCCAATATTCCAATATCTCCATTCTCTGTTCTTATCTTTAAAAAAGTTACAGGTTTTCTGAAAACAAGACCTTCAGGCGTTACAGCTTTTGCAATAAATTCTGTTGCCATATAGTATTCTCCTGTCTTTTAGATTTTTTTATTCACTCATAAGTTTTCTTGCTTTTGCTACTGCTTCATCAATAGTTCCTACATATAGGAATGCCTGTTCAGGAAGGTCATCATGAAGGCCATCCAGAATTTCCTTGAACCCCCTTATTGTATCCCTTAAAGGGACGTATTTCCCCTTCATTCCTGTAAACTGTTCTGCTACTGAAAATGGCTGTGAGAAAAATCTCTGAATTTTTCTTGCTCTGTTTACAGTCAGTTTATCTTCCTCATCCAGTTCGTCCATTCCAAGTATTGCAATTATATCCTGAAGTTCTTTATATCTCTGTAATACCTTCTGAGTATCCCTTGCAACTTTATAATGTTCATTTCCTACTATTTCAGGCTCAAGTATTCTTGATGTGGAATCAAGCGGATCCACAGCAGGATAAATTCCCAAGGATGCAATTTGTCTTGACAGAACCGTAGTCGCATCCAAATGTGCAAACGTAGTTGCAGGTGCCGGATCTGTAAGGTCATCTGCCGGTACGTAAACTGCCTGTACAGAAGTTATTGACCCTGTATTTGTGGAAGTTATTCTTTCCTGCAGTGCTCCCATTTCTGTTGCCAGATTCGGCTGATATCCCACTGCCGAAGGCATTCTTCCTAAAAGGGCTGAAACTTCTGCCCCTGCCTGAGTAAATCTGAATATGTTGTCAATAAATAACAATACATTCTGCCCTTCCTTATCCCTAAAATATTCTGCCATCGTAAGTGCTGTAAGACCTACCCTAAGTCTTGCTCCAGGTGGCTCATTCATTTGTCCATAAACTAATGCTGTTTTATTAATAACTCCACTTTCCTTCATTTCATTATAAAGGTCTCTTCCTTCTCTTGTTCTTTCTCCCTACTCCTGCGAATACAGAAAGTCCTCCATGTCCTTTTGCAATATTATTTATGAGTTCCTGTATCAGTACGGTCTTTCCTACTCCCGCACCACCAAACAGTCCTATTTTTCCACCTTTAAGATATGGAGCCAGCAAATCTACCACCTTTTATTCCTGTTTCAAGTATTTCACTGTCAGTCCCCTGCTGTTCAAAATGAAGGGCTTCCCTTATGTATTGAGTCCATTAAAATCTGCACTGATTGGTTCCCCGTTATCAACAGGTTCTCCCAATACGTTAAATATTCTTCCAAGTGTCTGTCTTCCCACCGGAACCTGTATAGGTTTTCCTGTATCTACTACTTCCAGACCTCTTCTAAGTCCATCTGTCCCTGTCATTGCAACTGCCCTGACAACATTGTTACCATTATGGGAGTGCACTTCGGCAACTAACTTTTGGCCATTATCATCACTACACTTCCAGGGGCATTATATATATCTGGCAGCTGATTTTTCAAATTTAACATCTATGACCGGTCCTATTATCTGAACCAGTTTTCCCTTGTTAACAACTTTTTAACCTCCTCTGCTTATTTCTTATCTTTTTCTTTCATATATTTCTTCAGTTTTTATTTTTATTCTAATTTTATTTCAATGCTTCTGAACCACTTACTATTTCAGATAATTCCTGTGTAATCATTGTCTGACGTTCCCTATTATACTTAACAGTAAGTTTGTTTATCATTTCCTCAGCATTGTCACTTGCCTGTTTCATGGCAGACATTCTTGCCGAATGTTCACTGGCAGAATTTCTCAAGCAATGACTGATATATTTTTATATTCAGCACTTTAGGAATAAAAGAACGTAAAACCTCTTCTTCGAAGGTCTCAAATACATATTCCTTATTAGGAAGTCCTTCCTTTTTCTCAATTGGAAGAATTTTTCTACCTGAATACTGTATTCATTGCAGAAACAAATCTTGAGAAAAATTATGTACACTTCATCATAAAAAAATCATTCAGATAAAAACTGTACAATATCTTCACTTATCCTTTTTCAAACATAGTTTCAGGTATTAACTGTGTATTCACTGTCTACCGGTATATTTCTTGACTTGCAGTAATCTTTTGCTTTTTACCCTATTGTAATTACCGAAACTTCCTTATTTTCCTTTTCAAAAATTCTTTTTCATTCCTTCAAGTTTTCTAAGGGTATTTGAATTAAAAGCTTCGCATAATCCCCTGTCAGATGTCATTACAATAATACCTATTTTTCTTCACTTCAGGTTTTTCCATCAAATATTTCATAGTTATGACTTTTTCATTCCTGCAACCAGATTATCAAAGGCTATTCCAATTGTCTTTTGCATATTCCCTTGATTTCAATGTAAGAACCTGAAATTTTTAAATTTAGTTGAAGAAACTATATTCATTGCATTAGTTATCTGACTGGTATTTTTTTACACTGTCAATTCTTTCCTTTTATTTCCTTCATATTTTTCAGCCATTTATGTCACCTACCATACATAATCCTGCTTGTAGTTTGTAACGTATGCAATCAGTTTTTCATTAATCTCATCTGTAACTTTTTCTTCCTTCTTTTATTTCAGATAAAAATTTCATTTTCTGTTCTCAGACTTCCAATCAGGTCGTGTTCAAATGCTTTTACCTTTTCTGTCGGTATATCATCAAAGTAACCGTTTGTAACGCAGAAGAAGGATACAACCTGTTCTTCAACTCTGTATGGATTATATTGGCTCTGTTTCAGAACCTCCATTATTTTTGCCCTCTGTTAAAGCTGATCTCTTGTTGCTTTATCAAGGTCTGATCCAAACTGTGTAAATGCCAGCAGTTCATTATATTGTGCCAGTTCCAGTTTCACTTTTGATGCAACTTGTTTCATTGCTTTTATTTGTGCACTTCCTCCAACCCTTGATACTGAAACTCCTGGATTTATTGCCGGTCTGAATCCTGAATTAAACAGATCTGTTTCTAAAAATATTTGACCATCTGTTATTGAAATAACATTTGTAGGTATATATGCCGAAATATCTCCTGCTTTTGTTTCTACAATAGCAATGCAGTTATAGAACCTCCACCTAGCTCATCACTAAGTTTAGCGGCTCTTTCAAGTAATCTTGAGTGAAGATAGAACACATCCCCGGATACGCTTCCCTCCTGGCGGTCTTCTAAGCAGAAGCGACATTTCCCTGTATGACACTGCGTGTTTTGACAGGTCATCATAAATTATAAGTACGTGTTTTCCCTGTTCCATAAAAGTATTCTCCCATTGCAACACCCGCATATGGTGCAAGATATTGCAGAGGAGCTGATTCTGAAGCTGTTGCGGCAACTATTATTGTATATTCCAACGCTCCAAGTTCTTCAAGCTTTTTATATATTTGTGCTACTGTTGATCTTTTCTGACCTATTGCTACATATATACAAACTACATCATTATTTTTCTGATTAATTATTGTATCTATTGCAATGGCTGTTTTTCCTGTCTGTCTGTCTCCTATAATAAGTTCCCTCTGTCCTTTTCCTATTGGAAACATTCCATCAATTGCCTTTATTCCTGTTTGAAGTGGCTCACTTACAGGTTTTCTATCTATTATTCCGTAAGCCGGTCTTTCTATTTTCATATATTTTGAAGCTTCAATGCTTCCTTTTTCCCGTCAATAGGGCTCTCCCAAAGCATTTACAACTCTTCCTAGAAGACCTTCTCCTGAAGGAACCTCTGCAACTTTTCCGGTACTCTTTACAGTTCCTCCTTCTTTTTATTCCTCTGGATTCACCAAAAATAACTACTCCTATATTATCTTCTTCAAGGTTCAGTGCCATTCCCATGACACCATTTTCAAACTTCAGCAGTTCTCCTGACATTGCCTTGCTTAATCCATATACTCTGGCTATTCCATCTCCTACTTCCAATACAGTTCCTGTATTTGCAATATCCAGCGATTTATTATATCCTTCTATTTCATTACGGATAATTTTACTGACTTCTTCCGGTTTTAATTCTCAAGAAAAACACCTCCTGTTCTAAAAATATTTTTCTTCATGTTTTTCAATCTGATTTTTAATTGAACCATCTATTACCTGATTACCTACTTTTTATAATTCCTCCACCTATAAGATTCTCATCAACTGAAAGGTTTAATACTATTTTCTTGTTTATTTTCCTTCCAGCTTTTTATAAGCGCCTCTCTCTGATTTTCTGACAATTCCTTTACAAAAGTTGCATTTACAGGCAATTTGTTATTTTTTTCTCATAATAAATTTTTAAATAGCTGTCCCTTTATTTTTATCAGAAAGGGCAACTCTTCCTTTTTTTACAAGATATTTTATTACATTAGAAAGGCATCTTCACTTATAAAATCAAAAATTTATGTAAATATTCCACTTTTTGTCATATTTTATTGACGGATCCAGCAGAATAATTTAAAATCTTCATCTTCCTGTAGTTTTCAGCCAGAATATTAAGTGCCTCCTTATTTTCACCTATTTTACCTGAAGACTCAGCTATATCATAAATAGCTGTTGCATATCTTTTAGCTATTGCCTCCTTGTCCATTCTGTTAATCTCCTATTTCATTAATAAAGTTGTCTATTATTTCATCCTGCTTGTCATTTTATATTTTTGCTTTAATAATTTTTCTGCAAGCTCGACAGCCATTTCTCCGACTTCCTTCTGAAGTTCAAATTTAGCATTCTGTCGCATTTTTCAATATCCGCTTTCAGCTTTCATCATCATTCTTTCCTATTGTTTCATTGCTGAAGAAACAATCTGGTCTTTTTCTTTCATCTGCCTGTCTCTCAGCTTTAATAAGTATTTCATTGGCTCTTCTTTTGATTCCCTTTTTCAGTTTTTCCATCGCTTTTTCTGTTCATCAAGTTTTTCTTTTTTCTTCCTCTACTATTTCCATTTCTGATAAGGCAAGATGTTTTTCTATCTTCAAGGACTTTACCTATTTTTCTTTGAAAAAAACTCTCCAGAAAAATAAACTAGCACTAGAAAATTTATTATTTGAATAGCCATTGTAAAATCTATATTTACTAATTTTGCTCCTTCTGACATTTCTTTTTCTCCTTAATATTTACGTACTGCATTAACTGTTAATACACAATTATCCTTTTAAGAATATTAAAAGGAATGAGATTACTCAAGGCGTAAATCCTGTTGACTCAGTTATTGCCAACCCTGTAATTAAAGTCTGCATTATATCCTGTTTTGCTTCAGGTTGTCTTGATATTGCCTCAACCGCATATCCTGTAGCAATTCCCTGCCCCAGTCCTGCTCCTATTCCTCCTATTGCCGCTATTCCTGCTCCTAATAAAAGCTGCTGCCTGTACTATTCCTTCCATAACTTTTTTTATCCTCCTATATTTTTTATTTATATTTTTAATTTATAAAACTTAATAATTTCTAATTTTCTTCTTCCACTTCTTCTCCAAGCACTTCTCCAACATATACTGATGACAGCATAGTAAAGACAAATGCCTGTATTATTCCTACAAATCCGTCAAGATAAAGCTGTATCAGCATTGGCCACCCTACTGAAAAGGAAAAAGCTTCCCTGAAGGGCATTGTGAGTCCATGACTGGATAAGCCCTCTTCCTACAAGGCTATATAAAAGTCCTCCTATTACAAGTCCTGCCAGCATATTCCCAAATAATCTCATTGAAGTGTTCAGTATTTTGGATATTTCCCCTACGATATTTATAGGAAGCATAAACCATGCCGGTTGCATAAGGCTCTTTATATAACCCAGCACTCCACCTTTTCTTATACCAACTGATACAAACAGTACCGCTACCACAAGGGATAACCCTATCGCTGTATTCGGATCTGCTGTAGGAGTTCTGAAAAAGTGCCCTACTGTATATCCTTCGGGTCCCCTAGTTACTGTTACAATAAAGGGAAATAAAAACAGACTTAAATTTGAAAAAGTATAAATGCAAATAATGCTGAGAAAAACGGCATAAATTTTTCTTATACTTTCCAAAATGTAACTAAAAATGTATTTTTCAATAAAATGATAATACTCTTCTAAAAATAATCTGCATTTTACCTGGATTCGTAACACTTATATTTTTTTCACTCCCTGTTTAACAAGAATTACTATTAAAAGCATTATTGCCCATGTATTTTAAAAACCGTCTGGCTTAAACTCAAATTATATTTTCCCAAAACAAAGTTATAGTAATGTGGTGGTTCTACCAGTCCGTCAGGCATTACAAACTTTATAGGTAAAAACTTGTAATAAGTGACAGTATGATGTTGACAACCAGCATTAAAATAAATAGCCCCAATATGGAAATAACTATTTTCTTTTTCATTCTTTTCATCTCCCTTCCTTATAAAATTGGAATATCAGGTATAAATCTGAATTTCCGCTTTTTATTATACTCCTATCATTTTTATTTTGCAAATATATTTTTTAAGATTTCTTAATATACTTTTGAAATAAAACTATTTATAAATATGGAAAATTTAAAGGAAAGGCTACCTGCCCCTGTTGCTGCAATATTTTTGCAAAAACACTGTCTGTATAATATTTCTTACTTATATACACTACAAAAAAGCACTCCAAAAACAAAAACAATCATACGCTTTATAAATTCAAGTGTTCCTGCAATTTTTCCATTTAATTTCACATGAAGGATTTTATATGTTCCTGATATTAACAGATACGTATTTAAAAGGGAAATAAGACTTCCAGTAAAAAAATCCCAGATATATTTCTTTCCTCTGTAATAAAAACACCTGCAATAAGTGATATAACAGAAATACATATTGTTATTACATAAGTTCTTTTTATCATTTCAGGTATATTTTCAAACATTTTTCTCCATTTATCAAATATTTTCTACTCACTATTTTTATATCCCTTACCTGTTTTATAAGGGACCAGTATCCCGTAAAAGCCCCTAATATAAGAAATATTATGAGTACTATTGGCTGCTGTTTCTTAAATACAAATTTTTCCAGCAGAAGATATGCCCCCAGCATAAGTATAATAGGCCCTGCCAAAATATAAATCATATTTGTTGCTATAAGAAAGTATTTCATAAGAATATTATTTTTCTTATGTCTTATTTCCTTTGCCTTATCATATCTGCCAAGACGTTTTTCTATTTTTCCAGTCTCTTGCCTCTTTTTTCTTCGCTGTTTCCTTTTCTATTTTATCTTCATTATTTTCCAATGAGAAGATATCATCACTTATGTTTTTCTTCAAAATATTTTATCTATTTCCAAATCACTTTTTATTTTTCTTTTTTTTACTGCTTTTTTTTAATATATCAGACATTTCGATTTCTCCTAATTTACCTATATTTTTAAATATAAAAAAATATTCTGCTTTCCCCAAAAATCAGGATTTGTAGCAGCATCAAAAATTTTCAAAACCGGCTTTTTGAACTGTTTCACAACCCATTCAGGCTCATATATAAATTTGTTATGCTGTTCATTATACTTTCTGAATAAGTTATCCCCTTCCTGCTGTCTTATAAACAAATCTATTTCAACAAAATATTTACTTTTTCGATCGTATCTCCAGATACTTGTATACTCAGGCTCTTCATCTAAAAATATTCCATTTTCAAATATTTCTTCAAATATTTCTTCCGTCACAATATCAAATATGAGATATCCACCTTTTTTTAAGATTTTTATAGGGCTTTTGATATGAACTTTTTAAATTCTGTCTTATTTTTCAAAATAGTTTACTGTATCAAAATTACACATAATATAATCAGCTTCATTACTATGCTCATAATTTACAATATCCGCCTTTACAAAGCTTATAATCATTATTTTTCAGATTTTTTTAGACTTTTATCTTTTTCAGCCATTTCAAGCATTCCTTCAGATATATCAACTCCTGTAACTGAAAAATCCGTCATCTAAAAAGCCTGTATATAAATTCTCCTGTTCCACATCCCAGATCGAGAACCTTTCCCTTAGTCTTAATATATGTTTTAAGAAACTTGTACCAGCCTTTATAATCCACATGTTTCATAAAAACATCATATACTTCAACAAATTCCTTGTGCATTTCACAACCTCTTTTTCTATTCAATTCCTTTTTATTGATAAATTATAATATTTTTCATATTTTTGTCGAAAAATTTTACCCCTGTTTTTAAACAATAACCTATCCTTAAAATCAAAAAGAAACTGAGTTATAATTTATAAAAATATACTCCCTATATTGAAATATATTATTTACTTTTCATTATAAAACAATTCCTTTTTCATATTTTATTGATTTTCCTATAAATCATCAGGGGCCAAATGAATAAGGCGGTAATTCATTTATCGACCATATTTTATACTTTTTATCCTTATTTGTCAGAATGATGACCGTGTCCTTATCAGAAAATTCTGAAATACCTGTCTGCAGGCACCACATGGACTAATTGGTTCAGGTGTACCTCCGGTCACTACTAACAGTTTGATTTTTCATTCCTTCAGTCACTGCTGTGGGAATTACATTTCTTTCTGCACATATTCCTAACCCATAGGAAGCATTTTCCACATTTACTCCTCTGAATTTTTCTTCCCTGTTCATCAATCAGTAATGCCGCAACAGGAAACTTAGAATACGGAACATACGCATTTTTAAGTATGTCATTTGCTTCATCTATGTATCCGGATATTTCTTCTTCAGTTAATTTTCATTTTTTTCCATTTATTTCTTTCATAATTTTCTCCTGTTAATTAGTCTGTATCCTATAAACTTAAAGCACTTTCAAGAGCTACTTCAATCATGTCATTGAATGTAAGCTGTCTTTCTTCTGCAGAAGTAACTTCTCCTGTAACTAATGAATCACTTATTGTTAAAAGAGTCAATGCATTTACCCCAAATTTTGCAGCTGTCGTATACAGTTGAGCAGTTTCCATTTCTACACATAGCACACCAAATTTTGCCCATTTTTTCCATCCTTCAGGGTCATCTCCATAAAAAGTATCACTTGTAAGGACATTTCCAGGTTTCATGTTCAATCCTTTTGCTTTTCCAGCTTCATAAGCTTTAAACAGTAATTCTGCACTTGCAGTAGGTGCATAGTCAGCTCCGTTAAATCTTAATTTGTTTATTGCAGAATCTGTAGAAGCTGCCATTGCAATAACTACATCTCTTATTTTTACATCTTCCTGTAAAGATCCTGCTGTTCCTATTCTTATTAAATTTTTACATCCATATTCATTAATTAATTCATGAGTGTAAATTCCTATTGAAAGGAACTCCCATTCCTGTACCTTGGACAGAAACTCTTTTTCCTTTTATAAGTTCCTGTAAATCCTAACATTCCTCTTACATTGTTATATTGTACTACATCTTCCAAAAATGTTTCTGCAATATATTTCGCTCTTAGCGGATCTCCAGTAATAATACCGTTTCTGCGATATCTCCCTTTTTGCTCCTAAGTGCGGTGTTGCCATATTCATACCTCCTAAATTTTTATTTTTATATTTTTAGCTAACTCTTATTTTTACTCAATGGCTTTTTTTCAACTAAATTAATAACTATACTATTATAGCATAATTCCCATAATTATTTCATCATAATAATTTCCATTTTTAGTTTAAATGCTCTACGGACTCTTCCCCATTCTTCAAAACCAATTTTTATATATTCTAATTGCATTTTCATTATTCTCAAAAACTCCAAGTTCGACTTGTTCATATCCTGTATCTTTTGCTATTTGAAGTATTCGGGTAATTAATAAATTTCCTATTCCTAAATTCCAGTATTTTTTTCCTTACCATCACTCCAAAAATTGGCTCTATGCTTAAGTTTCATCATATTTGAAACGTCTCCGAGACTTATACTTCCTGCAATTTCTCCATTTAAAAATGCAAAAATCAACACTTTTTCTCATCTTCTGAGTATTCTTTCAGAAATTTTTCAGCCTGCTCTATTGAAAAATTTACCTCTTCAGGATATCTAATCAAAAATCTGTTTCGCTGTTTGTAGTTTTCCTGTATTCCATAAATTTTTCAGCATCTTCTTTTACAGAACTTCTTATCTGACAAGTTATCCCATTTTTAGTTGATGTTCTTCCAATGGTAAAATCATTAAGACCCCCTTTATTTCCAGCTTTTTATTGAAGAATTTACAAAATTTCATATTTTATTCGTGTTCCTTGCATGCAAGTTCTTCTACTTCAAGCTTAAATACACATACAGAATTTACCATTTTTTTCATTAAATTGCCATTCTGCTTTTTCCGGTATTATGTTTCATTATTTCAATAAGTCCCTGAACCTTTTCATCATAATCTTCAACAATAAAAACCTTTCCTGTTCCTATAATACTCTGAAATGCTGAAGTATAAGTACATGCAACATCATCTTTCCCATATATTCTATGATTCGTGTCAAGTTCAAAGCCTACATTGTTATTTTCTTTTCATTATGTCATGTTTTCTTCCTGTTTTTGCACCATGAAAAATAAAATATAAATTTTTCATTTCTTTCGATGAATCCAAAATTTAAAGGGAACTATATAAACTTTTCCATTGTCATTAAATCCTAATCTGCAGCAATCACAACTGGATATGATTTCTTTTATTTTTCTCTACCTGTTATTTCCCTGTCTTTTCTTCTCATTGTTTATATTTTCTCCTTTAGGTTGCTCTAATCAAACAATGCTTCCCAAACATCTGATTTATATGCTTCAAAACACATTCTAATCTGCTTTTCAGTGTTTCTTATTTCTGAAAGTTTAGGTAAATTATCAATTTCAAAATACCCTCTTTCAGATGTTTCAATATTTTTGACAAATTCACATTCATTATCGTCAGTTATTCTGCAAAGAACAAAAATTTTTGTAACTCCATAGGGAACTGTACCTAAACCACAGCCTAAATTATTTTTCACACCATCCTGTACAGCTATAATTTTTTCTGCAGTTACATTTATTCCTGCTTCCTCCAGTACTTCCTTTACAGTGTTGTCTGCAACTGACTGATCCACATCTACCCAACCTCCAGGAAGTGACCATTTTCCGTCTCTTTCCTTTACCATGAGAACTCTATCTTTCTTAAATACTGCTGCACGGCAGTCAATCTTAGGTGTCTGATATCCGACTTCATTGCAGAAAAGATTTTTCACCTTTTCCACTGGAATATCACCTTTATGAGCCACTATTTCTGCTGAAATTTCCCTTATCCGTGTATATCTTTCCACATCAAACACATCTTTCGCATAATTTAGTCCGGCCTGCGACAGACTCTGTAATTCCATGGCCCATTTTAGCCACTGTTCCCTATCTTTCATATTAAGTCCTTCCGATAAAATAACCTTTTATAATATTTCCTTAGCAAAACTTCCTTCTTTTTCAGTTCCCAATAGAAGTTCTTCAACTGTTGCAGCAATATCCGCAAAAGTTTTTCTAGTTCCAATATTTACATTCTTTTTAACATTTTTACCACAAATTAATATTGGTATGTATTCTCTTGTATGGTCTGTTCCTTTGTATGTAGGGTCATTTCCATGATCCGCAGTGATAATAAGATTTCATCATCTTTCAAGTTCTTTTGGATTTCAGGAGCCAGTTGTCAAATTCAATCAATGCTTTTACATAACCTTCTACATTTCTTCTATGTCCGTATACAGCATCAAAATCAACTAAGTTAGTGAAAAATCAATCCTTTTGTATCTTCCTTTCAATGCGGCCACTGTTTTCTTAATTCCATCCAAGTTATCCTGATTAGCTTTTTCTGTTGTCTGTAATTCCTTTTCCATTGAAGAGGTCGCTTGTCTTACCAATTCCCACTACATCAAGTCCAGCTTTTTCCAATCTTTCAAGCATGCTTTCTCTTGGAGGGTCAATGGAGAAGTCGTGTCTGTTTGCAGTTCTCTTTAAATTCTCCTACTTTTTACCAACATAAGGTCTTGCAATTACCCTTGCCACAGGTGATTTTTCATTACAAATTTCAAGTGCAATTTCACATGCTTTGTAAAGTTCTTCCAACGGTATAATTTCTTCATTTGCAGCAATCTGGAATACAGGATCTGCTGAACCGTAAACTATCCAGTTTCCTGTTTTTATTTGTTCTTCTCCATATTGATCAATTGCGACAGTTCCCTGAAAGTGGCTTGTTTAACATAACTTTTCTTCCGGTTTTTCTTCAAATTCCTTTTATAACCTCATCTGAAAAATCCATTTCTGGTAGTTTGAAATGGTCTTTCCAATGGTACTCCTGCAATTTCCCAGTGGCCAGTCGTAGAATCTTTTTCCCATGTGATACTTCAATAGCTCTTCCGTAAGCCCCTTCAGCATTTTCAACAGCTGGTGTCCCTTCAATTTCAGTAATATTTCCAAGCCCTAATTTCCCCATATTAGGCAAACTCATTCCCCCATAAGCTTTAGCCATATTTCCCTAAGGTATTTGACCCGCAGTCATCAAATAAATTTGCATCAGGCAATTCTCCTGCTCCAACACTATCTAAATACTATTATTGTAACTCTCTCCACTTTTCCCATTTCTTCTGCCTTCCTTTCTTTTTATTAATTATATTATACCTTTTTATATGTTTTTAAAAGCAAATTAATTGCATACCTGTTTTTATTCATCAGATCCATAAACAATCATTAATAAATGTTCTTTGTATCGTATTATTCCTGCTGAAAAAAACATTGTATGCATAAAATTCACTTAAAAATATCTTCATATTTCTTTATCGCTACATAAAAATTTACAGGCTCACCAAACCAATGTATTATTTGATAAAAACATCTTACATTCCAGTATTGTTCCTTTTTATCTGCTTTATTTTCTAAAGTTTTCAATTATTTCCTCAACAGTAAATTCTGTTTGCAATTTAATAAATTCAGAAATTCTATCATAACCAGTTTTTGTTTCATTTTTGTTTCTATCAGCTTTTTCGTATTTTTCTATTTTTGAAAAACAATATTCAATTTTTTTCCAATTTTTTCTAATATTATCATCTTTTTTTCTCAGATGAACTACTTTCATAATATTGCAATAATTTTTTTCTTTATTATTTCATTCAAATCATTATTTTTTTATCATTATCAATAAAAAAATGTATCAATATATATTGCCGTATATTCAGGACAAACCTTCATCCCATTATTCCAACACATTGAGACACCTTCAATAAATCCCTTCAATGTAATTCTTATTCTTCATTGTAATAATTCCTTTTCAAAACCATTATTTTTAATAGAAAATATAAACATGTGTAATATTCATATAAATACATACTATTTTTATAATTTCAATTATAATATTTTTTTATAATTTTTAGGCATAACATTATTTCTGAAAATAATAAAAATTAAATTTTACACTATTAAAAATTTGTATTTTTCATAATTAATTATTACTTTTTTTATCTGTTTCAAAAAAATGATCCATAATATAAATTTCTTTTTCTTTTCAGATATTGATATACTGTAATTATTGTATCTTTTTCATAATATAATCTTTTTAAAAAATCTTATTACAGTTATTATTAGTAATAATATTATTACTGTAAATAATTTAATCATTAAATTTAAATATCCCTCAAGCAATTCCAACTGAAAAAAATTATCATTAAACTAAATACTGCAAAACACATCATATAATGCTTTTCAAAAATTGAATATTTTACATATAATTTTTCTCCATTCATTTTTCACGAATTTCTTTTTGGGATAACCTATTTTCTCCAACAAATATTCCAAAATTTCATCTTTATTTTTTTATGTCACAAAAAAATATAACTTTTTTTATGATTACTTTTCTATTGAAACATCCATTATTAAATTACAGAAATACTTATAAATATTCATTGAGCTGTCAAAAGTTTAAAAAATATCATACGAACCTAATATATTTTTTTCTCACTGTCAAAGTTTTTATATCATTATATGCAATAGTTTTTCTCAAAAAAATAGACCTTTTATTTTCACTTCATAATCAGAAAAATCAAATTTCATCTTACTTTTTAATAATCATTACCAAAAGAAATCTATATACAAAAATAACTTATTCCAATAACTAAAAATATTCCAGCCTTTTTCTTTTTCATTTAAATAAAATATCAATTCCTCCTAATAAATGTCTTAAAATATAGTACTAGAAAAAAATATATCCCACGTATTAATTTCAAATTTTGAATATTTTATTTTCATATCAATTTATCTCCATATTTTTATTATTTCTTTCTATACTTTTCTCCCTTTCTTCTCTCCAAATCGCTTCCAAAAATCCCACCTTTCACAAGTTTATTCAAAAAAATCTTCTCGCCGTAGAATCCGAAACATTCAAAAATCTTTTTGAACCTCACTATTATCAATATAATTATTTTTTTCTCAAAATACACTTCCAGTATTTTTCAGTCTTTGTAGCTCTTTATCAGTCATTTTATCAGTCAAAAATATCAGTCATTTTTAAGTCTTTGCAATTCCTCCAAAGTTTCTTTTATTATTTCAAGAATAAATGTAACAAATGGTGGACTATAACCATATTGTTTTTCCATATTAAAACTATCCCTTTATCATTTTTTTCTTTTTATCTGTACACATAATTAATTTCCCTTTGATTAAAAACCATCTCCATTTATCTTTAGGCAGATATTCATAACTTCGATTTTTATCTTTTTCCATCTCCATTTGGGAAGCACTTCAAATGTATTATAATCTACACCTTCTAAAATTTTTCCCTCAAAATAAATATTTTTATCATCTTTTATAAACCATTTATTCAAAAACTTCTACTTTATCTCTATTAATTCCTTTTTACTTCATAAATAAAATAGGATGAATCAAAAACAGTTTAACATTTTATTTTTATATAGTATACATTGTATTTATCTTTTCCATACAATGTACCGTATATTATTCCATTTGGCAAAAAAATTCAAATGTTTCAGGATCTTTAATTTTTTTCCAGATAATGAAGAATCTATTGCTTCACTTCCTCTATAAATATGATTTTTATCTTTCGCATAATCTTCCTTTAAAACTTTAAAACTCATAATATCAGCATTTTTCTATTTTTCATCCCGATAATAAACTTTTCCTTTATTTATTGAATAATAATCTCCTAAATTTTGAGCAATATCTCCAAAAACCCACATTTGCCAAAATTAATAATAATACTATTCTCATTTTTTTCACAAATCATCCTTTCTCTAAATCCAAAAATTCGTTACTTCCATGTGTCTTCCTTCATTTCCACCTTCTTCATTCCAGAAACAAATTTATTTCCTTTCACAAAAAAATCTTAATTTCTTTTCTGTCCAAATTCCCTTTATTTGGAATTCCTATCCTTGCAGAAGTCTCTATTTTTCCTAGGAATTTTAGAATTTTCAAAGTCAAGATATAAATATTTTTATTTATTTTTAGAAATATCATACTTTTATTCCAAAAATTTTTATTTTCTAATTTCTCTAATAAATTTTTCTTTTCAAACATATTCTTTTCAATAATCTGAATTTCTGTCTTATTAAATCTGTCATCGATTCCAAATGCCTTTGTTAATTTTTCTGGGCCATTGCTCACCAAATTCCGCTTTTCCACGATTTTCTTCCATTACATTGACATTTAGAATAGGCTCTACTGCCCGAATTAATACTGCCTGCGGATTACCTTCCTCACATGAGACGATATTCAGCATTTTATGAGTATGCATCGTATAAATATAGACTGTTCCTGCCTTCTCAAACAATGCTTCAACTTTTGGAGTCTTCTTATTTCCATATCCGTGACAGGCTTTTATCAAACTCTCCTAAATACGCCTCTGTTTCAACAATGTAACCCGCAAATATTCCATTTTCATTTTTAAAAATCAGAATCTTTCCAAGCAGTTCCTTGCCATTGTAACAGTATCTTTCTGATAAAAATTTTTTTCTTTTATTTCTAAAAGTCATCTCTTTTGTTTCCTTGTATTTTACAAACTTTTACTCGACATATTTTTCAACTGGCTCTTATGAATAAATCCTCTATATTCTTTGACCTCTCCATTCCTTTCTCATTTTCAGAAGGGTAGTCAGCATAGTGAATATAATACCAGTCGCCAGATTTTTGTAATATATTTTACAACAGTTCCATTATTCATTTTTAAAACAATTTTTGAATCTTTTGTCGGCTTTTTCACGTAAATTTGAATATCCATCCTTTGAACTTACTTCATATTTTTTTCAAATCAAATTTTTCATCCGGATCTATAAAATCTTCTTCCGAATCTTCTGATTTTTTGTTTTTAATTTCTGTTATTTTTGATTTTGCTCCACTAACTCTCTTTAATTCTGTGGCATAAGCATAAACTGTTGTAAAATCACATTCTGTATATGGTACCACCTTTTATCTTTACTGTTGACTGAACTTCAAAACTTTCCTCTACGGATTTTCTGCATTTTTTTGTACTCTTCCGGAAAATTTTTCTTTAATATTTCAGTTACAGTTTTCTCTGTCTTAACAGCTTCCTTTTTCATAATCCGCATCAATATCCGGATTATAATAGTCAAAAATTTCTAAGCCTCAATACTAACGGCTTTCCATTTTACAATATCTTTATTTTCAGGATAAAACAACATTTCACCATATCCTGCCGCAAAACAGGGAACATCTCTATCATCTTTACCCCAATCCATTTTTAAAGAAGACCCTTTTAAATTTAAAATTACCCCTTCATCAGTCAGCAGAACTTCATCAGCTTTCACATTCTGACTAAATCCAATCATAGAAATTAATAGTAAAAATCCAAAAATAAATAATTTTTAAGTTTCATTCTACTTCACCCCTCCAGCTATTAGCAAAATATTTAATATCCTGATTTTTCACTTTCCATTCCTGTTACAATTTGCTATTCCAGAACTTGTACCAAGTCTTGTTGCTCCCTAATTCGATATATTTTTGCAGTTTCAAGGTCTTTCACTCCACCACTTGCCTTAACTTCTGCTTTATCTCCGACTACTGATTTCATAAGTTGTACATCTTCAAATGTTGCTCCTCCTGTTCCAAATCCTGTAGAAGTTTTTACAAAAATCAGCCTTTTGCATTTAATGACAGCTCACATGCCTTTTTCTTTCTCGTCATCAGTAAGGTAGCAAGTTTCTATTATTACTTTTTAATACATTATTTTCAATAGTTTCCTTTTATTTCTCTGATTTCATTTTTCCACATATTCGTATTCTCCATCTTTTTAATGCTCCAATATTTATAACCATATCTATTTCTGAAGCACCGTCTTCTATTGCCCTTTTTGCTTCAAAAACTTTTAGCATCCTTAGACATTGCTCCCTAAAGGAAATCCCACAACTGCAGCCACCTTCACATCAGAATTTTTTTACCTGCTCATAAGCATATCTGACATTTGCACCATTTACACATACAGAAAAGAAATTATATTTTTTTGCCTCTTCACATAATTTCTTAATATCTTCCTTTCTGGCAGTCGCCTTTAAAAATTGTGTGATCAATAAATTTGCTCATTTTCCATTATTATCATTCCTTCTTTGATTTGTTATTTGTTGTTTTTATTTTATTATATTATATCGGCTTTTTATTCTTTTTAGCAACTTTATTTTTAAACAAAAAGACTGGAAAAATCTAGCCTTTTTTATCACGAGCTTTTTATATTATAATTAAATTTTCTCTTATAAGTTTTTCTAATTACATAGATTATTTTTAAAATTTCTGCTGTCTTTTTATTAAAAATTCTATCAGATTCATATGCTTTTATCCCATTTCTTGACATATCAAATTCATCCATTGACAGCACATATTTTGGATAGTTGTCTTTAATATTTTTCTAAAAACTGAAAATTCTCTTTCTTTTTGTATCTTCTGATGCCAGCAGGTAACTCACCTGAATATATATTGTTTCATCATTTTTTTACAGACAAAAATCTACTTCAAGATTATCTACCTTTCCAATTTTTACATTATATCCTCTTCTTAACATTTCAAAAGTACACAATATTTTTCCAGTACTTGATTTATATTTTTTTGATTATTTTTCCATTATTGCTTCCCTTATTCCATGATCAGCTATGTAATATTTTTCATTCACATTCAATATCTTTTTTTCCTAATAAATCATTTCTAGCAACTCGGTAAACTAAAAATGCCTCTTCACATGCTTTTTATATAGTTTAGTATTGTCTCTGTTGCAACTTTTCTATTCTCGCTTTTAAAAAAATTTAGAAATTGATGTTGCTGAAAATGTATTTCCAATATTCATAACAACATAATTTATTATTCTTTTCAAGCAAATCTGTATCTCTAATATTATTTCTCTGGGTAATATCCTTTAATATAATGGAAGCATATAAGTCCTGTAAATATTGCATACTTGCTTCAAAATTGTAATCCAAATTATGAAGAAATGGCATTCCTCCAAATTTTACATAGTCTTGAAATGCTTCTTTTAAATCTATTTCTTTATTTTTCTCTTTCATAATTTCAAAAAAACTCTTTAAATGAAAAACGGATACACAACAAATTCAATATATCTCCCAGCCAGATATGTCGAAAGTTCCCCTGAAAGCAACTTTGGCATTTGAACCTGTGATATAAATATCAAAATTTAAAGTCTTCATCCACCCTCAAAGAGTTCACACATCTTTCCCATTCTTCCACTTCTTGAATCTCATCTAAAAAAATATAGTAGCTCTTATATTTATCATCAACCTTTATTTAAAAATAAAAATCATATAATCTCTCATAATTCTTTTTAGATTTTCTATATTTCAAATTTTTCAAAATTAATATAAATAAACTGATTTTCATTTATTCCTCTATTTTTCAATTCCTCCATTAAAAGTTTTTAACATAACTGATTTTCCACTTCTCCTTATTCCTGTCAAAACCTTTATCACATCTTTATCAATAAAAGGTACTATTTTGTTTTTATACTCATCTCTTTTTAACATCTTATTTATCACCTCTTTTTCAATTATAACTTACAAAAATTAAAAATCAATATTTTTTTATCAGTTATAACTTACAAAAATATTTTTTTACAATTTTATCAGTTTATAACTTAGCAAAATAAATACGAAAATAAAAAGATTAGCCTTCACTTTTCATAAAAAAACTAATCCTTCAAAAATTTATTAAATTTATAAATTACAATATTATAATATCGTTCTACAAAACCTTATCTTTCAAATACTTCCACAATACAACCATCAAAGCTACCATTATCACAAAAATTATGACTAATGCCCAAAATCCTGTGTCTTGAAGTGGTAATTTTACATTCATTCCATAAAATCCAAAAATCATATTTGGAACTGTGATTAGTATTGTCGCCGCTGCTAAAACTTTCATTGTAATATTCATATTATTTCCAATATATGAAGAGTATGTTTCTCTTGTTGTTTTTACAAATTTCACAGTATGATGAAGATAAATCAAGTGTAAAGTTTATTTCCTGTAAAATTCTTGTCATATATTCTTCATATTGATCAAATTGTTTATCCTCTTTCAAATTCTCAACGACATAATCCAAGTTTCTCATTGCAATATTGTAAACATAAAAGCCTTGCTCCACTTCCGATAATGAAATCAATTTTTCATTGCTTTGCTGTTCCCTTTAAAACTGTTTCAATATTATCGTGCTCACCAATCAAAAAGTCGTACATATTTATACAAAGACTTTTGAGAAATTTTATGAAGCATATTTAGAAAAAAACGATTTTTCCTCAAGAACATCATCTCTCAATTCAGCATATTCTTCAACAAAATCATAAAAAAATCTTCAAAATAATCATCATCTAAAATGACAACTTTGTCTTCCTTCATACAAATCACAATTGGATTAATTTCGTAAGATGTGACCTCTTTATCTATCATAGGTTTCTTCACAGTCGGATAATATAGCTTTATAAATTTCCCAGTCTGATTTTTGAAATTCTTGGAGTAAAAGTTTCTTCATCAATAACATTTTTTTATCTTTTATCTTCATCCATTTCCAATCTTTCAGATACAATTCTATAATCTTCATCTTTTAAATTATATACATATGAAATTGTTTTTCCCACTTTTTGTATCTATTCTTTTTATCATAACAACCCTCCTCGATTATTCATAATTTTTCATTTTATGAATAAATTATATCAAAAATAAAGGGGGTTGTCAAGTATTTTTATAATTTTTATAAACTCCTATTATTCTATTATTTCCAGTATTGCCTTCTGTTTTTCCACTTTTTCTTCCTGAATTACATATGCATCTAAAAGCATATTTTTTTAGAATTTTCAACATTTTTTTGCTGTCATTATAATAGATTTCAGCTATTTTTTTCATTTTTTATTGACTTTATCTCCAACTTTTTCAATATTTTTATTCCAACAGCATGGTCTATCAAGTCTTCCTTAGTTGCTCTTCCAGCTCCAATAATCATTGCAGCCTTTCCTATTTCTTCAGCTTTTTATTTTTGAAACATATCCTTCCTTTGGAGAAAAGTACTTCCATAACTTCTTTTGGCTGAGGAAGAAGGCTGTAATCATTTACCAGATTCCCATTTCCTCCACTTTCAGTTATAAACTGAGATAATTTTTTTCAAGAGCACTTCCATTGTTTATTACTTCATCAATTTTTTTCTTTCCTTCTGATAAATCTTTTATTTCACCTTTTGCCTTCAATGACAGTAAAGCAATAGTATAAACTACTTCATTAAGATCTTCAGGACCATTTCCCTTTAATGTTTCTATAGCTTCCACTATTTCATTTGCATTTCCTATTGCAAATCCTAGAGGTTCGTCCATGTTACTCAACACTACTTTTACCTGTCTTCCTGCTCCCTTTCCAATTTCTATCATTCTTTTTGCCAGCTCTTTAGCATGACTGATATCCTTCATAAAAGCCCCGTCTCCCACTTTTACATCAAGTACTATCACATCAGACTGTATAGCCAGTTTCTTACTCATAATACTACTTGCAATCAGTGGAATACTCGGTACTGTTCCTGTAACATCCCTTAAGGAATAAAGTTTCTTGTCAAGGGGAACTATCTTATCACTGTATCCCATAAGTCCTATCCCAGTTTTATTTGCTATGGAAACAACCTCTTCCCTTGTATTCGAAAATCTAAATCCTTCTATTGATTCAAATTTATCTATTGTTCCTCCTGTATGTCCCAATCCTTTTCCAGAAAGTTTTGTAGTTCCCATTCCAAGTGCTGAAAGTATTGGAGCAAGTACAACAGTTACTTTGTCTCCAACTCCCCCTGTACTGTGCTTATCTACAAGAAACTTATCAACATCATCAAATTTTACAATATCTCCAGAATCCCTCATTATAGTTGTAAATTCCAGCAATTCCCCAGCTGTCATATCATTAAAAGTAAGTTGCCATGAAATGCTGACATTTGATAATCAGGTACATTTCCCTTTTAGATATTCATTTAACAAAAATGAGATTTCTTCTTTTGAAAGTTCTTCTTTATTTCTTTTCTTTTCTATTAAATCTACTGCTCTCATTATACCCTCCTAAAATATTTTTTTATTTAATTAAGAAAAAGCAGGAAAAAAATCCTGCTTTTGCTGTATTTAAATTTTCTAACTGTTATTATTTTTACCTTGTACAGTAGGACTAACTACGATTTTTCCACTCACTTATATCTTGTTTTATTTCTTCTAACTTTTTTTAATGTTTTGCTTCTCCAATTTTATCTTTTGTATTTTTTTGAAATCAGTTGTTCCTACACCGTTTTTCTTTAACACCAAATTCATGATGTTCGTTAGTGAATTTTTCCTTCAAAGAGTATCTTTTACTATGTTAAATGTAGCAACGTCAACATATTTCATCATTGAAGTTAATATTGTTCCTGGTACTATATCATCCTGATCAGAATCTACTCCAATTGCATAAACATTCTTTTCTTTTGCTGCCTGGAATACTCCTGCTCCACTTCCTCCTGCAGCATGGTAAACTACATCAGCTTTTTGTTGAATTAAAGTTTCTGTTTTAGTTTTTTTGCAGATGCAGGATCGTTAAATGCATTACTTCCACCAATGTAAACTGATAATACTTTTATATCAGGATTGATGTATTTTGCTCCTTGAGCGAATCCAGCTTCAAATTTTTGGATAACAGGATTTTCCATTCCACCTATAAATCCAATTGTTCCTGTTTTACTCATCATTGCAGCCAATGCTCCTACAAGGAATGATCCTTCATGTTCTTTAAATGTTAAAGATGTAACATTTGGAAGTCCTGTAATTGTTTCATCAACGATAGCAAATTTTTGATCAGGATAAGCTGTTGCAGCTGCCATTACTGATTCTTTCATTGTGAATCCTACACCAATAATTAAATCATATTCTCCTGTTTCAGCAAATTTTTCCAATGCTTCTTTTGCTTCAGATTCTGCGTTTTTAGGTTCATATTCACTAAATTTAATACCTAATTCAGCTTTTGCTTTTTCTAATCCGTGGAATACAGCATCATTAAAATGATTTGTCTCCTTTTCCTCCTGTAGAATAAACAACTGCTATGTTCTTTTTAACATCAGCTGACTGAGCAACCTGCTTTTCTCCACCGTCTTTTTTCTGTTCACCTTCTGCAGGCTTTGAATTCCCACATGCTACAAACAGTACCAATGTAGCCATGATACTTAAAAAAATGTTAAAATTTTTCTCATTTTTGTTTCATCCTCCTATTTTATTAAATATTTTCATTGATAAATTATACCCTTATTTTTTTCATTTTTTTACAAATTATTTTTTTGTTACTTTTTTTAAAAATTTTTTTCAAAAATAAAATTTTATTTGTCATAAGGTTGTCCAGAAGCTTTTTGGTGCTCTGGCTTTTCCCACAAATCCTATAAGTGCCAGCAATGTCAACACATATGGTATCATTGTCAGGAACTGCTGTGGAATAGGGAAATTTGAAGCCTTTATTACGTCAGCAAATGCCTGTCCAAAAGCAAATAGCAGACTTGCCAGTATTGCCCCTATTGGATTCCATTTACCAAAAATCATTGCCGCCATGGCCATAAATCCTCTTCCTGCAGACATATTGTTTTGAGAAGGAAGGCAATGTTACTGCTGTAAGGTATGCTCCTCCTAGTCCTGCGTACATTCCTGATAAAATAACACTTATATATCTTATTTTATAAACACTTATTCCAACTGTATCTGCTGCAAGCGGATGTTCTCCAACCGCTCTTATTCTCAATCCAAGTACAGTGTGGAATAACAGATAATGACTTAAAATCGCAATTGCATATATTATTATTAATACTAATTTTTTATTTGCAAGATGCGGTGCCTGAGGTGTAGTTCCTGCTACCCCGTATAATGTCTTTATTAAGAAGGATGTCGTTGCTAATGCAAAAAGGTTTATTGCAACTCCACTTATTATCTGATCCCCTTTAAGATTTATACTTATGACAGCATGAATAAGGGAGATAAGTCCTCCTACTATTATTCCGGCAAGTATTCCCAAATAAGGATTTCCTGTAGCTATATTTACCACTGTTGTAGCAAATGCTCCACTTAACATTATTCCTTCAAGTCCGATATTTACAACTCCACTACGTTCAGATAGACAGGCTCCTACTGATGTTATCAATATTGGAGGTGCTATTACTATAGTTTGTTCTATTAAGAATTTTTATAATCTGAAATATATTCATTATTTCCCCTTTCTCTTCGATACGAAAAATTTTAAATAAATTTTCAGAAGCAACAAAGATTATTATTAAAAGCCTGTATTATTGAAACTATTTCCTTATCAACCTGATATCTAAGCTGTAATGTAGATCCTCCTACATCAAGGGCAGCATAGAATATCCCTGCTATAAGTATCCCAAAAGGATTATTTTTTCCAAGTAGTGCAACTGCCAGTCCTGTAAATCCGGCATCACCCATTATACTTTCTGTGTATACATACTGTGCTGATCCTCCTAAAACTCTTTCAGCACCACCTAGACCGGCACATATTCCTGCCAGTCCCATTGCAAGAAACATCATTTTCTTAGGACTGATTCCTGCATTTTCCGCAACAGTTTCGCTATTTCCTACAGCCTTTATGTCATAACCTGTTCTAAAAATATTTAAAGAAAAAGGTAAATCGCTATTACTAAAATAACTACAATAACAAATCCAAGATTTAAACGCTGTTTTGTAACTTTTAAAGAAAAAGAGTAGGAAGTTTTTGCTCCATCAAATATCTTTTTCTGACTGTGTATTTCCTGCTTTAGCATCTTTTTAAAGGTCCGTTCAGAACAAAATTCTGGAATTCGATAATTATATAGTTCAGCATAATTGTACTGATTACTTCATTTACACCAAATTTTGACTTCAGATAACCTGCAAGCCCTGCCCATAAAAATCCTGCTATCATTGCAACAATAAGAACTATAAGCAGATTACCTATAACATAGTTTCTAAATGTTACTGCCCAGAATGTTGCGGCAAGTCCACCTGCTATCATTTGCCCCTGTGCCCCTATGTTAAATAGTCCGGCTTTAAAAGCCACCATTGCGGCAAGTGCTGAAAATATAAGTGGTGTAGCCGTCAATAATGTTCTCGCAAGTCCACTCATGAAAGGTGATCTTGGTGAAGTCTGATAAAATGCAGATTTTGCCATGTCTGCGTATGCAAATATTGGATTTACTCCTTTTAATATCATTATAATGCCTCCAACAAGCAACGCAATCAGAACTGCTATAAGCGATGGCATTATTTCCTTAAATCTCTTACTCATCTAATTTTCCTCCTGCCATTAAGATTCCTATTTTTTCAGTAGTAGCATCTTTTCTGTCCAGCATTCCTACAATTTTTCCAGAGTGCATTACTGCTATTCTGTCGCTTAAAGCCATTATTTCAGACAATTCTGCTGACACTACCAATATTGCCTTTTTCTTAGTTTTTTCATTTAAAATAGTGTTATGTATCATTTCAATAGCTCCTATATCCACACCTCTTGTAGGCTGAGCAGCTATTATAAATTTATTTTTCCTTTTCCAGTTCCCTTGCAACAACTACCTTCTGCTGATTTCCTCCGGAAAGTCCTCCAAACTTGATTTTTTTCCATCTGTCGGTCTTATATCATATTTCTGTATGTATTCATCTGTCTTTTTAGCAAGCAGTGAATAATCAAGAAGCATTCCCTTCTGATATACATTCTGTACTCCCTAATGCCATATTTTCTTCAATTGTAAAGTCATCAAGAGTTGCCCTTTTATGTCTATTTTCAGGTATGTGTGATAATCCCTTCTGTCTTATGCTTCCAGCATCTTCATGTGTTAAATCCATCCCGTCAATAGAGTAGCTTCCACTTTCAATCTTTTGAAGTCCTGCCAGTGCTTCTATAAGCTCTGTCTGACCATTTCCTTCAACTCCGGCTATTCCCAGTATTTCACCCTCTTTTATATCAAAGGAAATTCCTTTAATTTTTTTCTATATTGTTGTCACCTTTTACTACAATATTGTCAACTTTTACAACAGTTTTTCCTATTTTTTTACATCAGGTCTTTTCACTTCAAACAGGACAACCCTTCCAACCATCATATTTGCTATTTTTTCTTTTGTTGCTTCTGCTCTTGTAAGTCCTCCAACATCTTTTTCCTTTTCTTATAACTGTTATATTATCTGAAAGTTCCAACACTTCATGCAGTTTATGCGTTATAAATATTATTGTTTTTCCTTCTTTAATCAGGTTTCTCATTATTGCATAAAGTTCAATAACTTCCTGTGGAGTAAGTACCGCACTAGGTTCATCAAATATAAGCAGCTCTGCCCCTTTAAAACAGTATCTTCAATATTTCTATTCTCTGATGGATACCAACAGATAAGTCAGAAACTTTTGCATCTGGATCAATATTCAGTCCATATTTTTCAGAAACTTCCTTTACCTGTTTTCTGGCAGTTGCCAAATCAAATATTCCTCCTGCTTTCTTTGGCTCAAAACCTAGAACCATATTTTTCGGCTACAGTCAATGTATCTATAAGCATAAAATGCTGATAAACCATTCCTATTCCAAGATTTGCTGCTACTGTAGGACTTGTAATTTCTGTTTTTTTCTCCCTTGTAGTATATCTCACCTGAAGTTGGCAAATAAAGTCCATTCAGTATTTTTCATAAGAGTTGATTTTCCGGCACCATTCTCTCCCACTATTGCATGAATTTCCCCCTTTTTTATCTTCAGGGTAATATCATCATTAGCAACTATTTTTTTCCACCTAAAAATTCTTTTCTTATGTTTTTCATTTCCAAAATGTAGTCACTCATACTTCCTCCTAAACAAATTTAAACTCACATCTTTATTTAATATATATCAATTTTTTTGTAATTGTAATTATTTAAAAAAGATTTCAATAATTTAGTGAAGCTGCAATATCTTATTTAAAGAAATCTGATACATAATAGTTTTGAATTCAGTTTTAATAAATTCAGAACATCTGTTTTACGTTTTATAACATTTATCTTATAATCACCGTAATAATACTTTAGGTTTTTTTGCCATTTATGAAAAATAACTGTATTCTCTTCATTATAAGTATACCCCTTGATATTCATTATTTTCAAGTAGTAAAATTCTTCTTTTTTTAATTTTTAATTTATTTGTGGCCAGTTTATCCAGTATATCTTTTTGGAAAATCTGTCAAATAGATATTTTCCTTTATTTCAGGCAAGATTGCCTGATCTTCTATATCTTCTGAAATCACAATATCCTTATCAAAAGTATATACAGAGTCATCTTCAAATTTATTAAAAATCTATATTTTTATAACTTTCTTTTACGAAATATTCAAAAATTTGATTTTCTAAAAATTTTTCAACAATATTTTTTTCTTTTTTTCCTTTAATTCTGATATAAGAAATTCTTTATCCAATTCTGAATACACGTTATTTTCATCAAATCCCTTCCTTATTAAGTAGCTGATTCAGAATATATACCTGTCTATTTAAAAATTCCTGATCCGTTCCGAGATACTGTGTCAGATTTAACTTTACCTGACATTGATACAAGTTCCTGTCTCTGATTTTTCATCAAGGGATGATGCCGGTATTTCCAGAATTTCTTCTTCATCTGAAAGTTCACTTTCTTCGAGTTTTTTCATATCATCATAAAAAACGTTTTTCTAAGAGTAAAGAGTATTTCTTATTTTTTTATCGACATTTTTCAATACCTGATTAAATTCATTGTAAAATTTATTTTTTTCAAAAAAGTTCTTCAGGATAGATTTAAGCTCATATATTTTTATTTCATATTTTCCTGGAATTACCTTTCTCATTTTAGGGCTCTCCATTTATTACTACTTTTACTTCTCCAAATCTTGGCTGTTCCTCTTCCTTCCATTTTATTTCTGATTTTATTTTTATCAAACATGCTGAAACTTGTTAAACTTGCTCCCAGCATCATTATCATTACTATCTTTTTCAAAGTTTTCCTCCTGTTTCCTGTATTATTTTTATTTCCATTATTAATTTTCATAAAAAAATTATAAAAAGTAACAGTTATTATAGATTTTTATAAACCTTCTTTTTATAGCTTCCGCTATCTTTTTCCGGTATTACTTCCATAAGTTCTTCCATAGTGGCATTTCTTATATTACTTATTGTCCCAAACCTCTTTATCAGTTCCTTTTTTTCCTTTTTAGGCCCTATTCCATCTATATCATCCAGTGCACTTTTAATATTTCTTTTACTTCTCAGTTTTCTATGATGAGTTATTCCAAATCTGTGGGCTTCATCCCTTAATCTCTGGAGTATCTTCAAGGTTTCATCTTCTCTTTCAAACAGATATGGATCACTTTCATAGCTTTTAAATATCTCTTCTTCCCTTTTTGCAATGCTTATAATATCTGTATATTCTATTTTTCCCAAGCTTTTTCCAGTACTTCTGTTGCAACTCCCAGCTGACCTTTTCCTCCATCTATCAATATAAGATTTGGGAAGCTGATCTATTTCCAGCTTTGAGTACCTTCTTGTCAGAGCTTCCCTCATCATGAGGAAAATCATCAGGTGTATCCTTGACTGTTATCTTAAAATGTCTGTATTCCTTAGGTGTAACTTCACCATCTATTGCAACAGTCATTGCAGCCACTGCATCTTTTTCCCTGAATATTGGAAATATCAAAACATTCAATTCTGTAAGGATGACTATTCAATCTTAGTGTCTTTTTAAGATTTCTCAAGCCTTCCTGAACTACTTTTTTTCTGTCTTAAATATTTCTCCACTTCTTCCTTCAGGTTCAAATATCCCATTTCAATCAGTTCATAACGTCTACTATGAATTTTAGGAAAGTGCATTTTTATTTCCTTGCCCTTTTCTATTTTTGACCATTCCTTTATCAGTTCGCTCTTGTCTTCATATCTCATGTCACATATTATATTTCCTTGGTATGCTCCTCTTTCTCATAATATGAAGTTATAAACCTTTCAAACAGGTCATCCTCCTGACTTTTTTTCCATGGAGATTTTTATATGATTCTTATTTATAACCTTCCCTTCTCTTATATTCAATACACATAAAAAAACAAATTCTCTTTTTTTCTTCAAACACAAATACATCTTCATTAATTTCCTTACTATATTCTATTATCTGTGTCTCCAGCATTCTCTTAAGGGAATTTATTTTTTTCACGTTCATTTATTGCCCTTTCAAATTCCATGTTATCGCTGAAATGTTTCATTCTTTTTTTCGAGTATATCTAAAAATATCGCTCTGATGTCCCTTCAGAAAAACTTTTAAAATTTTCCACATTTACATTGTATTCTGTTTCTATATCCTTATACATACATGGAGCAGGACAGGTATTCATATGATATTTTCAAAGGCAAGGTTTTCGTTATTTTTCTCCATGTTTCTGTTGCAATCCCTCATTGGAAATATTTTTTTAAAAAGCGATTTTACAGCAAAAAAATATTCCCCATCGGATAAGGTCCAAAAATAATCTGCCTTTTTCATTTAACCTTTTTGTGCTACGCACAACCTCCAGCTTGGGAAACTTTTTCCTTGTAAATTTTATGTAAGGGTAGGTTTTTCATCCTTTAACAGAATGTTATATTTAGGTTTGTTTTTTCTTTATAAGATTATTTCTCCAGTATTAGTGCTTCAACTTCCGTCTTACATATGAAAAAAATTCTATATCTCTTATATTTTTCACTAGTTCCAATGTTTTTCGCATTATGGGGAGTTAATATTCTTAAAATAGGAAGACACCCTATTTCTAAGGTTTTTTTGCCTTCCCTACATATATTATTTTTCCCTTTTTCATTTTTTTCATTAAATATACACCCTGGGTTATCAGGTATATTTTTATATTCTACAGGCGACTTGACTTCTATCATTTTATCTTTTTATACCTCCGTTTTTATCACCCTATTTCCCTATGAAACTTTGTTATTTTTATAATCCAGTTTTTTAGATAAATCCTTATACAGCATGTTTACAAATGTTGCAGATCTGTGCTGACCTCCTGAACATCCCTATCCCTATACGCAAATGCGATTTCCCATCCTTTTCGTATTTTGGTATGAGGTATTCCAGCATATCCAGAAGCATCTTATAGAACTCCCTGCTTTCTTCAAGCCTCATTACGTAATCCATAACATCTTTATGATTTCCTGTTTTTACGCTTTTAAATCGTCAATATAATAAGGATTTGGTAAAAATCTCAAATCAAACATCAGATGTAAATCCAGCGGAATTCCATTCTTAAATCCAAAAGAAGTAAGGTTTACATTCAGTTTTGTCTTCTTACCTGAAAAATGCTTTTTCAAGTATTTGCTGAAGCTCTTTTTGCTGATGTTTTTAGTTGTGTCTATAACTAAATCTGCCTTCAGCATGAAATCTTTAATTAACTTTCTTTCTTCTTCAATATTTTTCAAGCAAGGTATCATACAGATTTAAAGGATGCTTTCTTCTTGAAAGTTCGTATCTGCTAAGAAGTACATTTGTTCTGGCATCCAGATATATAACTTTATAATTTATCTCATTTTCATCAAGAAATTCAAGCTGTTTTAAAAACTGATCTATAAACTCCTGATTTCTTATGTCTATTGCAACTGCAACTTTATTTCTTTTTTTGTTGCTTAGAAATATTTCGTTTAGATATTGAAATAAACTTATCGGAAAAGTTATCAATGCAGAAATATTCCCTATCTTCAAAAAAATTCATTGCTTCAGATTTTCCTGCACCACTCATTCCAGTTATTATGACAAGTTCTTTTTTCTTCTCCGTCTGCCATTTTCTATTTTTAATTCCTCTCACTTCATTTTTGATTAATCTATTTTTTTATGTTTTACTTTACTAATTATACCATAATTTTTCTATTTCGCATAAATTATTTTTTTAAAATTTTTTTCGATAACAGATTTTTTTATTTTATCATCTGCTGTTTGAATGATTTTTTTCTAAGTTCTTTTTAAGCTTTCAATGATAATATTGCTTTATTCTAAATAAAGGAGAAACTCATATGAAGAAAAATTTTTAAATTTTTGTTATTTTTAGGAATTATTATAGCCGTAATTGCTATCGGTGCTTATATATTTACACAGAATAAAGTCGGTATCCCAAATTCTATGATACAGACTGCTGTTAAAGGCACGTTTTCCAATTGAAAAAAATCGTATCCGTTGGGAAAAATAAAAACTTTTCAATCCAAAAAGTCATTTTTGAAAATGATAAACTTGTAATCGAAGCTGAATATATGAATGATGCCCTAAATGATAGAATTAGCGGAACAATGACATTTGAAACCGACTTAATCTATGATCCGATGAATTCAAAAACTTTACTTTAAATAACTTTTACTCTGAAAAACTTACAAAAGGAAGGAAAAAGATATAGATATTAATAAAAAAGCCTATTATAAGAACGGCATTAAATTTTGCCTTTCAGTCAGCTGGAAAAAGGAAGAACTGCTTAATTTAAAAAATATTGAAAAGTTTCAGACTATAAGAAATATTAAAATCGAAAAATAATAAAATTGTAGTGGAGAAATAGAAACCTATTTCTCCTTCTTTTTATTCCATAATTTTTTTCCTGACGTTCATTTGCCGCATTTTCAAATTTATTATCTCCAGGATTATAAAATTTTATTTTTTTCATTCATATAATCCCTGTTTTACAAAATGTTCAGGATATGCATGTGGATATTTATAATCCTTTGCACCTAACTTTGTCAGATGCTTAGGTACCTCCTGAATTTTATTATTCTCAATCTGACTGATTGCGGCATCTATTGCCAGGTATGCTGAATTGCTTTTTGGAGAAAGTGCAAGATAAATAGCTACTTCAGATAAAATTATTCTTGCTTCAGGCATACCAATTTCTTTTGTTGCATGCATTCCCGCCACAGCTATTGGAAGAGCCTGAGGATTTGCAAGTCCTATATCTTCGGATGACAGAATTACAAGCCTTCTTGCAAGATACATTGGATCTTCGCCACCTGAAAGCATTTTACCTATCCAGTAAACTGCCGCATCAGGATCACTTCCTCTTATGCTCTTTATCAGGGCTGAAATAGTGTCATACTTATCTTCTGTTTTATGGTAGGATTTTTTTGTATTCAGAACCTCCTTCACTTCTTCAATTGTAAAATTCACACCTGTATTTGAAAGCAGTTCAAGTATATTTATCGCCTGTCTTGCATCTCCTTCTATTATTTCTGCAATATATGACAGAATTTCTTCAGAAAAAAATCAAATTTTTCCTTTTCATTTATATTTTTTTAAGAATTTTTAAACAAATCTTCTTCATTCAGTTTCTTAAATTCAAAAAGCAAGACATCTTGACAGAAGTGCATTATTTCAAGCTATAGTAAGGATTTTTCAGTTGTTGCTCCTATTAATATAATATTTCCATTTTTCCAAATCCTGAAGCAGTGAATCCTGCTGCAATTTATTAAATCTATGGATTTCATCAAAAAAACAGCAATGTCTGTCTTCCTTCTATGCTGAATATTCTTTTTGCCCTTTCTGATAATTCCTTAATATCTGAAACTGAGACTTTATTGCATTAAGGTATTCGTAGTTGTAATTCATTCTATTTGCAATAATTTCTGCAAAGTGGTTTTTCCCGTACCTGGAGCTCCCCAGAAAATAGAATTCATAAATGTTCCTTTTTCTATAATTCTTTTCAGTACTCCCTTTTCTCCCACAAGTTTTTCCTGACCATAAAAATCCTCAAGAGTTTTAGGGTCTGTATCTGAAAAGCCAAAGGCTTTTTCTTCATATAGATTTTCAAATAAATTCATATTTTTACCTCTGTTTTTCACAATATTTATTTTTATATTTTTACTTTTTAGTATTTTTCAATATAAAATTCCATTTATTACTTTTTTTCATTATAACACAAAAACAGAAACTCTGAAAATATCAAAGTTCCTGTTTCTGTTCTTCTAATTCTTAACTAATAAAAAGAAGAACTTCAAAACTGAAGTTCTCCAAATTAAAATTCTATTTTCCAAGTTTATCAGCATACTAAGATTGCGGCAAATACACTATCAGCAGTTACTTTAAAAGGCATATTATGGATAGTTTCTGTTTCTACTGTACTTGCTTCTGCAACTTTATATAATCTTTCTCTTGAAACACTTCCAAGTCCAAGTTGTCCAAGAGTTGTAGGTAATCCTACACTTTTACATAATGCTATAACTTCATTGATTTCATCAAGTGATCTGTTTTCCAGAACCATTTGAACGATAGTTCCAAATGCAACTTTTTCTCCATGATACATATGATGACCTTCTTCAAGTATTGTAAGTCCGTTATGAATTGCATGAGCATGCCGCAAGACCTCCACTTTCAAATCCTATTCCACTTAAATAAGTATTAGCTTCAATTATATTTTCCACAGCTTTTGAACATACTTTATTTTCTACAGCAATTTTAGCTTTAAGTCCATCTTCAAAAAGAGTATCCAGACATAATTCCGCTATGGCAAGAGCCGCTTTTGTAGCTTTTCCTCCAGCAATAGATGTAGCATTTGAATCCACATGCTTTTGCTTCAAAAATATGTAGAAAGGGCATCTCCTATTCCTGCTACTAATAGTCTTACAGGTGCATTTACAATAACATCTGTATCCATTATTACCATATCAGGATTTGATTTTAAGAACAGATATTTTTCAAATTCACCTTCAGGAGTGTATACTACTGATAAAGCACTGCATGGTGCGTCAGTAGATGCTATTGTTGGAACTACAATTACAGGAATATCTGTATAGTATGAAAATTGCTTTAGCGGCATCAAGAGTTTTTCCTCCACCTATTCCTATCATTACATCACATTTCTTAAATTTCAATATTTCGATATTTCTGTCTATTTCCTTTTGAGAACATTCTCCACCAAAAACTTCAATATGGTATGGTACATTCTCCTTTTTCAAATCCTTCGATTATCTTTCCTTTAAAGTTATCATAAACAAATTTATCTGCCAATATATAAGCTGATGTTTTTCCTTTAACTTTGTAATATTGCCCAAGATTTGATATTTCTCCTGCTCCTGAACATATTTTTGAAGGGGAATTAATAATTTTTCTCATACAATCATCTCCATTTGTTATTTTTATTTTAATTAAGTTAATTATATCACTTTTTGTTTTTGAATAGATATTTTTTTAATATTTTTAATAAAAAGAAAACTATCCTAAAAGCATATTTTTAAATCCTGGATAATGATATCCACTTTTTTTAACATACTTATATAGAATAGTTCCGTTACTTTATCTCATTTTTCTATTTCCTAATATTCCTTAATTAAATATTCAAATGCTCCAAGTGCGGCTTTCGCTCCTTCACCCATTGCAATGATAATCTGTTTCTGTTTTACTGTTGTAACATCTCCTGCAGCAAATATTCCCTTTTACGCTTGTCATGTTATTTTCATTGTCTATTTCAATTTCTCCCAACTTTATTAAGTTTTACTAAATCCTTTACTAATTCGCTTCTTGGAGATAGACCTATTTCAATAAACATTCCATTTATTTTTAATTCATGTTCTTCATTAGTTGCTCTATCCACATATTTTAAAGCTTTCAGCAAATTCTTTTTCCAACAACTTCTTTTGTTGCTGAATTAAGTATAACCTTTACATTTTCCCTTTCTAGCAAGCTTTATCCTGCAATACTTTGTCTGCTTTCATTTCTGGCATAAATTCAATCAAAGTTACACTTTTAGCTATTCCAGACATATCAATAGCCGCCTCTACTCCTGAGTTTCCTCCACCTATAACTGCAACATCTAATCCTTTATAGAATGGTCCGTCACAAGTTGAACAGTAGTGAACTCCTTTTCCTGTATATTCCTTTTTCTCCAGGGAATATTAAGTCCTCTAGGTTTAGCTCCTGTTGCAATTATTATTGCCTTTGTTCTGTAACTTTTTCCCGTCATCTGTTACAAAAAATTTTTTATCTTTTCCATCTTCTTTAATTTCAGTTACAAGATGCCCTTCCTTAAAAGCCACTTCATATTCCTTAAGATGCTTATGAAGAGATTCTGCAAACTTTGCTCCTGTTGTAGATGTAGTTCCTATTATGTTTTCTATTCCATCTGTATCTAGAACCTGGCCTCCTACTTTAAGACCCTACCATTGCAACTGAAAGTCCTTTTCTTGCAGAATATATAGCTGCTGAAACTGCTGCCGGTCCTGCTCCTATTACAGTTACATCATATAGTTTATTTTCATCAATTTTTACTAATTTTTCCTTCATCAAGGACACCTAAATTCAAGCTAAAATCCATTTCTCCTCCTAAATATATAATATTTTTTTAATTTTGTAATCATTACATATTATATATTTTATTATAAATTATAGAATTTGTCAACTCTTTTATGATGAAAGTAAAAATTTCTTCATTATTTTTAATTTTATAGATTTTATAGCCCTAAAAATATTTCTAACTATATTTTCAACATTCACACTTCCTGAGGCTAAAGCCACTTCCAACGTTCTAACTCCTGGCATAATTGAAAATATTGCATCAAATCCGTTATCATATAAAAATTTCATAACCAGCTTCCCAGATTTCCTGCTATTCCAATTACAGGAATATTATATTTTTTAGCAACTTGTGCAACTCAAAAGGAGTTTTTCCAAAAATTGTCTGTCTATCCATTCCACCTTCACCAGTTATTACTAAATCCGCATCTTTCAATTTCTTTTTCAAGATCAACTGTATCAATTACTATTTCTACACCCTTCATTAAAACTGCTCCCAAAGTAAGAAGTCCTGCACCTAGACCTCCTGCTGCTCCTGCTCCTGGAACATCATTTTATTTCTATTTTCAAATCTTTTTTTACAACCTCGGCATAGTGCAAAAGGTTTTTATCTAACACTTCTACCATTTTTAGGAGTTGCTCCCTTTTTGGGGACCAAAAATATGAGCGGAACCATTTTTTTACCTGTAAGAGGATTATTGACATCGCATGCAACTAAAAATTTCTACATTTTTCAGTCTTTCGTCTAAACCTGAAAAAAATCTATATTTTTCCAATTTTTCCAAGCTCAAATCCTCCAAATCCAATTTCCTTTCCTTCCTTATCTGTTAATTTTGCACCTAATGCCTGCAACATTCCTGCTCCTCCATCAGTTGTTGCACTTCCTCCTATTCCTAAAATAATTTTTTCCACATTATGATCTAAAGCCTTCAACATTAACTGACCTGTCCCATATGTTGTCGTTATGTAAGGATTTCTTTTTGATTCAGGAATTAATTCAAGTCCCACTTGTTGTTGCCATTTCTATAATAGCTATATTTTTTTATCTCCTAATACTCCGTATTTTTGAAACAATTTTTTTCACCTAAAAGGATCCAGTGTTTCTTCATTATAAATTTTCCCGTTGGTTCCGTCTATGAGTGATTCTACTGTTCCTTCTCCTCCATCAGCCATAGGAACTTTTACTATTTCCCAATCCGGAAACAGTGATAAAATCCCTCTTTCTGCACAATCGCATACTTCTTTTGCTGACATGCTTTCCTTAAAAGAATCAGGTGCTATAACTACTTTCATATTATTTTTCCTCCTATATTTTTTTATTTCTTATAATCCAAATATTCCAAACAGTATTGTTGATACTATTGTCAATGTAAGTCCAATCAGACTTTCAAACGGAATTATTAAAAGTCTGTCCTTTATTTCCATATTAACAGCTCCGGCAGTTGCATGGAAAAAGCTTCCATGTGGTAAATGATCAAGTACAGTTGCTCCACTATGAATCATAGCTGCAGCACTTAATGGCTTAACTCCCAATGAAACTATTGAAGGACCGAATACTTTGCTGGCTACTGCAGTCCCTGATGTTGTTGAGCTGTAGCTGCTGACATTAATATACCTGAAAGCGGTGCCAATAAAAAAATGCTGGTGCCCTGTTGAACTCAGTAATGATGTAAATATATCTTTTATATTGGGTTTGCAATTATTCCTGCTAAAGTACCTGTTCCTATAAGTATTACAGCAACCATTATCATTTTTATTTAAACCTTTTTTTACAATATTCATCTATATTTTTTTAATTTTTCCCATTGCAATACATCCTATCAGTCCACCTATCGGTAAGGCTATTAACGGATCTATTACTATATTTTGCTATTGGTCTTAAAAGCTAATAGCAATATCACACTATACAGGCCCTACTATTGCCGCCAGAAATGTAGGTTTTTCTTTTTACTCCTGTCTCTACCTCTACATCTGAATCCAATATTTTTTTACACCTTTTCTAGACATCATCCCTGCAATAATTACAGTAATAATTATACCAACTATTGCTGGAATAAGTCCTGAAAACATAACAGATGTCAAAGGAATTCCGAATGATTCTGAAGCTGCTATCGCATTTGGATTTGGAGAAATTATATTTCCAGATTTCCCTCCGCCAATCATAGCTATTAATATTGATGTTTTTGAAATATTAACTTTTTTTGCAAGAGCTATTGCTATTGGTGATACCGTGATAACAGATATGTCTACAAATACTCCTACTGCTGTCAGTACAAATGTGGATATAACTAAGGCAAATATTGCTTTATTCTCTCCTAGTTTATCTACAATTGTTTCTGCTATTTTGTTAGCAGCACCTGTTTCTATAAGTACACCTGCTAAAATTCCTGCTGTTATAATACGTAAAATGGCAGGCATCATTCCCTGATGCTCCCTTAATCATGAAATTAACTGTTTCCACTAGACCTGCCCCGCCTAGAAGACCTCCTATTAGGGATCCTAATATTAGTGAATAAGCTGGATTAAATTTCTTCACTATTAGTACAATTGCAATTGCCAATCCTATTACGGCTCCTGTTGCTGTAATCATTTAAATTCCTCCTTTAAAAATTTTTCTATTTATTTTTTTCTTTTGCTTATTTATACCTTCTTTTTTTACTTAAATACTATATTACATAGAATATGATTTTTATATTTTTTTAGTACATATAATAAAAATATATTTATTTTTATTTAACATGCTATAATAGTATAAATTTATTGTCATAAAAGGAGGAATTCATAATGAATATATCCCAAAATCTCGCAACAAATATACTTTATCATATGAAGGATATTATAAATCAGGATTTAAACTATATCAATGTTGATGGAATAATAATTGCAAGTACTGATCCGAAGAGAGTTGGAACATTCCATACTGCTTCTCTTGAGTGTGTAGAAAAAAATATAATAATTGAAAAATGACAGTCAGTATGAAGGCAGTAGAAATGGTATAAACATGCCAATTTATTTTGATGATTCTATTATAGGAGTTATTGGTATAACAGGAAATAAAAAAATGAAGTAGAAAAAAATTTGGGGAAATTATAAAAACTTATGACAGAAGTTCTAATAAAGGAAGCATGGATAAAAGATCAGGATATAAGAAAAAAAGGAAATTATAAAAAGCATTTATCGAAAGGGTAACTCTAGAATATGAGACATGACCTTTTCCTATGGCTGATTTTTCTTTCCCTTATGTTGTTATTGTAGGAAAATACGATATAAATGATGTTTTTTTGACTGATGATGATATTTATAATATTTTTAAAAGATCATTTTTCCCGATAATAAACATCATTTCTTCACTATTTCACGAAATGAAATTATTATTTTGTATAATTACTATAAAAATGAAAAAAATTTCCTCTTCCATTGAATTGCTGAAAAATATTCTTCAAAAACAAAATTAAATTTTTAAATTTGGGATTGGGACTAATGCTTCTGATTATAAGGATTTAAAATTATCATATAGAAATGCTAAGGAAATTTTGAAAATATCTGATGTATTTTCACCTTCAGAATCTGTTTTTGAATATGAGAAAAATGGATTTAGAACTTCTTTTTATGAATCTAAAAACTCTAATATTGAAACTTTTAAGAAAAAAATGCCTAAAAAATTTTTCTTTAAAAGGAAATAAAAAGAATTTTCAGTTATTCTTTCTGTTTATGAAAAAATTTAATGGAAGTATAACTAAAACTTCTGAAGAACTTTTTATGCATAAAAATACCCTCCAGTACAAACTTGCTAAAAATATTAGTGGCTACGATCCAAGAAATCTTAGAGACTTTACTGTCCTCAGTCTTGCTTTTTAAATTATGGACCATTGTTTCTGAAAAATACGGACTATATTAATTTTTCACCACGAAATTAAATGTATAAAAAAGACCGGTTAATATATCCAGAATATACTCTCCTGTCTTTTTTTATAAATGTATCAATTTGAAATTTTTATTTAAAATTGATTCTATATATCATTTTTCTCTTTCACCTAAAAACATATTGCTCGCTACTTTCCGGTAACTTTACAATCTCAGGAAATTCAAATCCAATATACTCACAAGTTTTTCTTGAGCAAAAAAATGATAAGCCGGTACATAATTTTTTTCTTGATTTCCTTCTGAAACTTTTTCCAATTTAAGATAGATTTCTTCACTTTTTAAAAAATCTGTATTAAAAAAACATAAATTCTCCTTTATGTATAGATAAATTCAGGAATATCACTTTTTCATAAGGATCGTAATTATTTAATTTACACATAAATTCTTTTTAGATTTTCTATTTTTCCCATCTTCTGTCCATTCTATCAAAAGAAACTCCTGAAAAAATCTTCAGATTCTTCATTTTTCTTTAAATTTAAAATACCATTCAACAATTGTCTGATTATCTTTATGAAAAATTGTTTTTATATCCCACGCAAGAACATCAGCACGACTGTTCCATTCATAAAACCAGAGTTTAATTTTTCTATTCCTCTGTATTCAGGACCCCAACTCTCAGTATAAAGAATATTTTTTTGAAAATATTCTATCTATTCTCAAATCTTTTTTTCTAACCACATATTAAACCAAAAGTGTAATAATTTCTTCTTTATTTTTCATTTTTACACTCCTGACATATCCAATTTATTATCTTCTCAGCATTTTTTTGCTGCAATTTCTACCATTCTTATTGCCAGTTCGTGATTATCTCCGAATAAATTGTAGGCACCATCTTCACTTAGGACACCACATTTTAAATCTTCAGGCAAAAGATTATTGTTAGAATCTTCACATCTGAAAAACCAGTCCTGACTGCTATAATACTCATCCAGTTTTTTTATAATCAGGCAAGTTTTCACACAGTTTATCAAGAACAGCATTAAGTTTCATTGAAAATATCTGCAGATTTATCCATTATTTTTTTCCATTTCTTCAATTCTTTTTTTATTTTATCCATAGTTTTTTTTCTCCCTATTTTCTTACCTGCATTTTTCTGTAATTTGATAATAGAGTGCCTTTACAAGATCATACTCAAAAGGAGAATTTAAATCTCCGTATCTGAATCCTATAAGCGATCTGGCATTCAATCCTGTAACTACCGGTCTTGTAAATCCATAAATACTTTTATCAAACACTCCTGTATCAAAAAATAGTTCTGTTTCAACTTTTCCTTTTACGTATCCTTCCATTGCCGAGTCTGCAATGCTTCCCTAATCCATCCCTCAATGTGCTTGGTCCCAATACAGGGAGTACAAGGTAGGAACCTGTAGGAACACCATAAACTCCAAGTGTATCTCCCATTGTTTCCCAGTCTTTCTTCAGTCCAAATTTTTTAGCAACATCATTTGTTCCTAAAAGTCCAATAGTTGAATTTATTGCAAATCTTCCAAATGCATTTGCAGCTTTTTTAGGTTTGAACTGCAGCAGAGAGTTAAACATTGTAGGTATTTCCTTAAAGTTGTTATAGAAATTTTTCTATTCCTATTCTAATTGGTTTTAGGGAACAATTGCCGCATATACCTGTGAGCTGGATACATAACTTTTCTGTCAAGCTGTGTATTAAAGGCATACATTCTTCTGTTAAATGGCTCCAAATCCGTCATTTATATCAGTCAGTTCAAATACTTTACTGGAAATAATATATTCTTCGTCAAGTTTATCAATGTTACTTGCAACAATTCCGTATTTATCCTTTTCAAACGCTATATAATGACCATTATATTTTCTTTATTTTTATTCTTAGGATTGTAGTTATATCTCTCATATATTTCTACATTTTTTTGAAGGTTCTTCAACAATATCTCCATCTACAAATTCCAGAAATATATCATCATTTATTTCCTTTTTCAACCATTTCAGTATAATTGAGATTTTCCGTGGTATAAGACTTTAAAAGCCTCCGACTTTTTGCCCGTATGCAAAAGAAGTCGTAAACAACACTGCCCCCAGTAATATGAAATTTATTTCTTGTTTTTCATCTATTCTTCCTCCAGTTTATCTATCATCAGGTTTGCAACATCTTTATGCCACAATATTCCTGTATGTCCCCCATAAGGTATTATAACTTTATTACCAAATGTTTTTATTTATGTAGTCCAGATCACTTTCTGTTATAAGAATGTCATCCTTTAGATGTTATAAATATTATATTTTTATTATTTTTCTCAATAAATTCCTGACTATTTCTCAAATCAAACTCCTTTATAAACTGTTCCATTGTCAAGTCAGGATATTTATTCTTTTTCAGGTAAGGATATAAAATTTCTTTTGAATACTCATCAAAAGATACAGACAGACCTTCCCTAAATTCCTTTAGTCACTGAATCAAATCTCTTATATGTTTTTGTCAGAAAGTCTTCCCTACAGCATCTTTCCGCTGAAAACTTCTCCTGCAAAAGTCATATTTGCTGAATAAAATCTGAAAAGAAGCCCTGTCAGAACTTCAAAAATCACTGTCTTTTTAACTGTAATTTTGATACTGCCGATCTTACATCTGTAAAAGTCTACATCACTTAATTCTATCTTTTCATCGTATACAAGCTTTCCAAATATATTATCTAAAAATTTTTCAAGACCTTTCTGCATTGTATATCCCATTTTCCACAAGATAGCTATCAAGTTTCTGTGTTGCTGTCAGAATACTTACAGGTGAATTAAGCATAAGTGATTTTTCGATACCAATTTTTTTATTTTTACTGTCCAACTCCTGTATAAGTAATGACTGGAATCCTCCAAGACTGTATCCTCCAATATGAGTTTTAGTAACCTTCATTCCATCAGCCTTTTCCTTTAAAACTGCTGCTGCTATCAGTTCATACATATGTGTAGATTCATCTTTTATATATCCTGCATAGTTATTTTTACTCTGGCTCACAATATATGGCATTGTAGTAGGTGAACTTAAGGCAATTACATTGTATCCCCTATCATAAAATACATTTGCCATATACATTGTAAGTCCACTGTTATACAGTGATCCTGTCCCGGATACAAGTATCATTAGAGGAGCATCGTTTTTCTGTGTCCATACTCCATATTCATAATCACTCCACTGTCTTAATATTTCAGGAACTTTTTTTATAGTCTTGAATTTTTACTTTTTGGTGCCTTCCCTTTTTAAATTTATACCATTGACTGCTAGGAGTTCCCATAACAGTTGCCATTATTGCATTATCCTTATAAGGATAGTCAACTGCTATCTGTGATACATCTACTTCTTTTCCAAATCCAATTATTGAAAAGAGCGTTACTGCTATTACAATTAATATTTTTAACATATTTTCTGTATGATAATATATAAACTTATATAAACCATACTCTCCTTTCCTTTATTTTATTATTTCCATCAACTCAAGTAATATCAAATATTTTTAAATGTTCCTGTAACATTTTCCCCTGACGTAATTTAATCTGATTTGAGTTTTGTTTTTCTATTTTAACATACATTTGTTTATTCTTGTCCATATTCCTCTTTTCCATAACTATACATCCACCGAAATTATCCTTGATTCACCTATTTCTTTATTCATAGTGACTCCATAAAGCCTATGTGAACCCTTCATTGTTTCCTTGTTATGGGTTATCAGTATAAACTGTGACTTTAGTTATGAATTTATTTAAGAGCTTTGACTATTTTCTTAGTATTTTTCCTCATCAAGAGCAGCTTCAATTTCATCAAAGAAAGGTAAATGGACTCGGCTTAAACATAAATATTGCCATTATAAACGAAACTGCCAGCATTGATTTTTTTCTCCTCCTGACAGGAAAGCATAAGTGTCTGTTCAGGTTTATTTTTTTATATTTCACGCTCAGTTCCAATCCTGTTTCCAGCATATTTTCCTCATCAAGCAGTCTTATTGCTCCTTTTTGCTCCATTCAGGATAGTTTCACACATATACTTGAAATTATTATTAATTTCTTCCAATGCAATGTTAAACTTTTCAACTATATCGTTTTCAATATCACCAATTAGCGTAAGAAGGGACTCCCTACTTGCAAGCAGGTCTCTTTTCTGATTAACAAGTTCAGTATATCTCTTATTTTCCCTTTCGTATTCTTCTATTGCTGAAAGATTTACACTTCCTATTTCAGTTCTGCTTCTTTTCATTAACAGAAAGTTTCCGCTTTATTGCCTGAAGTTCAGTTTCATTCTCAATTTCTTTATATTCTTCGTTATTCTTTGCTCTTTCTTCAGGAATTTCCTCCAGTTCATAATTGTAAGTTTCCATTTTTCTCATTTTTCAGAAATCTTTTTCAATCAGTTTTCCATATTCATTTTCCTGATCTCTTTTCTTAATTTCAATATCCTTAACACCTTTTATAAGTTCCTTTTTCAGAAACTTCCAGTTCCTTTATTTCCTTTTCAAGGGACTTTTATAAGCTGCGACTTTTCATGTATTTTTCCTTCTGTTTTCCTTCAATTTCTTCTTTTTATCCTGAATCGCTTTTTGTAAGTTTTTTTCCTTCATGACAGTTTTTCTGTTGAAACTCCTCAACTTCCTTCTTTTTCACTAACAAGTTTCTCATAATCAGCTTTTTATTTCAGCATATCTCGACTTGTTGCTGTCGGTTTTCACTTTTAAAATCTCGTATTCCTTGTCAATTGTATTTAATTCATGATAATATTCGTTTATATTTTTCTGACTTTTCTATTTCATTGTTTAATATTGCAATAGCCAACTTATTTTCTTCTATCAGCTTAACTATATTTTTCAATAATCTCGCTATTTTTCTTTAATTTTTCTTTTCTCGAAAGCTATAAAATCACTGTTTTGTTTGATTTCATACTCTAATGTCCCAATTTCCTTTTTCTTTTATTATATTCAGAACTAAAATTATCATATTCCTTCAGAAATTCCTGTAATTTTCATCCATTACTTCAGTTCCTTCTGAATTTTTCTCTTTCTTTTCTTCTATCTTTAATATTTCTGATAATTTCTCAAGTTTTCTTGATAATTCTTCCCTTTTCATTCTGAATTTCATTCATTTTTTTCCTTTATTACTTTAAGTTCTTTCTTTCTCTCTAAAAGTTCATCCTTCCCTCTTACAGAGTAACCTCCTGTCATTCTTCCCCTTGCAGTTATTATATCTCCTTCAAGTGTAACTATTCTGTCATTAAAACCTTCTTTAGAAGCTGTGTTCCTATTTCAATATTTTTTTACCACAATTGAATTTCCATAGACAAAATCTACAATCTTTTTATTCTTTCATCGCATTCAACTATATTTCTGGCGAAACCTATAACCCCTTCTTTTTTTAGGATATTCGTTTAGTATTTTTGTACACTTTTACATCTGCAACTGGTAAAAATGATGCTCTTCCAAGCTTTTTATCCTTTTAAAATAGCTATACATTTTTTTACCGATATCACTGTTTTCTACAACAATATCCTGAAAATTTCCCTCCGAAAGGGTCTGTATCGCTTCCTCATATCCATCAGGAATATTTATTAGATTTACAAAAGCTCCTATTACTCCTTTTATATTTTTCCTGAAGTATTCCCTTTATCGCCCTTGCAAAAGTTTCATTTCTTTCAATTATATTTTCATTCGCCCTCTTTTTAGCATTAAGGTTTTTCATATTTATAGCTGAGTTCTCCCAAATCCTTATTTATATCTGAATACTGCTTTCTTCTTTTTCAGCTTTAGCATCAGCCTCTTTTAAAAATCAGCTCTTTTTCTTTCTTTTCATTTTTCCTTTGTAAGTTTATTCTGCTCAAAAACTTTCATTCTGCTGACAAACTCAGAAAAATTCTACATCCATATCTTCTTTTTCTGCAACTTGTCTTTTTCATTACAATTTCAGCAGTGGCAATTCTTTTTCATATTCTTCATTTTTCGCTTGTTGCCTTTATTTTATCCACTTCAAAATCGTGGCTTTGCTGTGTTGCCTTTTTAATTTTGTCGTTAAAAGTTCACGATGTACCTTCAGCTCTTCCACTTTTTCTTCTATTTTATTTTTTTAGATTTTTCCTTTTCTGAAAGTTCCTTCACAATTTCTGAAAGTTCTTTTTCAGATTTTGACAAAAATTTCTCCCTTTTCCTTTTTATATCTGTCTCAAGAACTTTATTTCTCTTTTCCTTTTCTTCAGCCTGAATATCCAGATTGGAAAGCTGACCTGACAGCTTTGCATACTCATCTCTAAATGTTTCCATTTCAAGAAAAAATCTGTTCATTTGCATTTTTCTCATTTTCCAGAAGTTCATATTTTTCTTTTTACTTATAGAGATATTTTCTAGCTTCAGTATTCTTTTATCTGATATTCTTCCTGTATTTCCAAAATACTTTTTCAAGCTGGGAACGTTTTACTTCAAATTCTTCCTGCTTTCTCTTTCCTTCATTCTGATTATATTCTAAAATCATAAGCTTATGAGTATCTATTTTTTTCAGAAAAAGTCTTATAAAAGTCTTGCTTTTCTTTCTTCTTCCCTTAGATGCCCCACCCTTGTAGCCAGTTCCTTTTCAACAAACTCTATTTTTTTCAATCTCATTTTTTTACTTCCTTCAGCTTTTTCGTAGAATCTTCCTTTTCCACCTTGGCTCTTTTTTTACTCCGGCAGACTTCTTCTATAATTTCCCTTAGTTCTCTTGGATTCGAGCTTATTATTCTTTCAACTCTTCCTTGCCCAATTATGGAATAAGCCTGTTTTTCCAATACCTGTATCCATAAAAAGATTACTTATATCCTTCAGTCTTACCCGTCTGTTATTTATAAAAGTATTCATTTTCTCCGCTTTTTATATATTCTTCTTGTTATTTTTACTTCAGAAAAATCTATGTCAAGATATCTGTCTTCATTTTCAATGATAAGACTGACTTCCGCCATGGAACGTGGCTTTTTTTATTTTTCCACCTGAAAAAAATAATATCCGAACTTTCCTTGGCTCTTATATTTTTGTAGCTCTGCTCACCTAAAACCCATAAAATTGCATCCAGAATATTGCTCTTTCCACTTCCGTTAGGCTCCAACTATCGAGGTAATTCCTCTGTTAAACTCAACTGTCGTCTTTTTCAGCAAATGATTTAAATCCTGCAAGCTCAATGCCTTTAAATGCACTGATTTCCTCTTTTCTATAAATTTATTTTTCTGTAAAAAATATCATGATTTTTAATATTTTTACTAAATATCATGATTTCTTTAGCTTTTATTTTGTTTTTCTAAAAGAATAATTTATATCAAACTCTACAGAACTAAATTTTTCTATAAATTTCTTTTAATTTCTTCACAATTATCATAGGTGACAATCCAGTTTTTAGTTATATAGATTCATAAAGCTCTAAATGATTTTTGATGACTATAAAAATTCGTATATAATTCAGATCCTGTAATAGGGTGGATCAAAAATATAAATTTTTCCTGTTTTATTCTACTTATTATATGTTTTTAAATTCTAAAACATCTAAATTATAAAAATTCTATTTTTATCTTTTAATTTTTCAATTTCTTTTTATTTTGGCCTATTAACTTATTTTTATTAAATCTGCAATTCATTTTGTAATTTCCGTTTTTGCAGATTTCCTCCTATCCCACCTGCTTTTTAAAAATACCAGATCTGTTTACTCTATTTAAATAAAAATAGCCATCCCTAATTTTAAAATCTCTTCTTCCAATAACAGGTTCATATTTTCTTTATTTGCATATATTTCTTTTGCTTCTCACGTTCAAGAAGAGAAATCTCAATATTTTTCTATTATATTACAAAAATTTTTCCGTATGATTTAAGACACAATGCCAAAAAGAATAAATACCTTTATCTATATCATTAAGTACCAGTTTTCTTACCTTTTTTCATTTTTAACAATAATAATGCTAAACCTGCTCCTCCGGCAAAGGGTTCTATATATAGGGATTTTCTAATATCTTTTTTCAAAAAGAAACTATGATATTAAAAACACGCGATTTTCCCGCCAGGATAACGTAGTGGAGAAAAGTGTATTTCTCATAATGCCACCTACTTATTTCAGTTTTTCTTTTACTATTCCATAATTTCTATTTAATTGATTTATTAATTTTTCTTTCTAATTCTTCATTGAATTCTTCTATTTCTTTTCATACTTTTTCTTTAAACTTTTCCATTAATTTATTTCCATTTTTCCAAAAATTTTTCCCGTTCTTCTAAGAACCATCGTAAATGCATGTGTATTGAATTTCTTCTTTTCCCATTTATTTCCCTGATAAATTTTATTTTCTCTGTCTTTTTACAACTATACTTTCTTCTTTTCACTTATTTGGCTTATCTTCCTTTTTCCAAAAATAACTCATCGTTACTGTTTTTAGAAAGCACCTTCACATCAAATGGAATGCTGTGATGTTTTTATATAATATAAATCATACTGCAATTTTCTGTAAGCATCTTCAACACTGGCACCATAAGGATACATTACTTGTGCCCACCCTGTCAGTCCTGGTTTTACAGTATGTCTTAAATTATAGTAAGGTATTTCCTTTTTCAAAGCTGCTGAATAAAATATTCCCTTTCAGGGACGAGGTCCCACAAAGCTCATTTCCCCACGTAACACATTCCATAGCTGAGGTAATTCATCAATTCTCGTAGCTCTCATTATTTTCCCAAATTTCGTAACCCTGTTGTCATTTTTAGATGCCCATTGAGGCCCGTCTTTTTCAGCATCAGTAGTCATTGAACGGAATTTTACTATATTAAACTTCTTATTTCCTTCACCTATTCTCTCCTGTATAAAGAATATCGGTCCCTTTAGATTCAAGTTTTACTATTATTGCAGCGAGCACAATTACCGGAGCCGCAAATATTCCTATCAGCAATGCAAAAAGCAAATCCAGAAGCCTTTTCGCCTTAAGGTTAAAGTTATTATGATATATTTCAAACCCTGTATTCTCAAGAAACCATTTTTGGACTTAAATGAGATATCGGAAGTTTATTTTTCGTATGTTTCATAAAATTCCAGATAGTTATAATACTGTAATCCTTCAAGTTTATATTGTAATAATTTTTCTGTTATTTTAGGATCCCTAACAGTTTATCCGTAAAAATCCACAAGCACATCAAATTTCTTTGTATTATATAGTTTCAAGTATTTCCTTTCCAAGTGCCTTCATATCAGTATTATTCAATGATGTCACAAATACATACTGGCCATCCTTTTTCACACTTTCAAGCAAATCCTCCGTATAGTCATTTTTCTCCAACAAATACAACCCTTTCCTTTTCAACTACCCCCATAATAACTATATATCTGAAAAGCTATCTGAAATATTGTTATTATCCCAAAAGGATAATCCCTTCATAAAAAGTAAATATTTTTAGAAAAAAAGTTGTAACAGTCATTAAAAATCCGTTTATTACAATTACCGTTGTCATATCCTTCAATTTATACTTATTTGTCGCTACATTATATACATTTGCTATGTAGTAGGCAATCAAGGCACTGACTATTATCATTGCATTCCTAAATCCCAGTCCTCTGTTTATTATAATTAGCCCAATAAAATACATTGCTACCGTCAATATCCCAAATAAATAGGAAAAAAATTTTTTTCTTACTCCGCTCATGGCCATCTTTTCTGTTTCCCACCTTTACATTTTTACTTTATTATATTTTTTTATTTTCTAATTCTGTTATGCAAGTTTATTTTTGTCTTTTTAAAAGCTATTATTACGTAATTTATGAAAATAATAGGCTGCCTGAAAACAATGAAAGTTTTTCCACATCCCTGTATATTCTCCATCTTACTTTGGCAGCATCTATTTTGTTGCTGGATCTTGATTTATCCAGGACTCTATAAAATGCGAGATTTTCCTTTAGTCCATATATTTTTCCAGTATCTTTCACTATTTCAAGCCAAAGGACATAGTCTTCGTTTTTATCCCTTTCCTTAAAATATCTTTTTCCAAGCTTTTCCAGCATTGTAAAATAACTGTAAGACAACCTAAATAGTTATTTTTAAAGCAAATCCCTGTAAGTTATTTCTTCCTTTTATTTTTTTATTTCATTAATAGGTTTTCCATTTTCTGTAACTCTTGTATATTCTGTACAGCTTATGGCGATATCCTTATTTTTCATGAAATTCAATCTGTTTTTCAAGTTTGTCTTCCTTCCAGTAATCATCAGCATCAAGAAAGGCTATATATTCTCCATCTGCTTCATTTATAAGTCTGTTTCTTCCTTCAACCACACCAATGTTTTTTTCACTGTTAATGACTTTTTATTCTTCCAGTCCTTTTCTGTGCATATTCCTGTATGATTTCATAACTTCTGTCAGTAGACATGTCATTTAATATAAGTATTTCCCAATTTGTATATGTTTGGGAAAATAACTGATTCTATTGTTTCTCCAATAAATTTTTTTCTGCATTATATACAGGAATTATTATAGATACTTTATTTTTCCATTTTTTTCTCAAGTTTTTATAATCAGTTCGTATACTCTCTTACAGTTTTTCCTTATCAGTGTATTTTAAGAACATACTTCTCATTTTATCCATATTTTTCCCTTTACAGCTGGACTATATTCAAAGTTATTCTCTGCAATTTCTTCTATTTTTTCCACACATTCCCTTATACTGTGAACTCCTTCTCCAAAAAGTTCTTTATCCAGATCCACATAGGAACCGACTTTCTTCTGATATTCCTCCCTGTCAAACTGAAAAGAATACAATCGGCTTATTCAGATAATAGAAATCATATGCGACACTTGAATAATCAGTTATAAGAATTTTTGCTTTCATCAGTTCCTTAGTAATATCAGCATCTTTTTGGTAATAGAGTGACATTTTTCCCAAGTTTTACCTTATTAAAAATCCTTCAGGTAATCATGCATAAGCTGATGAATATACACATTCAGATAAAGATTTTTCTCCCAGATATTTATTAAATCTTTCATCTGTTATAAGTCCTGTAATATTTTTAAAAATATTCTGTATCTTCTATCCTTGCATTCTCAAGCTTTATCCAGTTTCTCCATGTAGGCATAAAAATATTTCTTTTCTTTTCAACTTCCACATTGTACAATTTATCATATCTCGGATATCCTGTTATAAATGCTGTATTTTCAGGAACATTCCACCATGTTTTAGTTTTTTATGTTTTTCATATTCTGAATCACATATATTCACATCATAGGATTTTACAAGATCTTCAGCTATTTTTTTCTGTTTTTCTTGTTCATTGCCATTCTAACTTTGAAACCTACTGTTCCATGATTTAAGAACACCTTCAAAGGTTTATAGTGAAACATATTTATAACTGGAACAACAAACAGATAAGGTGCTATATCTGCAGATATTGAATGCGAAAAAGGACAACCTCCGAATTCATGAAATAAAGGTAGTTTTCTACACTTCCCTTTTACAAGCTTTCCACCATGAATTTTATCAAAAAACTGGCGAATTTTTTTATTAACAACCCAGTATTCTTCTATATCCTTTTTTTAGATCTCAGATATTCATAAATTGCTCTTCCATTGTCAACAAAAAGCTCTCCCGCATTTCCTCCAACAAGCCATATTTTCCTATTTTTAAATTTCCCTTTGTAAAAGGATAAATTATAAAGGCTATTATCATATTTATAAGGCATTTTATCTTGTCCATTTTTAGTTTTCCTTCTTTCCTACTTGTATTTGTTAAATCCTTCGATTCTTCCCTTTAAAACTGTCTTATGATATTTTCTATTTTTTTGTAAGTATTATACCCGCTATACTTCTAAATATTCTTTTTAAAAATTTAAAAATAGTAAAAGGAAATTTTTCTTCCTAAAACTTCCTTCTTTACAAGAGCTCCATATCCAAGTGCATATTTGTATGCCCTGTCCAAATCATCATAGTTTCCTTTTTGGCAGGATGAAAAATAATGTCATCTGCAAAAATACTCACCTTTATATCCTTTATGCAGTAATGTCAGTACATAGTCTGTTTCCTCTCCACTTCCAAAAACAGAACCTACCCCCAGATTTTCATCAAACAGAACTATATCCTCATATGTATAATTCACAAAAAAGTAATGGATTTTACAGTTTTTCAATATTTCCTTTTTGTCAGTTTAACATTTTGCTCAGCCATTATTCCTGTTCCGTAGTCTTTTCCTCTTTCAAGGGTCTCTACATGAATATATTCTCTTATCTTCATTTTCCTTAAAGAATTTTTACTACCTTTTCCAATGTATCAGGCTGATATTCACAGTCATCATCAGAAATCCTGCAATACTTCCGTCCATTACAAGTAATCCCCTGTTTCTGTTCAGGCTTAGACCTTTCCTGTCACTTTTCATATACTTTATTTCAAAATCATTTTCATATTTTTCTAAAATTTTATAAGCCTTGTCATCCTTGTTCTGATCCACTGCAATAAGTTCAAAATCCTTATAAGTCTGCTCCTTTTAAACTTTTCTAAAAACAATTCCAGTTCATCAGTAACATTTATTGTTGGCATTATTAACAGAGACCTTCAATATTCTCACTCCTTTTTAATGCATATTTCTATAAATTCTATTTTCTTTTCCTAACATCAGTTTTATTTAGTATTATACCACAAAATATTATAAAATTAAACAGTCAAAAATAATGAAATCACTTTTTAAAAGGGACTGTTTTTCAACAGCCCCAAATAACATTTTCTATTTTAGTATTTTTATTTTTGGTACAAACTTTTCCATTTTTCCAGATTTATATTTTTTTCTGAATTATTCCCATTCATTTTATTTCTGTTACTTTTTTTAAACAATCGCAGAATTTATTTACAGAAATCAGGATAATTTTCTTTTATTGCCTTGTACAGTCTTTCGAGACCCTTTTCAAGGACGTGGGTTGGAACTGCAAGATTCATTCTTTCAAATCCATCTCCATTTTTTCCAAATGTATAACCTTCACTGAAAAAAATAATTGCGCTTTCCCATTCATAAACTTTTTCAGATCTTCTCCTCTAAGTTCTCAAAGCCCTGAAATCAATCCACTGCAAGTAAGTTCCCTGAATTAAAGGAGCTTTAAGTTTAGTAAACTTTTCCTCAAAAAATCTATTTACAATTTTTCTGATTTTTATTAATAAGCTGAAGAAACTTCTCAAACCATTCTTCTGCCTGAGTATATGCCAGTATGCAGGCTCTATATCCCAATGCCGCAAATACGTGTGCAGATGATCTTCCTGTTCATTGATAAACTTTTTCCTCATCTTTTTCATTTTTTTATAATTATATTTGATATTCCAATCCCGGCAAGGTTAAATGTCTTAGTCGGACAGTACAAGTAACTGTAATTTCAGAAAGTTCTTCTGACAATGTCTGCAGGACAGTATGTTTTTCCCCTTCCATAAGAATATCAAAATGTATTTCATCAGAAACAATTTTTCAGATTATTTTCAAGGGCAATTTCACCAATTTTTCTTCAGTTCTTCTTTTTGACCATACTCTTCCTACAGGATTGTGGGGACTGCATAAAATAAGGAGTGTATTTTTTTCTTCCTTTGCAAGCTTTTTCAAAACTTTCAAAAATCTATTGTGTATCTTCCTCCATTTTTCCATGAGTGGACATTCTACAATTTTTTTCTTTCATTTAATTTTTATTGCACTGTAAAAGGATAATACACAGGTGTAAACACTATTACCCGTCTTCCTTTTTCAGTAAAATGCCTTTACAGAATCAAACAATGCAGAAACAACTCCTGATGAAGTTACAATCCACTCCTTCTGGATATCAAAAATTATGTTTTCTTTTTCATCCAGTTTATTACAGCTTCAAAGTATTCTTCATAAGTTCCCGTATATCCAAGTATTGCTTCATCTATGTATTTTTCAATCCTTCCTTTATTTCAGGTGCAATCTGCAGTTCCATGTCTGCCACTGAAAATGGTACTATATCATCAGGCAGATCAGGATACTCCTTGTACATCTGATCCCATTTGTATGACCCCTGATTTTTCCTGCTTATCAATGTTTCAAAATCGTATTTTTTTGACATTTTTAACCCTCTCATTTTTAGTTATTTTTATTTAGAAAAGCCCTGTAATTACTCCATTTTCATCTATATCAATCAACTCTGCCGAAGGTTTTTAGGGAAGTCCCAGCATATCTATGATTTCTCCTGCCATCGCCACTAAAAATCCTGCTCCTGCAGAAAGTCTAATTTCATTTATTGTAATTTCAAATCCTGTAGGTCTTCCCAGTAATTTTGGGTTATCTGACAGCGATTTCTGTGTTTTTGAAACACATACAGGAAGTTTATCATACCCATATTCTTCGTATTTTTTTAATATTATTAAGTGCCTTAGGCATAAATTTAACCCGTCAGCTCCATATATTTCCTTTGCAATAATTTCTATTTTTTCCTTTATCGAAGTTCCAGTTCATACAATGGAGAAAATTTTTCTTCTGATTTTTCATTTTTCAACTGCAGAAATTACTTTGTCTACAAGTTCCTTTCCACCTTCTCCACCTTTTTCCCCAAATTTCACAAAGAGCTACTTCCACACCTTTTTGCATTACAGAATTTTTCAATTTCCTTTATTTCAGCATCAGTGTCTGTTATAAATTTATTTATTGCAACAATTACAGGAATATGATATTTCTGCATGCTTTCTATATGTCTTTCAAGGTTTACAAGTCCTTTTTTCAATGTTTCTATATTTTCTGATTTCAGGTCTGTATCTCCACCATGATGTTTCAATGCTCTGACAGTTGCAACTATAACAATAACATTTGGTTCAATTTCTGCTTTTCTTGCCTTTATATCCAAAAATTTTTCTGCTCCAAGGTCAGCCGCAAATCCTGCTTCTGTTACTACATAATCTGACAATTTCAATGCCATTTTCGTTGCAAGAACCGAATTACATCCATGAGCAATATTCGCAAAAGGTCCTCCATGTATAAATACAGGAGTGTTTTTCCAGCGTCTGAACAAGATTAGGCTTAATAGCATCCTTAAGAAGTGCTGTAACCGCTCCTTCTATTTTCAGCTGTTTTACCTTAAGCATTTCTCCTTTTCTATTGTACCCAAAAACTATTTCACCTATTCTTTTTTTCAGGTCAGTAATTGAGTTAGCAAGACAGAATATTGCCATTATTTCTGACGCTACTGTTATTTGGAATGAAGATTCCTAGAATTCCGTTAAGTCTTCCTCCCATTCCAACCACAATATTTCTCAATGCCCTGTCATTCATATCAAGGACACGTTTCCAAGTAATATTATTTACATCTATATCCAGTTCATTTCCTTGCATAAGATGATTATCAATGCACGCAGAAATAAGGTTATGTGCTGTTGAAATTGCATGAATATCCCCTGTAAAAATGAAGATTTATCTCTTCCATAGGAACAACACTGGGACATTCCTCCTCCTGTGGCTCCTCCCTTTATTCCAAATACAGGGCCTAATGACGGTTCCCTTAGTGCCGCAATTGACTTATATCCAAATTTGTTAAAGGCCTGTGTAAGCCCTACTGTTACAGTTGATTTTCCTTCACCTGGAGGTGTAGGAGTTATAGCTGTCACAAGTATGAGTTTTCCATCCTTTTTGTCAGAATTTTTTTTCAATACATCAAGGCTGACTTTAGCCTTATAATTCCCATATTGTTCGTAATCTTCTTCAGAAAGTCCTGCTTTTTCAGCAATCACATTAATTTTTTCCAACTTCGCCCTTTGAGCTATTTCGATATCCGTCATTTCATCGCCTCCAAAAATTTTTATTTATACAATTTTATTTTTACCTTATTTCAATTATGCCACACTTATTTCTTATTAAATTATAATATCTTTCCTTTTTTTAAAGTCAATTTACTTTTTCTTATTTAATGATACAATAAAAAGAAATATTTTTCAGAAATAATTTAAAAACAAATTATAACTGATTTTTAAAAGGAGAGAAAAATGAAAAAGAAGAGATTCTTTACAGCAATCTGTATGGCTGCATTTGCATTTATTACTTCAGGATTACAGGGAAAATCTGTTAAGCATAAAAATGTCAAAGCAAAGCAGAATACTGCTAAAACTGTAAAAACAAAGAAAACTGTTTCTAAAAGGTCCGGCTGTTAAAAACACAGCTATTAAAAGTACAAATACTAAAAAAAGTGCAACTGCTAAAAAAATATAGCTGTTAGAAGCACAACAAATAAAAAGTAGCTCAGTTAAGAGTACTGTAGCTAAAAAATACTACTATTAAAAAATACAAATAACGTTAAAAAGTGCAGAAAGCAAAACAAAACCAGTCGTAACAAAACATTCTGTTGAAAAAAACATCCTATAGCAAAAACATCTCATGTTGTAAAAACAGATAATTCTTCAAAACATACAAAAACAGTTCCAGCAAAACACGGAAAAGTTTCAAATGTTGAAAATACTGCAAAAATCCTCCACATAGTAAAATTTCCCATAATACAGGGATTTTACAGTATTTCTGCAAACAACAAAGATCAGGTTATCATTGATAAAATGACTGAACTAAGAAAAAACATGAAAGAATAGCAAAAATCAGGAACTGCAAGTGAAAAAAGAACTGCTGCCGCTGAAAAAGCTCCTTGTATCTTACAGCAAATGGAAGGATACAAAATATGCATGGGGAGGAGATTCTAAAAAGGAATTGACTGTTCAGCTTTAACCCGTAGAATTTATCGTGAAGTTTACGGTCATGAACTGCCAAGAGTTTCAACCCAGCAGGCACAAACTGGAAAAAGTTTCATCTAAAAATTTAAAAAGCCGGAGATATTGTATTTTTTTCAAACCTGAAGGAAGAACTAACCATACAGCAGTTTATGTGGGAAATTCCTTATTTATAAATCTTTCTTCTTCAAAAGGTGTTGTAATGTCTTCACTTAAAAAGTCCCTACTGGGAAAGTATTTTAAATACGGTGTCAGAGTTGATAAACATAAAAATACTTAAAAGACTTTTTACTAACATGTCATAAAAATTGAAATTTTGATTTTCACATACTATACTAGATAAATAACATATTAAGGGAGTGAGTATTATGAGTAAAAAAGTAATAACTGCATTAATTTTTAATGTTTTCATTATTAAGGCTTCGGAGAATTTTTCAAAAACAAAGGACGGTGTTCTTGTTAATGATTCTTTTGAAGAATGGGCTACTTTCTATGGAGATGACCCATCTTCAGATAATTTAATGTGTAGTCTGATTGGATCCACAATTATGGAAATTTCCTACACAAGTGAAGGAAAAATCTTACAAAGACAAAAATGATACAGCTGCAATACTAGATTATGTAAATGAAGAACTTTTTATGCAGGAATAGTAAATCCTATAAAAGGAGATGGCTACCTGTATGAAATATACTTTTGCTAATAATTGTAAAAAAATTCTACGAAAAAAAGATTATAATCTGGTAGGGTCTCCAGCATTTAGAAAAGCTATGGAAAAGATTTTTCAACATATAAATAAGAGAATGTACAAAAGTGTACAGAATTTTGTATAAACTTAAAATACAAAAAATACAACAGCTTTTATCACCGTTGTATTTTTATTTTACAGATATGTTAATTCCTGCTTATTTTTTTCTTTTCTCACAAAATTAAGTACAAAATTAATAGATTGCCCTGAATCCTATTCCACCTCTTACATTGTTTCCTTTAGTGTCATATCCTGCATTCAGTGTAAATCCTACTCTAGTATTGTCAATTCCAATATTCAGATCAAATTTACCATTTCCTCTTCTATCTTCCTTTTCCCCTCTGATTCCAAACCAGTCAGCTGTAGTATATCTTACTCTCGCTCTATTGTTTACATCTCCAACTTTTCCAAGTTCATTTTCATAAGCTGCTGTAATTCCAACAGAAAGCTGAGTTCTGACAGCAAGTGGCTGTATGTATTTGAATTCCAGTCCTACTTCAGGTTTTACAGAGAAATAGTCATTTCCTTCCACTTCAAGTCTCATTTCTCCTGATTTTTCCTTTATACCGGTAAATCTTCCATATTCCATTTTTAACAATCCATATGGTTTCAGATGAGTTCTTTCACTCATTCTTATATCATAACCTAATTCATTTTTCAATGCCGCTCCATATGAATAGTAGTTAGCTTTTGCCTGGAATATATCATCTACAACAAGGAATCTACGGTTCATTTCATTTATTCCTGCAAATACATCTCCAGATATAGTCCATCTTAAACTTCCATTATGATCTCCTGATGGCGAAATTGTCTTAAATACTCCTGCCTTCAGCATTGTCTGATTTTCTTTAGAATTTCCTATATCCTTAAATTTGAATCTGTTATGAACAGCTCCTGCATACCATCCTGAACTATGACCAAGTTTTACTGTTTCATCTTCATGAACATAGGCAACTCCATAAGCATTACTTGTATAGTCTATAATTCCTGCTGTATCTGTTTTGTATTCATCTCTCATTCCAAATACTTTTATCTTATTATTCTGTTTAGAAGGATTTCTCCATTCGTCCTTCAGATATCTGAATTCCTTGTCAAAGCATATTTCCAGTAGCATTTATTCTCATTTGAGTATTTGCATACTGATGTCCCATCATTTCATCCATTGCCTGATAGAAAAAGTATTGCTTCATTATTACCTATTCCATTCAGTTTTTGGAACAACTGATTTTCTCTGCTTCCAAGTGCTTCCACTCCATATCTTTGTTCCAATCCATCTAAGAAATTGTATGTATCCTTAACATTTACAGGTGTTGCTTCATTGCCTGCCCAGTATGTATAAGGTATTTTTGCAAGGTAGGCATTTTTGTATAGTTCCATCACTTGCATTTTTGTGAAACAGTCGCCATCCATGTCAGAGAACCTGAATATATACTCCATTTTTCAATCTGCTGGTTTGCTCTTATCATTGCATTGTAAGGATCCGTTATTCTTGAATCTAGCTGGATGTATTTTTCCAGTAGTATTCTGCGCCGCTTCCGCTCCAATTATCAGATCTGCTTTCTTAAGGTTAGTAAGAGCACTCAGTCCTGTAATAGGAGTTGTATAGTTTCTATTTGAAGTATCTATATACATACCTATTTTTGATACTTCCATAGGCTTGAATTCTTCTCCTGATGTTGTTGCAACTTCAGGTACAACTGGTATTCCGTTTACAGTTATTGTTCCTGTAACACTTCCACGAGGAACTTCTATTTTTACTCCTTCTACAGTCTTAGTCAGGTCACTTGCCTTGCTTACACCTATTATAGAAGGATCTGAAATATCTTCAGCTCTTGTTCCTGCAGGTACTGCTGTTCCATTTATATTAAAGCTTCCATAGTTCTTTACTATACCTAAGTTATTTCCTGCCATATCTCCTTTAGTCATTATTCCTACAGCATCTGCGGCAGTTATATCTATTTCACCATGATTTTCTATTGTTGAACCATTTTTTACAACAACTCCGACAACTTTACTTAAATTTTGAACCATTTGATTTTATCTTTCCGTAGTTATATCCATAAGCTCCGTTATCCAGATAAATTCCTGTAGTTTCACTTGAATTCAGGTTTATTACAGCATTACGGTTTGATGCAGTACCGTTGTAGACTGTTGTTCCGGCACCAGTTCCGTACATTCCGATACTTCCTTTTCCAGTAACGTTTATTGTACCATTATTTACAATATTTCCTGTATAAGGCTGTTTTTCCTGCTGCAAGTTCTGTCGCAGTTGGAGTATATCCAGCAGCCATTCCAATAGCATAACGGTTATTCAATGCATTTATAGGATCCATATAACTTTCACCTACTGTAATTGAAGCATTATTAACAGCTGTTCCTCCATGAGTACTGTAAATTCCAATATTTCCATCTCCTGCTCCAAAATTTATATTACCGTTGTTTATAACTTCTCCTGCAGAATATATTCCATAGTTGAATGATCCTGACGCTGTAAGATCCGTATTATTTATAACTTGAGCTCCTGTTCTGTTATCGTTAGAGTATATGTATACAGTGTCATTTCCAAGATTATTTATTGCCGCAATATTACTTATAACTTTATTTCCAGCTGAACCTGCACCTTTTTTTCCACAAGGATTCCAAAAGAGTTGTCTCCTATGGAAATATTTGATCCTGCATGTGCAGTTACTGTCTGACCATCTCCGTTTGCATAAACTGCAGCCGCCTGATCAGAACCAACTGTTATTGTTCCTCCAGTCAAGTCTACATTCCCACCTTGACTGAATATTCCTGTACCTGAATTACCGATATTCAAGTTACCACTATTCTGTACTTCATTTCCATAAATTCCTACAGAATATTTTTCCAACTGTTATATTTCCTGAGTTTGTAACTTTATTTCCATTTTTAGAATAAATTCCTACACTTTCCTTTTTAGGTGTTTCACTTACAGGATTAGTTAAAGTTATATTTCCGCTATTTCTAACTTCCACTCCTTCAGAAATAATTCCATATCCTGCATCTGCTGTTATATTTCCCTGGTTATTCAGCTCTCCTGTAGTCCCTCTTGCCAATATTCCAACTAATCCTTCTGTATTCTGGGAAGTATCAGTTAATCTTATGTTCATATTGTTCAGCATTGCTGCTCCTGACGCTGTTGATTTATTATTCATAAAGAATGCAACAGCTGATTTAGTTGGAACTCCTGAATATTTCAATTCAAAAGTTTTATTATCTGTAAGTGAAGGATTGTTTCCTTCTATAAATAATCCTGTTCCTTTATCTTTTCACTTCCACTCCATAGTCAGTTTCAAAAGTAATCTTTGTATTGTCTGCATATACTCCGATTCCTTCCTTACCTGTAACTATATCAGAAGATCCTGTTCCATTCAGGCTTATTTCAGGTCCTCCAAAATCAAGAGCTGAAGCCGCTCCTGCAGGAGCTGACACTTTTGAAACAACTCCTACCGAATTATCTCCTGCCAGAACTATTTTTCCCTGCATTTCTTATACTTCCATGAGAAGTTCCTGTTTTTACCTACTTCATACTGGAATGTGCTCCAGTAATGTTCTTAATTCTCCATACATTCCAATTCCGCCATTTCCATTTATTGTAATTGTACCTTTATTTTCCAGTTCTAAAGTTTTTATCATTATTTCCAAGAGTTCCTGCTTTTATTTTTAGCATCTGTTCCATAGTCCTGAAGCTGTGTTGCCGATGTAAATGCAGCCATTCCAGTTCCATTTCCTGTTATAGTAATTGTTCCATCACTGTCATTCAGTATTTTACTTCCATTTACTCCATATAGCTCCCAAGTCCATTATCTACAGTAATAGTATTTTTCATTTATAATTTCTCCATAACTTGTACTAAGATGCAATTGTAGAAGCAGAACCACCTGTTATAGCCACATTTCCTTTCATTTACATATCCTGTTTGTGTATTTGAAGTTGCACCAGCATCAGATCCAACAATCATACCCTTACCAGTAGTCGAACTTACTGTAATTCCAGGATCAATAAATATTTTTTTCTCTAACAAATTTTTATCTTGTCAAATATTGGAGCATTATCTAAATCAATATCTCGTTGTATAGAATATTCTCCATTTTTATAATATACCTTGTAATCAGCACCAGTCCCAATCGTCAAGTTTCCTCTGTTTATCTTCAAGTCATCCTCAACACTTTCAATAAGTCCTGTAGGCCCAGTCCATTTATTATCAGTTCTAGTTCCACCATCTGTAACTCTTAAAATTACACCATTTCCTTCAACTTTAATTTTCATATTACTCATACCAGTATATTTTTTCCCAGCAGTTGCAGCAGCATTTGCAGGATTAGATGAATCTTCAGCCGCATAATCAGCCGCCGTTCCAGGCATAAGTATTCCATCAGAAATAGTAAGTTCCGTATTCCCTGAAAAATTAATATTCGATCCAGTATTAGCTAAAAATGGCACAACTCCACTATAATCATCTGTAGAATTTCTTTTTCTAGTATCAATTTTTCCACCTTTAAAGTCAATCTTACCGCCATCCCAAGCTACAAGACCACCTTCTTTTGCAGAATAAATCTCATTATTAGTACCTTCAAATTTAACTAATGAACCACTTCCTTGAGCAAATCCTCCCATACCATGAATTTTAATATTATCTTTAAATGTTACAGTACTTCCACTTCCTGTAGCTGTTCCTGCTTTTGCGTATCCACCAATATTTTTGTATAAATATGGTTTTGTATCAGCATCATTTGCAGCCCATTCATCAACCGCTGTAACTGCACCATCTAAAGTAATTTTCGCACTATTGTCTGCGTATGCAATTATTGATCCAAATCCTTTTGCGTCTGTAGTCTTTTCAGCCGTTATTTCTCCACCATTTTTAGCAACATATGCTATTGGAAAAGATTCCACTTTTGTTGTTGATCCTAAAGGAGTATCGTCTTTATATCTTGCACTCATCACAACATCTTGTCCAAGATTTACTTGACTTCCTTTTCCTTCAAATCTTTTTGCTTCATTAGATGTCATTACATGGTCGCTATTTTTCCATGTTCCTTCGGCATATGCAATAATTGTTCCAGTAGCTACTTCATTTTTAGTATCATCTGCAGAAGCAACAAGTGAAGTTGCTGAACCGTCTAAAGTATAATCTTTTATAGGTGTAGTCATAATATCTACTGTTGTAGAATCTGATTTCCCTGAAATATCATTTCCACTTGCATCTTTTATAGCTTTACCGTGTTCATTTGTAGATTTTGCTACATCAATAACTGTTCCTCTTTCAGATGCTATCATTATACCATCTTTAGAATTTTTACCAAATGTTATATCAATATTATTTATTTGTAGAGAATGTATTGGGATCATTTTCATAATTAATCTGAACATCAGCTCCCAAATCTTCTTTTGTTTTTATCTTTGCAGTCTGTCCATTTATAATTTCTTCTCCTCTTTGACCCGATTTAGAATAAATTCCTATATTATTTGTAGCAATCGTTGTAGCACTTGTTGTTCCTATTCTTCCTCTTGCATCAATTTGTCCTTGATATATTCCAATAACTGATTTTTTCCAATCTGAATTATTAGTTTGATTCCATACAGATAATCTTGAAGACTCTGCATCAGGCATCTTGTCATTAAATAATAGTAATATATTTCTGTTTCCGTTCACAATAGGAGCTTCTGTAAGTTTTACAGTTGGCGTCATTCCAGTCTGATTTGTATCCTTTATTCTTGCAGTACCTCCTGGCATCGTTCCATTGACATCAGCTTTTCCTACAAAGTTATTCCAGTTAGGAACGTATCCAAATCCTGAATAAACTATATTTTCATCTCCCGTAATGTTATATTTTCCTTTACTATTTATTTCAAATGATCCTTGAGTCCCTACTACTGAATAAACTATATTCTTGTTAGTTTCTATATCAGCATTAACTTTACCTATAAATCCTCCACGTTGTAAAGGTACTCCAAAACTAGCACTCCAGTTCTGTACTACAGAATATGTTCCTGGAAATATTAAAAATATTGTATTCTGATCTCCAGCTCCAGGAGCTGTTAAATGTCCTTTTGTTATATTTACTTTTACTTCATTTCCTGGAGTTTCATCAAATTCTATTTTTCCAGTCCACCATGTTTCAAGTGATAAAAATGCTGATTTTCCATACATATTTGCTGTAATATTTGATAATTTTCCATTCCATACAGTATGTATCCCTAAAGCTCCTTGTTTACCACCATCTGTCAGTCCTGCATCTCCTACATCTCCAGCAAGATATAAATTCATATTTTTAATATGAAATTTTCTCTTATTGATATCTGAATTACCTCCTGAAAACTGACTTCCATAATAAAACAAAACTGAATCTCTAGGATTAACAACTCTAGAATTAGTTGCATTTTGTATATCCTATATTTGAAGGTGTTCCATCTATTCCAGACTGTGGAACTAATGCTCCAGTAGTTGGATTATATCCTGACCAAAAAAAGAATGGTTTTTCACCATCAGTAAATTTAGTAGGACTAGCTGTATATGTTTTTTGATCATCAACTGTATTTACAACATACCATTTACTTATTGCACCATTAGTAAAAGAAAAATCTAAAAATGGTTTTGCATTAACTTCAGGTATTTCTACCTTAACCACAGGAGGATTAGGATTAGGTATAGTTAAAGTTTCAGGAATTACAGTAGGTATAGCAGGTGAAACCAGAACAGAGTGCCACTACATTTATATTAGGTGCAGCTACTGAAGCCTTGCTTACCTCTTTAGGCTTTATTGCAGCTTCCACATTTAAACTTGCTACAGGTTCCTGTTTCTTTGTTGTACTTGTTAATCCATAATTTGATCCGTATCCTTCTCTTCCAGTAGTAGTTGCTGATTTTACATTGCTTGATTTTTGTAAAAAGCTGTAACTGTCACTGGATGGAGAAGTATATCTGTCAAAGCTATATGTACTTCTTTCATAAATTCCATTATAAGGGTATCTTTCAGACTTATCCCCTCTACCTCTATATGTACCTCCCAATGACTGAAAAAGCCATTAATTCCATACTGCCAGCTGCTCCATGGGGGATTTTACCACATGATCTCCCTGTTCCATAAGCTGTATTAATTCAAGATTTGAAGACTTTAAAAGTTTATTATTTTCATATCTTGCATCCTTGAAAAAGCTTTTTCATATCTCCTATTGAATTTTTCTATCTGCTTTTCTTTTGATTGCCTGTTGTCTCATCTTTTTAGCTCTACCATTTACTTGTGAAAAATGATCCTGTCATTAAAAAAAGTAAAAAAAGTAAACCTTTTGTATAAGTTATTTCTTTACATCTTTTAATAAATGCTCTTAAGTTCTTTTTCTATTTTCTCAAATTATTACTCATATTCTCTCCTTTATTATTCTAGTTTTAAATATATTTTTTTATATAACCTCCTATAATATTATTTTTGGATAGTAAATTCTTAAAAAGAAGTATATTCTTTTTGTGATTATACTATATTTTTTTACATAAAAATCAACATTAAAAGTGATTACATATTTAATTTTAATCTATTTATATATTTTTTATTTTCTATAAAATTCTCTTGTATTTATCATTATCCCATATGTTTTTAGATATAAATAATATTTACTTATAACAGAATTATAATAATACATATTAAATTTTGTTGTGTAGTTTTTAATTAATTTTAAAAATAATATTTTCTTCAATTATCCTTTTTACATATTTCAATTTTTGCTTTAATTTTTCCACATAAAAAAATACCGTCAATATAATATTGACGAGTATTCTGTCTCTTTTACTATTTCTGAATCAAAAAACTTTTAGTTTTTAAAACAGAAACTTTTCTCCAGATAAAAAAAGTTATTAGTAAATAACTCTGAATCCTAATCCTCCTCTTACATTGTGACCTTTTGTATCATATCCAGCATTAAATGTAACTCCGAATCTCTGATTTTCTATTCCAAGTTCAAGTCTGCCTTAAAGTTTCCTTTTCTGTCATCCTTTTCCCCTCTGATATTGAACCAGTCTGCATCTAGTATACGCTACTCTTGCTTTTATTCTTAACATTTCCTACTCTTCCCAGTTCATTTTCATATCCCAGTCCTAAAGTAGTTACAAATGTCGTTCTTACTGCCATTGGTTGTTTGTACTTGAATTCTATTCCCACTTCCGGTTTTACTGAATAGTAGTCATTTCCTTCTACTTCCAGTCTTATTTCTCCTGATTTTTCATAATGCTTTCCAAATCTTCCGTATTCAAGTTTTAAGCTTCCGTATGGTCTGATGCTTGTTCTTTCACTTGTTCTTATGTTGTATCCTAACTCATTCTTTAATGCTACACCATATGTTGTATAATCAGATTTTGCATTGAAGATTTCATCAACCACAAGATATTTTCTATGCATATCGTTTCTTGATACATATCCTTCTCCTGAAATTGTCCACTGTAAACTTCCATTATGGTCTGTTGCCGGTGACATTGTCTTGAAGATTCCTAATTTTAACATAGTCTGATTTTCTTTTGATCCTCCTATGTCTTTAAACTTGAATCTGTTATGCACCGCTCCTGCATACCATCCACTTGAGTTTCCTAACTTAACAGTTTCATCTTCATGTAGGTATGCAAATCCGTATGCATTGCTTGTATAGTCGATAATCCCTGCAGTATCTGTATTATACTCATCTCTCATTCCAAAACACTTTTATTTTGTTAGACTGTTTTAGACTTAGTATCCCATTCTTTAGATAAATGTGTTATTTCTTTGTCTATCAGTCTTCCTGTTTGGTGTGTTCTCTGCTGTACATTTGCATACTGGTGTCCCATCATTTCGTCTGTTGCCTGGAAGAATAATATTTCTTCATTATTTCCAATAGAGTTTAGTTTTTGGAATAACTGATTTTCTCTAGTTCCTAGTTCTTCAACACCATATCTTTGTTCAAGTCCATCCGGGAAGTTATATGTATCCTTAACATTTACAGGTGTTGCTTCATTTCCTGCCCAATGTGTATAAGGTACTTTTTGCTAAATAAGCGCTCTTCATAGTTCCATCATTTTTGATCTTGAGAAATAGTTGCCATCCAAGTTAATGAACCTGAATAGATATTCCACTTTTTTTAATTTGTGGATTTTTCTTTATCATTTCATTATATGGAGCTAATATCTTTTGGTCAACTTGTATAGCCTTACTTGTTGTATTTTTGTGCTGCCTCATTACCCATTATTAAATCAGCTGTTTTTAAACCAGTTAATGCACTTAAACCATTAATAGGGTTAGTAAATCTCTTATTAGATGTATCTATATACATACCAATCTTTTGATAATTGCATATCTCTATATTCTTCAGCAGTTGTTGTTGCTAAAGTTGGTACTACTGGTTTGCCATTTACTGTTATAGTTCCTACACTTGAACCAGCAGGTACATCTATTCTAACTCCACCCATTCCTTTACCTAAATCCTGTCCTCCTGAAGACTCTTTTATAACTGAAGGATCACTAGGATTAGTAACTCCATTAATATTGAAAGTTCCATAGTTTTTAACTATACCGGGATTTGCTCCAGCTGCATTTCCTTTAGATAAAATTCCTACTGCATCTTCTGCATTTAACTCTATTTTCCCATGGTTTTCTATTGTAGAGCCATTTTTAACAACTACTCCAACAACCTTCTTTAATCCACTACCAGTAGATTGGATTGTACCATAGTTATATCCGTAAGCTCCGTTATCTAGATACATTCCGGTAGTATTGCTTGCACCCAAGTTAATAGTTGCTGTTGAACCTGGTGCTGTACCATTATATACTTTAGTACCAGCTTCTGTTCCATACATACCTATACTATAAGGACCTGTTACATTAATAGTTCCTTCATTAACTACATTTCCTGTATATGCCTTTGCCGGGTTACCATCTCCATTAAATCCAGCTGCCATACCTACTGCATATCTGTTGTTTAATGAATTATTAGGATCTATATGAAGCTCCTACTGTTACTGACCTTCCGGCCAAGTTTGTTGCAGTTCCACCATGAGTACTGTAGATTCCAACATTTCCCATTCCACTTCCAAAGTTTATGTCAGCATTATTTGTTACTGTTCCTGCTGAATACAGACCATAGTTATACGAACCTGTTGATGTCAATGCAGTATTGTTATTTACAACTCCTGCTGTATCACTTGAATAGATATATGTTCCATCATTTCCTAATGCCTGACTTGCAACATTACTATTTATAGTGTTTCCTGTTCCTTCATTTAAGAAACCGAATGAACTGTCACCTATTGTCATAGTACTTCCTGCAGTTGCAGTTATTACTTGTCCAGCACCTTTTGTCAATACTCCAACAGCTTTATTAGCTCCTGTATTTATAGTACTTCCTGAATCTAAAGTAACATTTCCGCCTTCACTGTATAATCCTGTTCCGTCATTACCAACAAATATTGTTCCTTTTTGCACTATTTCTTTTCCAAAAATACCAACTGAATTATCTCCTACAGTTACTGTTCCTGTATTTGTTATCTTATCTCCAGCCTGTGTCAATATTCCTACACTAGGTTTAGAAGCTGTCAATGGATTTGTTAAAGTTATGTCACTTGTATTTTCTACTTCAGTTCCATTTGATATAATTCCATAACCTTTATCTCCAGTTATTTTTGCACTATTAGTCAGTTTTCCACCACCAGCTGTATAAACACCTACAAGTCCTTCAGTTGTTCCAACAGTATCTGTCAGTTTCATATTAAGAGTATTTAATAAGTTTGCTCCTGTTCCACCTTCATAGAATAGACCTACTCCTGTTCCGGCATTTGAACCACTATATTTTAATTCAAGTGTATTTGAACCGGATGGTATTATATTACTTCCATCATTCTTAACAAATACCCTGTTCCTCCATCTTTTTACTTCTACTCCATAATCTGAATTAAATCTTACTGGTGATTCTTCAGCATAAACACCTATACCTTTTTGCCAACAACTATATCTGAACTTCCTGTTCCTGTCAAGTTAACTGTTGCTCTCTTAGAAACTATACCTACCGCTTCGTCTCCTGTTAAAAGTCAATTTACCATTGTTAGTTATAACTCCATTTGAGTTACTTAATAAAAGTAGATGTTCCTTTTGTTTCTCCATATAGTCCAACAGATTTATCTCCATTTACAGTAATTTGACCATTATTTATTATTTCAAATGTTTTATCAGCAGCTATTAATGTACCAGCACTAATCTTTTTATCTGTTCCATAAGTTTGTAATGTTCCTGCAGATGTAAATGCTGCCATTCCAACACCCTTAGTAGTAATATTTATTTTACCATTTGCTTCATTTGTTAATGTACTTCCATTTATTCCATAAGCCCCTATCCCTTCATTAACATTGATAATATTATTATTGTGTATTTGTCCATAACTAATATTAAGACCTATTGTTCCTGCAGCTAAAGTTCCACCTTGAATATCAACAGTTCCATTATTTATATATTGAGTTCTACTGTTATCTCCATCAGTATTAGCAGAATTATTAGATCCCATTGCTAAACCTTTTCCTACTGTTGAGCTAACTGTTTTCCCCAGCATTTATAGTAACAACTTCTCTTGATAATCCTACTTTATTAAAGTCATCTGATGCACTACCTACATCAATATTTGAATCTATATCAAATTGTCCATTAATATAGTAAATCTTATATGAATGACCATTGGTATTAAAAGCAGCTACTTTCATAGCAGTTTTGAACCAAGTTTTGTATTGTTGTTCCATCCCATATTTTTATGTATTCCATCATTTGAAGCCAGAACTACATTATCTCCTGTAAGATTTACAGTTACATTAGACATTCCATTATATTTTTTTACTTGTTCCTACTGTTCCTTCATAGTCAGCTGCTGTTCCCGGAATTAATACACCATGTGATATATTTAATATTGTAGCTCCTGTAAAGTTAATATGAGAAGTACTATCAGCATTAAATGGAGTTGATGAATCATGGTCACCTGGTAGGTTTTCTGAGTGAGTTATTGTTCCACCACCAAAATTAACTAGTCCTCCATTTGTTGCTACTAATGCTCCTGATTTACCAGTTCTAATTGTATAGCACTTCCATTCAAATTAGCTACTGCATTTGACCCTGATGCCATTGCTCCTATACCGTAAATATCAGCATTTCCTGTAACATTTACTGTTCCATTTGCTCCTGCATAAGCTCCTATATTATTATATAAGTAAAGACTCTCGTTGCATCATCATGTGCTGCTGCTCCATCCTTTGCAACAATATCTCCCTTAGCATTTACCACACCATTATTTTGAGCTAATGCCACTATTGAACTATATCCTAATGCTGTCACTTTCTTTTCAGCATTTACTACACCTTTGCTATCTCCTATTAAAGCTACTGATCTGTTTAGTTTATTAGAAGAATCTAATTTTGCTCTTCCTGTCATGACCACAGGTTTATATAGATTAATTTCACTTGGTTTGTTGCTAAACCTGCTGCTGTTCCACCAGGGCATATTAGTATTATTCCATACTCCAGTTGAATAAGCTACAACTGTTCCTGTTGCTGCTTGGTTTACTGTATCATCATAAGAACTTGTTACATCTGTTGCTGCATCTCTTATTTCTGTTTTGGGCTGCAACTGCTGCTCCTATTTCTTTATAGTCAGTTTCCCCAGTAGCATTTTTTATCAGCTTTTTAGCTTTCCCAATATCCATTACAGTACCACTTTCACTTGCAAACATGACACCATCTGTTGAATATTTTCCAAAGTATATCTTTGCAGCACCTATTTCAAGATTATGTACTTTATCTAAATCATAATCAGGATGTCTATTTTCCTTGACTTGATCTTGCAGCACTATCAGGTGCTCCCCAAATCTTTTGTAGGTACTATACCTATTCTTTGTCCAGATTTAGAGTAAACTCCTACATTTCCCACAGAAGTAGATGTTGCTCCAATATTTGCATTAACATCTATTTCACCTTGATATATACCTATTATACTTTTTGCCCAATTATCATTATTTCCAACAGGTGTTCTATTGCCATCATAATGTGGTATTGCTGATGAACCATATCTATTTCCAAAAATATAGTACAGCATTCTTATTACCATTAACATTAGTTTTTTTGATAATTGTATACTTGGTGTCATTTCAGTACTATCAGATGTAACACTTCCACTTCCTTTAAGATTTTTGCCAGTTAGGTGAATATCCCTAAACCCTAGATATCCTATATTGTTATTTGAATTTATATTATAAGTACCTGTACTTTTTCAATTTCAAAAGGCTCATTTGTACTCCTAATACTGTATAAATATAGTTATTTTCCGCACTTTATTGTAGCATTTAAACTTCCATTATATCTTCCTCTTTGACGCCAAGAGTTATAGTCGCCATTATTAAAACCTATAGAATAATATGATGAAGGATAACCATAAAATATACTATTATATTGTCCATCTACATTTACATTTACATTTACAAGATCAACTTGCCCAGAATGCCATGTTTCAGATGATATAAATGCACTATAACCATGTAAATTCCCAGTTACATTTTCTATTACTCCATTCCAAACAGTATGTATCGCCGAAGTTCCCATAGGGTGACCAGCCTGGTTTTTCCTGCAACATCTACTACAACATCTTTCAACTTCCATTTAATGTCAAGAGGAGTTCTATCTATTGTATTCATATAAAACACATTAGAAATTCTTCCATTAACTGGTCCTAGACTATTTCCTACACGATAGTAAACTGCTTCATTCACTGGTCCAGTTCCACCTGGTTTCCAACCTGAATAGTAGTTCAAACCTTTTCCATCTTGATTTGCAAAAGCACTACGGTTTGCCCATGGTTCATTTGTAACATTATGAGAATTAAATGAAAACTCAACTGTAGGATTTACAGTTATTTGTGGTGTCTTATTTGGTGCTGTCACAGGTTCTGGTGTCTTTATATCCAATGATGGTGGCAATAAATTAGGTACATTTAATGCTTGTAACACTGGTGCTGATATATTTACAGTTGGAGCTGCTACAGGATCTCTGTATACATCTTTTTGGTCTAATTGATGCATCGACATTCATTACTGTTAAAGGTTCCTGTTTTGGTGCTGTACTTGCAATACCGTATCCTAAACCTAATCCACTTCTAGATGTTGTTGGAGCTGAAAATGGATTGGTTGATGTAGGGTAATAATCCATAGTTTGGACTTTCTGGAGAGTATATCTTTCAAAAGAATCTGCACTTCTTTTAAATATACCTTCATAAGGATATTTTTCTTTTTATCTCCCCTACCTTTATAAGTTCCTCTCAGTTGTTATAAAATCCATTCATTCCAAACTGCCATGAACTCCATGGAGATTTCACCACATGATCTCCCTGTTCCATCAATTGTATCAGTTCAAGACTTGATGTCTTCATCAGCTTATTATTTTCCTGCTTTGGGCTTTCCCTAAACAGTTTCTTCATATCTGTGATAGACGTCTGCAAACCTTTCTTTTGCTGTCTCTATGCTATTTTTCCTTATTAGCTGTAAGAGATATCGAACCTGTTACCGAGAACGAAAACAGCAATGCTACGTTGTACTTTACATCCTTACACTTCTTTGCAAAGGATCTTAATTCTTTTCAATTCTCTTCAAATTATTATTCATTATTGCCTCCTATTTTTCTTAACTCTGTACTTTTCCATTTACTTCCTTTTTCTTAAAACTTCTTCTTTTGCTAAAATTTTCTTCCAATTTAATACCTTAACAATCTTTCTTATATATTTTTGAAGTTACTGAAACTTTTTATTTTTCAGTACATCTTGGATATAATTAATCATAACTATACCATAATTACTAAAAATACCCATTAAAAGCTGTCTTTTTAATGTAGCTATTTCTTTTCTATTTTCTAAAATTATTTTAGCATATTATAACAAATATAAAGATTATGTCAATTTTTATATTTGTTAAGACACCAAAATAAAGTCTATTTTTCTTTTGACTAAAAACTTATTCTGTAAGATTTTTATTTCCCTAATTTAAAGTATTTTCTTTTTCATATATTTCTATAAAATAACCATTAAAACTATCATAATCACAGTATTTGCACCCAATGTTGCAAATCCATTATTCTGAAAAGGAAGAAGAATATTCATTCCATAAAATCCAAAAATCATATCTGGTACTGTAATCCAGTATAGTTGCAGCTGCCAGAAATTTCATTATTATATTCATATTATTCTCAATATAGGGAAGAATAAGTTTCCCTCGTTGCTTTGTTCTTCTCTTAACATAGTTTCTATCTTGTCATGTTCACTGATTAAGAAACGGACGTATTTATAAAGGCTTTGCGTCACTTTATGAGCAATGTTATAAGAAATTTGTTTATTTCAATTTCATTATTTCTGACTCTGAGGGCTGTCTCAAAAATTAAAAATACTGTAAAAACTATATTTATGAATTATTTAGAATTTCACCAGACTGCAAAACTGAAATGAATTTGAAAAAGTCAACAACCCTGATTTTCCAGGTGTATCTTTTGACTTTTCTTTATGAACAACTGTTTTGTATAAGTGAAGTACAGTAAATGAATAAATATGTTTTATCATTTTTATTTTGAGACAACCAACCCTACTTCTAAATAAAACTTTTATCATAATTCCATTTTATCTTCTTAACTTTTTCTAATTTCAAAACTTCCTGTTATTTTTAAAAATACATCTACCTAAAACAATGTCTGCTGGTTTTGTTGTTGATAATTCAGGGTACACATTCATATGTTTTCAGCAAGTCCATTACTGTTTTATTTAATTTTGTCCTTTTTACAAGATCCTCCATTGACAGGAACTCTCCGTTCTTTCTTTCATTTACAACGTTAACTGCAACTCGACTACACCAAGTCCATCCATTGCAATCAACGGCATTCTTATCTTTCCGTCTTCAATAGTGAGAGGAGATTCTTTCCGGTTTATAAATATCTATCTGTAGAGCTCTATTTTTCTGTAATGCATTTCAATCAGAATTTCATGAAGAACAGTTCCTGCTTTTTCCTTTGCATTAGATTTCCTTTGCATCAAGCTCCTTTTGACCTCTTCAGTTCATCAACGAGGCTTAAACATTGCTGTCATTTTAAAATCAGCGGCCTTTCTGTTTAAAATGCCGTATAAAATTCAAGCGGATAATAAACTTTAAAATAAGCTATTCTCACAGCCACTCCCATAACGTAAGCTACAGCGTGCCCTTAGGGAACATATATTTTATTTTCTCACACGAATCAATATACCACTGCTTTACTTTTATGTTTTTCATTATTTCTGAATATTCTTTTCCATTTTTCAGGGTTTTTCGTGAGGCTGACCTTTTCTCACAAATTCCATTATCGTAAAGGCAACCGATTTATCAAGTCCGTTATCAATCAGATAGTTCATAATGTCATCACGGACTGTTATTATTTCGCAAGGTAGCGAATACCCTGCCTTACATATTCCTGTGCATTATTCAGCCACACGTCAGTCCCATGGGAAAGCCCTGATATTCTTACAAGTTCCGCAAATGTTTTAGGTTTCGTATCCATAAGCATCTGTTTTACAAACGAAGTTCCAAATTCAGGTATTCCTGATGAACCCTGTTTTAGAATCAATATCCGCAGGTTCCACACCAAGAGCCTCTGTTCCACTGAATAGGCTCATAACCTTTTCATCATCAAGAGGAATACTGTAAATATCCACTCCTGTCAAATCCTGAGTATTCTCAATGTAGTTGGATCATCATGTCCAAGTATATCAAGTTTTACAAGCTGCTCATCCATTACGTGATAATCAAAGTGAGTCGTTTTTGACTCGGCATTCATATCATTTGCCGGTCTCTGAATAGAGACAGAAATCGTATATGGACTTGTCACTTGGTACAACTATCATTCCTCCCGGATGCTGGCCAGTTGTTTTTCTCGCCCTTCACATCCTTTTGCAATTCTTGTAAGTTCAGCTTTTCTCTTACTTATTTCCGGACTTCCTTCTATTTCCTCAAAATATTTTTCTCACATATCCAAAAGCATTCTTCTCTGCCAATGTTGCAATTGTTCCCTGCCCTGAATACATTATCAGATCCAAATAATTCTTCCGTATATTTATGTATTTCTCCCTGATATTCTCCTGAAAAAGTTCAAATCTATATCCGGTGCCTTATCTCCATTAAATCCATCAAATACTTCAAAGGGTATTGCATGCCCGTCTTTTTGTATATTTTGTTCCACATTCAGGACAAACTTTATCAGGCAGATCAGGCCCGCTTCCTTCAAATTCCATAAATTCCGTATGTTTACAGTTAGGACATCTATAATGTGGATACAGACCGTTAACTTCCGTTATCCCCATCAGATATGCCACAATCGACGAACCTACACTGATCCCCTTGATCCCACTAAATATCCATTATCAAGAGACTTCTTAACAAGCTTTTGGGCTATAAAGTAAAGAACCGCAAAACCATTTCCAATTATTGAGTTCAGCTCTTTTTCTATTCTTTCCTTCAAATGTTCAGGAACATTTTCCCCATACAGTTCATGAAGTTTCGCATAAGTCATCTGCCTTACTTCCTCTTCAGCCCCCTCTATTTTTGGAGGATAGAATCCTGTAGTATAGGTCTTACTTTTTCTATCATATCATTTTATCTTATGAGTATTTTCTACAACAACTTCATATGCCTTGTCTTCACCTAAATGAGAAATTCTTCCAGCATTTTCTTCAGTTGTTCTGAAAATAGCCTTTTATCGTAAGAAAATATACGCCGACCATTCCGGCTTTCCCAAAATAAAGCACACTACGGTTAACCAGCTTCCCTTTCTTCCAGATAATGGGCATCTCCTGTTGCAACTACTATTTTTCCCCAGTTTTTACCAAGATTGTAGAAATAATTATTCATCTCCACAATTTTATCAAGACTTTCAATATCTCCCGTTCCTTCAGATCAACATAATTTGTCATGGGATGTATTTCAATGTAGTCATAAAATTTTGCCCTTTCCTCAATATCTTCCAAATCTGATCCACGTATAAACATATTCATAAGCTCGCCGTTGTTTTTCCAAATACTGCCGATGCCGAACTTGCAATTAGAAGATTTTCTCTTTTTCATTTTAGCAGTGATTTAGGTATCCTTGGCTTTCTATTTCCAAAAATTCAATGTGAGACTTCTCGATATAAGCTCATAAAGATCCCTTAATCCTGCCTGATTTTTCACAAGAATCATTGTATTAAGTGTTTCGGCATTCTGTATATTTGTCTCCAGTTCCCTGCTTATTTCTGTAAGTTTTAATATTCCCTTACTCAGCACCATATTTAAAAATTTCTGAAATATTTCAGCAGTTGCTTTTGCATCATCCACTGCCCTGTGGTGATTATCAAGAAATATTAAAATAGTTAGCTACATTCTTAAGTCCAAATCTTTTTCTGATCAGGTAGCAAAACTCTTGCCCAGTGTGGTGTATCTATAACGCTTGGGGAATATTCCAGCCCTTGATTTTAGCCTTCTGATTAATAAATCCCACATCAAACTTGGCGTTGTGTGCAACAACTGTTGTATCCTTACAGAATTCCAAAAATTCAGGCAATACCTTCTCAATGTTGTCAGCATCCTTCACCATGTCATTTGTAATATTTGTAAGTTTTGTAATTTCTTCAGGAATATTCATTTTCAGAGTTTACAAACACAGAAAAATTCATCTATTATTTCTTTTCCTTTTTAATTTAATTGCTCCTATTTCAATTATTTTTGTCATTATAAGGGGTCAAGTCCTGTCGTTTCTATATCGAATACAACATAAACTTCTTCCTCTATCAGTTTATCTGACGAGCACTGCGTTATCATATCCTGCTCATCATCGACAACATAGGAACTTCACTCCAAAAATTATTTTGAAATTATCATTTGATTCCTTGTATGCAAAGGAAAGGAATGCACTACTCAAAAATCTGTAACTGCAATTCTTCATGACCAAATTCCTTTGCCCTCTTTGCCAAGTCCTTTGCAGAAACTACTCCGCTCATTTCACTCATATTTGTATGGGCATGAAGTTCTATTCTTTTTCTTTTTCTGCATTATCTTTTCTAGCCTGCATTTTAGGTTCTATCTTGTCAATTTTCTTTGTACTTATGTAGTATTCTCCATTAAATCTGTCTGCTTCGAGTCTTCCAATTACCTTCACCCAGTCATTTCAGACCCTATTTTTCACATCTTCAGTTTCTTAAGAAAAATCCCTACATCCTATAGAATCTGCATAATCAGTAATTATAAAGTCACATTTGTATTTCCATTTTTGTTTCTGAAATATCTATGTGGAAAATATGCCCTTCAAGAGCAATTTCCTCATTCAGGTTCAAGCTGTCAAGCACACTGAAATCACTGGCTTTTCTGTCAGACACTTTTTCCTGTAATCACTGTGTACTGTATTTCCCTTATTTTTCCATTCCATTTTTCCTTCGTTTCTTCCTTTGGAGGTTCAAATACAGGAAGTTCTTCCACCTTCACAGCTTTTTCCAGATTTTTCTTCTTCTCTTCAATCATTTTATGAATTTTTCAAAATTCCCACTTGTAAATTCAGATTGAAATTTTTCCTGTAGTGTTGTATATTCTCTGTTTCCAGATCACCCAATATATCAGAATTTCTTCCATGCTCTATAAGATGTTCCGATGGAAGTTTTATGAAAATGTTATCTTCAATATTATCCACTTCATAGTCGCAAAATATACTGATGTCTTGCACTTTCAGACTTATAATTATCAATAATGAATCTTACTGAGCCTTGCACATCTCTTTCAAGCGTTTCAGGTTCAACAGTTATTTTATGCTGAGCTGAAGAGCTGTGCCAAGACTTTTGTATAACAGTTTACGCAAATCTGCCAGTTCTTCATTTGCGTTATAATCATTTACTTTAACGTGTATTTCCATTGCCTTCTTTTTGAAAACAGATTTACATGCTCTATCTTGAAACTTTTCATATCATACTTTGCCGTAAAAATCATTTGACGAGCACTTTAATTTTCAATACTTTGCTGACATTTTATCATTACCTGCTTTCTAGTTTTTATTTTATAATTTTATTTTTATATATACAATATCAAAAATTATTACAAAAGTTTTTGGTTAGAGTTTATTTATCTCTATAATACATATGAGAGGCAAAAATACCGCCAATATAATATTGACGGTACTTTTCATACTTTTTACTTAATTTCTTAATTAAAATTATATTTTTAATTAGAAACTTTTTCTTTGAATAAAAAGTTATTAGTAAATCGCTCTAAATCCAATTTCCTCCTCTTATAGTTTACTTCCTTAGTATCATAACCATTCACTGTTACTCCAAATCTTGTATTGTCAATTCCAATATTCAGGTCAAATTTACCATTTCCTCTTCTGTCTTCCTTTTCTTTTTCAAGGTTATACCATCCTGCTGAAGTATATCCTACTTTGGCCTGATTTCTGTTCTGGATTTTTCCAGTTCATTTTCATATGCAGCTGACAGTCCTACTGACAACTGTGTTTTTACTGCGAGGCTGCACATACTTAAATTCCACTCCTACTTCCGGTTTTACTGAGAAATAGTCATTTCCAGCTACTTCAAGACGCATTTCTTCAGATTTTTCTTTTATATCTGTAAATCTTCCATATTCCATTTTCAGCATTCCATATGGTCTAAGGTGTGTTCTCTCGCTCATTCTTATATCATAACCCAGTTCATTTTTCAATGCCGCTCCATACGAATAATAAGTACCTTTTGCTCCAAATACATCATCAACTACCCAGAATTTACGGTTAATATGGTTTATTCCTCCAAATACATCCCTGATATAGTCCATCTTAAGTTTCCATGTATGGTCTCCTAGCGGTGACATTGTTTGAATATTCCTAGCAGCATTGTCTGGTCTTCTTTTGAGCCTCCCAGATCTTTAAATTTGAATCTGTTAGTAACTGCTCCTGCATACCATCCACTTGAATGTCCTAATTTTACTGTTTCATCTTCGTGAACATATGCAACTCCATAGGCATTGCTTCTATAATCGTGTATTCCTGCTGTTGTGTGTATATTCATCTTTCATTCGAATACTTTTATCTTATTGTTCTGTTTAGAAGGTTTCTCCATTCATTTTTAAATATCTAAATTCCTTATCTAAAAATTTCCTGTTTCATAGATTCTCTGTTGAGTATTTGCATACTGGTGTCCCTTCATTTCATCAACTGCCTGTACCGCAAATATTCCGAGCATCTCCTTTTCAAGTTCATTAAAGCTTGTCATAATAGCTTTTTCCCTTGTTCCTGTACCTTCTACACCATATCTTTCTTCTAATCCGCTCATAAAATTATAGGAATCTGTATCTTTTTGCAAAGGAAGTATACGGTATTTTAGAAAGATATACATTTTCAGTTCACTAGTAACCGGATCCTGAGTTTGCAGTTGCTATCCAGCTCAAACTTCCTGAATATATTTGCCACTTCATTTGTTGGATTAGTTGCATTTACTGGCTGATTGCCGTATTGTAAGGGGCAATTATATTATCTCCCAACAAAATATCCTTTGAATTTGTATATTTTGATCTTCTGTACCAAATATAAGGTTAACTCTTTTCAGTCTACTTAAATGCTGAAGACCGCTAATAGGATTTGTATAGTTTACACCTGAAGTATCAACATACATTCCCTAGGCCTGCTTTACCTCCACCATTATTTTCTACTGACATTTCTTCATTTGTCAGATTTATTGAAGTAGCTCCTACTGTAACTATATTTGCTGCTGGTGATGGGATATTTTGTATCTAATGTTACAGGAGTTACGATTGATCCATCTCTAATTACTGAGCAGAAGGTGCTCGAGGATAAGGCAGCAAATTCTATTCCTTTTACACTTTTTGAAGTATCAGACCCTGTAGAAAACATAGATTCTTTTCAGAGTTTGTTCCACTTGCGAAATACTTCCTCCATTTTTCTTCCACTCTTGAATTTTTCCTATATACCCTATTCCATCTTCAGAATTAATATTAATTGTTCCATAGTTCTTTATAACTCCATTATTTAATGTATACACTCCTATTATTGAATCTCCGTTTGGTCCGGCAGTAGTCTGAATATTTCCGTAATTTTCTCCGACAGCATAGTCATCTATATACATTCCAACAGAACTTGAACCTGAAAGGTTAATATCTCCTCTATTTATCGCCTTGGAACCTGCACCCGCTCGCATACATTCAACTCCATTTTTCATCAATTACATTAATTACTCCAGTATTTTCTATAGAGCTCCATGCTCCCATTCCTATTGAATATGCATTTTGTTGCCGTGTCAGATTTTCCAACAGTTATATTTCCGGAATTTATGGCATTTCCCATACTTCCATCTACACTATTCCTACGTTTCCTTCACCATTTCTAAAATCAATATTTCACTGTTAACAACATTTCCAGCTGAATATATTCCAAAATTTCTTCCTGTAGAACCTGCTGCTGAAGTTATATTTGAAGTATTAATTATATTGCTATTTGAACCTGCTGAATAAATATATGCAGAATTACTTCCAAGACCTATATTTGCTATATTACTTATTATTGTGTTTCCGAGTGTTGAAGTATTTGAATCCATTATACCTACAGATCCATTTCCTATCACCATATTTTGCGGCATTTCCGGCTAGTCAGGGGTCTGATTAGTTCCAGCCATATAAATTCCTGCTCCGTTATTATTACCTACTTTTTATAGTTCCTGAATTTACATTTATGTTCTTTCCTAATGAGTAAATTCCTACACAGAATCTCAACAGTAATATCTCCATCATTTTCTACTTCATATCCATATATTCCTATCTTCTTGCTTTTTGTTTCAATTTTTGATCCTGAGCTGTTTTTACTTTATTACTTTTTCACCATTTGTATATATTCCAACATTACTGTCATTATTTATAGAGGCTGAATCATCAGAAAATTCTATTGTTCCATTATTTTCTATAACATATCCGGCATTTCCTGTATCTTTTAAGGCATATATTCCTGTATTTTTGTCTCCAGCCATAGATTATTGTTCCTGTGTGTTTACAAGTGTAGTTCCAGCTGCCAAAAATATTTCCAGTTTTATATATCATTGCAGCGCTTTCTCCCTGTGTTGATGTTATGGTTCCACTATTTCTAAGTACTTCCGAAGAAGGTGTTGTTGAAGTATTTTCAAAGAACATACCTGTATTTCCTGTTCCATTCAGATTTATCGAACCTTCATTTGACATCAGCGAATTTGCTGTTCAAAAAGTGCAGTAGCTGCTGTTCCACCAAGCGTAATATTTCCTCTATTTATAACATTTCCATTTTTCAGCAAATATTCCCTATGGAATTTGCTCCTGCAAAGATTTATATTTCCTGCTGTTTCATTTACCAATGTTACATAATTTTTTTATTGGAATTTTTATTTTTCTGGGCTATAGCCGCCTGTCCAGCCGCTGTTCCAGAGATAGTATTTTCATTAATTATTGATGAATTTGAAATCTCAAGCCTGATTATAGCTGTCAGTAGCACTATCTAAATTTACAGAGTGCATCTACCTTAAGTTCACTTAAATACATCATAAATGTTTTATAATCTGAACCTGTTATTACAGGAGCTCCTGTAAGTCCACTTAAAAGCTCCGGCCGCTGTATTACTCAAATTCATTTTTACATTTGAGCAACGAATAATCTGGAACCATTTTGCATATTTAAATTCGCATTACCTAAAAGTTCCTCAAAATTTGTATTGAAGTAATTTTTGAATATCTCCTGTAAGGAATGAACCATAAGATATTGATTATTATACCCTGACACACTTCCAGCAGATGAAAGTGCTCACGGAATATAGTAAAATACCGTACCTCTATTTGTTGCATCTGTTCCACCTTGAACAACTGCATTTAATGTACCATTTACAAGAACTCTTCCTGTTCCTACATTTCCATTATAAAAATAATAGTGACTTGCTACCAGTTGTTGTATTTACAGTTTTTCCTGAAGCTATTTCAATATTCCCATTATTATCTGAATAGAGTTTACAGCTCCATCTGATGCATTAATAGTAGAATTTCCTATTTTTAAAGTTCCATTTGAATATACTCAAGAGATTTATCTCCATTTACATTTACAGTAAGCGTTCCTCCTGTACTGTCAACTGTCGATCCCTGTCCTGTAACAATTCCATATGTTCCTGAAGTAGCAGTATTTCCTCCTGACACAGTTACAGAACCTGTATTTGTTATTTTTCCTGTATCTGAAGTCATAAGCCCTATAGAACCGTCTGAAGTAGCAGATATACTACCTTTATTTTCTCCTTCACCTGTTCCATAAACAGCCATTCCAATATTTTTCACCTGCAGTTATATTTACCTTTCCTGCAGTATCATTTATAACTTTTTGCATTATCTGTAAAAAGCCCTATATTATGTTTTTCCTGTACTTGTTATATCTATTTTTATTTTCATTTTTAAGTACAGGTGTTAAAGTTCCTGTCTTATTTGCACGTAGTCCAATCGCTTTGTCCTTACTTCCTTCAATGCTTATCGTTCCTTTTATTTGTTCCCGATACTTCTTCTGAGTATATTCCGAACGAATCTTTTCCTTTTATTGTTATTGTTCCGCTGGCACTATTTTCAAGAACAGCATTTCCACGAGTACCTACCCAGTCATTTGCTTTTTTTACAGCAATTCCCCCGGAAGTGTCATTATTAACATTTATTGTACCATCATTTTTAAAATTCTGTATTCTCACTTAATCTACTATCATTTCCATAAGCTCCAAATGCTATACCGTAACTTCCTGTTCCTCCAAGAGTTATAGTTCCACCTGCACTATTTAAAGCTTTTATAACTACGTCATTATAAAATCCGCTTGGATAAGTTGCTCTCAGTCCTCCATTTTCTGTTGATGCATACAGTTTTTCTATTTACAATATTTATTCCAGTAGATTCATTTCCAGCAAGATTTTATTTTCCTCTATTTTCAAATGTCTGCATACTTCCTGTAGCATTTGGCTGTTCCGAGTCATTGTAAGACCCAACTGTTTATTACCAAGACCGTTAATCTCACCTTCATTTACTAATAGAAAATATCCCTACCAATGGATTCCCTGTATCTCAATCCTCCAGTAGTTTCATTATAAAGATTTATAGTACCTTTATTTACAATATCTGCTCTCTGAACATCAGAACGTCCCCAGTCTCCTGCATCTACTACACCCGCTCTGACTCCATTTCTTTTTTTATATTTAAAAAGTAAGTCCCGGATCTATCGTGTAGGTTTTTTGTAGTACCTCCTGTTCCTGCAACTCCTATATCTATAAATGTTTCCGCTATTCTTGTTGTTACACTTGGATGGTGTGTAGCAGGATCAGTTTGACTTCTCGCAGGCGTTGTATTATTAATTTCATATGTTCCGAGGAATTGTTGCATTGCTATTTAAACCTAGAGTATCCAATCCAGTAGAGTTCCATATTGCTGATAGTGATATTGCCGTAACATTAACTGCAGGTGGATTTAACACTGGTATTTCAGGTTTTACAGGATTAAATTCCACTGTTTCAGGAACCTGAGGATTTGCTGCAGACTTCTCAGCTACCGTTACATCTATTTTTGAATGACCCTAGGATTTATAGTTGCAAACATTCCTATTTCACTTTTAGGTTCATAAGTAGAAATAAGATCAAGCGAAGTTGAATTATAATTTCCATTACTTGTATTTTGCAGTATATTTTGTTAAATCAGAAATCATCCCTCTGTTATACTTTTATATTTTCAGTTTTTCCTCCATATCCTTTATAACGTCCTCCCCAGTTATTATAAAAATAGTTCACACCAAACTGCCATGAACTCCATGGAGATTTTTACTACATGATCTCCTTGTTCCATAAGTTTTACCAACTCAAGATTTGCACCTTTTTATTAACTTATTATTTTTCCTTTCTTCTTTCCTTAAATATATCCTTCATGTCATCTATGGAAGTTACAAGCTGCTTTTTTTCTCACCATTTATTGAATTATTTTCATCTGATTTTTCCTATTGCCTGTGCTATACCACCAGTCATAAGAAAAGTAAAAAAAGTAAACTTTTGTATATTTTATTTCTTTCTTCTTTTTATAAAAGATCTTAATCTCTTTTCTAAACTTCTCAAATTATTACTCATTTTGCTCTCCTTTTTTTGTATTTTTTTATAATAAATCCCTTTTTAATAATAACTTTTCTTAGTTTTATTTAATTTATTATATTAAAAAGATTATATTATTACATTATCTAAATTACAGAAAATAAAAAGTTTTTAATCTTAAAAAAATTTTTTTATATTTTTTTAACACTTCTATTTATCAGTAATCAGACATTCTTTCTTACGAAATTCTAAGGGAAATTATACCAAATACAAACGAAAAATCAATATATTTTTTTATATACAAAAATTTTTAAATAAAAATTTTTAACATACATAAATCAGAATTCCTTCTAATCTACATATTTTCTTAAAATTTTCACATTCAGTTTGATTTTTCTCTTCTAAAAACCTCTTTTAAGGATACATGGTATCCTTTCATTACTTCCATCTTGATCTTCCCTATTTGGCACTTATTTCCATCAGAAACTGCAATAACTTCCATTTTTAATTCTTCATTTTTCTCATTTTTAGCGATAAATTTGGTTTAAATATTTTCATTTTTCATTATTTTTCCCATATATTACTTTTTATCTGATAACCTAGTATTTTTAAATAAATTTGTATTCTTCAGCAACCATATTTTATCAGATTCTTTTTAACTTTTTTTACCATTTACATTAAAATTCTCTGTATTTTCAATAATTTTTTTCTTATATTTTTCATTTCAATACAGTAATTTTTAATTATTGTAATTTTATAAAAAAATTCTTATTTTTAAAAATTTATACTAAAAATGAAAAAAATATGAGTAACCCAATATCTAATATTTTTCTACTTAAAGTCACATTAGCATATTTATTTTTTTAATCTAAATATGAGATACCTTAAAAATTATAAATATAGTAATATAAAAGTAAACATATGAAATTAAACCTAAAATACTTTTTATCATCTACTTTTATTATCATATAAATTATATTGATAAACAGTATATCTCTTAAACTTCCTTTGAATATACTTTTTTTCCTTATTTTCCTTTTCTACTATTTTTTTCATATGCATCGTAATTCATAAAATTATCCTTTTATTATAATTTATAGCTAACATCAAAATAAAACATGACTTTTGAAATTCAAAACTTCTACCATTATATCGTTTTCTCAAGTCATGTTCCCATAATATTTATAATTTATATTCCTCTTTTAAATCTCAATCACATTCGCATCACATCCGATGCTTTCAAGATATTTTAATAAATCGGATGTTTTAATGAATATTGTTTTTCATTTGTATTTGGATGAAAGCTCATACGTTCTTCGCTTATTATTTCCTTATCTATATACACCTTTATGTCTCTATCGTTATTATTTAGCAGACCAAATGGCGATACAGTTCCCGGTGGCAGCATCATTTTTCATAAAGACTTTTTCAGATGCCATTTTTATCTGGTTTGCAGAAACTATTTCCTTAAACCTTAGCATATCCAGCCTTTTTACTGTCATCCATAATCAGAAGATAAAAACTCTGTCTTTTTCCTGTTTGTCAGAAACATTGTTTTTGTACGGACTCCTTCTATACCTTCAATGAATTTATCAGCCAGTTCCATAGTTACTGCAGGCTCATGTTCCACAAGTTCAAAAGGAATGTCAAGTTCATCAGTTTTTCTTTTACCTTCAAAAACATATCCATTATTACATCCTCCTCATACAATTATTTTATATGATTTATTTTTCAAGCCATTCTTTCAGTAAATCTTCTGCTTTTTCAATTTCAGAACTGTCTATTGAAAGCCCTTTAGTAACTGTTGAATTTGGGCAAAGTTTCTTTATATCTCTTACACTTGTCCCAAGTCCAGCTTCCTCCGTTTGTACATATTGGTTTTATTGTTTTTCCTTCAAAACCGTATTCTTCGAGAATGTAAAAACAACCATTGGCATTGTATTACAGTAATTAGGGTATGCCAAATAAATTGTGTCATATTTTTCAGGCTCCTGAAGATATTCGTCAAGCTCAGGTCTTGCGTTATTATTAAAAATCTCTTTCTCTTCTTCAGCACATATTTTTATAGTTATCAGAATATTCCACAAGCTGTTTTATCTGGAAAACTTCCGCTCCTGTCATTTCCTGTAATTTTTTTCCGCAACAATTTCTGTATTTCCTTTTTTTACTTCCTTAATTTCTCCATCAAAATAATTTTGTCCTCTTCTAGAATAAAAAGCTATTAAATCTGCCATTGATTGACCTCCAAAAATTTATTTTTATAATTTTATCATTACTTAATATATATTGTACCTTTTTAAAGGAAAAACAAGTCTTAATAATATTTTTAATAAATTTTTCATTATATTTACACACAGCAATAAAAATTTTAATCAAGATATTTACTCTTTTATCTAAAAATATGATATAATTAGATATATAATTACGAATGGAGGATTTTTATGGGAAGACATGGTACAATAGCAGGGGCGTAAAGAAGCTCAGGATAAAAAAAGAGCCGCTTCTTTTACAAAACTTGTCAGACTTATAACTGTTGCTGCAAGAGGTGGAGATAATCCTGAATTTAACGTTGCCCTTAAACATGCAATTGAAAAAGCTAAAGCAATTAATATGCCTAACGATAATATTAACAGAGCTATAAAGAAAGGTGCAGGAACAGATGGTTCCAATGCTTTTTGAAACATTAAACTACGAAGGATACGGACGAGGAGGAGTTGCAATAATCGTTGAAGCACTGACTGACAATAAAAATAGAACTGCCGCATCTGTAAAAACTGCTTTTGATAGAAATGGTGGAAACCTTGGTGTTTCAGGATCAGTTTCGTACATGTTTGGAAGAAAAGGTGAAATCATTATTGAGAAAACTGCTGATATTGATGAGGATGCATTAATGGAAGTTGCCCTTGAAGCAGGAATGGAAGACATGGAAACTTTAGAAGACAGTTTCTACATTACTACAGAAACTGCAAACTTCGACGCTGTTGCCGATGCTTTAAAGAGCGACAGGATATACATTGCTTGAAGCTGATATTCAGTACCTTCCATCTATTGAGGTGGAAACTCTTGAAGAAAAACGATCTTCAAAAAATTGGCAAAAATTAATCGATGTTCTTGAAAATGACGACGATGTTCAGAAAGTTCATCATAATTTTTGCAGGTGACCTTTAGTTCTAATAACCTATAATAGAATAAATTTAGCGAAATCAATTTATTTTAAAAAGTTTTTCGCTATTTTTATTCCCTTTTCCCAATACATATTATAAAGTTTACAACAATAAAAATGAGGCTGAGAAACCCATGGCAAAAAATATAATAAATATTTCTTCTGCTCATTTTTCCAAATGCCCCTCATAAATAAATTCTATTTCCAGTAAAATTATCTGATACTGTTGTTATACTCTCCTACAAGTTCGTTAAACTGTTTAACAATATTTTCAGGTGTTCCGTCTTCATTTTTCAAGGAAAAAGCTGTTACGTAAAGTATGCTCATCTACTGCTTTTTTTAGTTTCTATTCTTTCTATAAGAGATACAAGAGCCGCCTTTGAAAGTCATTTGCTTCATCCAGGAATCTTTCAAAGCTATGAGTATCAGTAGCTTTTTCCTTCCATTTTTATCAGTTTTTCATCTCTTATAGAAGTTTGATAGTCAGCTGTTGCTTTAATTAATTTTTTTCCTGTAAAGCTTTAAATTTAGATGCATCTCCACTTGTAAAAATTAGCACCATTTAACTTCTGAGCACTAATTTTCAGCTAATACTTCTTCTGCAACATTCATAATTGTCATTCTGTTGTATGCTATCATTCTTCCTTCTTTTTGATACATTTTAGCTTCTGATTCTTTTTGTTCAGCAACTTTTTATCCATTGCAGTTCTGAATGGAACAACTGCCACTTCGTATTTCTTTATAAGTTCCAGGAATTTAGTATGGTATTCCTGTGCTTTTTTTATAATTATCACTTGTGTAGTCTTTTTCCGTCATAATACCCTTTCATATCCTGAGCAAGTGGCTGCAATTCTTCAAATATTGGAAGCAATGCATCCAAACTTTTATCTAAATCATCCCATTTTGGTTTAGCTTCTTTTGCTTTCTGCATTTGTTGAATAATTTGAGGAATTTGATAAAGATTAACATTTATACTTCCATCCGGTTTTCTTAAACTGAGCTTCTGATCCTGCATCTTCAAAAGTAATCTCCTGCACTCTTTTTCAAAACTCAGCAACTGATTGTGAACTCCAACATAAAAATTGTATTTTTCAACTTCATTTACCTGTTTACTGCTTCCTCCTTTATTATTTCCTAGATCTTTAAAAGGATCATTTTTGTTCCTTTTTCCACATGATATTACTAATACCAGCATAGTTAATATCACTAAAATTTTTCTTCATGACTGTTCCTCTCTTTCTTAATTTATATTTATTATTTGTTTTTACTAATAAATTTATAGGATTTATAAAAAATAATTTATACATAATCACTTTTTATTTTTTTATATTCTATCCCTCAAAAATTTTTATTTTATTTTTTTATTTGTTTTTATATTTTTGTTATATTTTTCTTTGCACTCAGAAATTTTCATTTTGAACAGAAATATCCTTCTCACAATAATTAAATACCCGTTCAATTCTATCCTTCAATGTTTCAAGGTACTGCTTTCCTGTAATTTTTCACTTTTCTGCATTTCCCTTATTTCACACTCCCAGACAGTTATGACACTTATATCCATTTTAAAAAAGCTTCTTCTTAACTTCATATCCCTTTCCACATTTCTCCTGAACTTCTTCCTCCAGAATTCTTCGTGTGTATGAGGAAATGTAGCTATTTTACAGTTTTCATGCCTATGCCAGAAACAACCGTTCACAAATATCGCTGTTTTATACTTCAGGATGTAAATATCTGGTGTTTCTGGAAGCAGGGGAATAATTTATACGGTATCTATAACCCATTTTTAAACAGAAGTTTTCTAATATAGACTTCAAGTTTTGTATTCTTTGATTTTTATTCTCGCCATATTCTGAGCTTCTTGTGAGAGGCTTTTTCTTTTTCATATCTTAATTTCCTTATAAAAATCTTACCTGTAATTTTAAATATTTTCCCCATTTTTACTTTATATCTTTTCAATTTTTATCAAGTTTACACCCTCAGTTCTTCCCTCTCCTCTGTCACTTCATCCTTATATTTTTCAAGTATAGGATCTATTTCTTCCCTTATGAAGTCTTCTGTCTGTTGAGGTGCAAATCCTGTGTAATTTGCTGAAACAAGGATTCCTTCCATATCTTCTACCTTAAGTCCCAGCCTTCCGTCTTTTATAATTCTATCAATTAATCTGTTAGGATTTCCATTCAGCTTAATTTCCTTTGTTTCCTCCATTGAAAGTTCCCTAATAATTTCATGAACTTCCTGTCTGTCCATTCCCTTTTTCACAGATTCCATAATAATATTTTCAGTTGCCATAAATGGAAGCTCTTTCTGAATATTTGCTTCAATTACTTTCGGATAAACAACAACTCCGTCCATAATATTAAGCCATATAATCAGAATTGCATCCACAGCTAAAAATGCCTGAGGAATAGATAATCTCTTACTTGCAGAGTCATCCAGAGTTCTTTCAAACCACTGTGTTGCAAATACAAGTGCACCTGTCTGCGAACTTGAAATTACATATTTTTGCAAGGGAAGAAATTCTTTCACTTCTCATTGGATTTCTTTTTATATGCCATTGCACTTGAACCAATCTGATTTTTCTCAAAAGGTTCTTCCAGCTCTTTCAGATGCTGTAAAAGTCTGAAATCATTTGTAAACTTATGGGCTGACTGTGCAATATTTGAAAGCAGGTTCAATGTCTGGGCATCAACCTTTCTATCATAAGTCTGTCCTGAAACTCCTTGTTTTTTTGCTAAATCCTGCCTTTTTCAGTAACCAGTTTATCAAGCTGTTTCACTTTTTCAAAATCTCCGTCAAAAAGTTCCTTAAGCTTGCCTGTGTTCCTGTAGTACCTTTTTACTCCCTGAATCTCAGATTATCCAATCTGAATTCCAGTTCTTCAAAGTCAAGTAGTAGAATGAAGCCATAAAGTCGCTCTTTTTCCTACTGTTGTAAGCTGTGCAGCCTGAAAAATGTGTAAATCCCAAAGTAGGAAGAGATTTATATTCCAAAGAAAATTCCTTCATTCTTTTTGATTAACGTAAGTAATTTTTTTCTAATAATAAGGAGTCCTTCTTTTATCTGGATTAAGTCAGTATTATCTCCCACATAGGCACTTGTAGCTCCAAGATGTATTATTTTTTTCTTGCATTTTTAGCCTGTTCTCCATATGTATGCACATGTGCCATTACATCATGTCTTAATTTTTCAAACTCTGCCACAACTTCAAAATCAACATCATCTTTATATTTTTTTAAGTTCTGCTATCTGTTCATCTGTAATAAAAATCAAGACCAAGTTCCTTCTCAGCTTCTGCAAGGTTTATCCACAGCTGTCTCCATGTTCTAAACTTGAATTCCGGAGAAAACACATGCAGCATTTCCTTACTTGAATATCTCTCTGCCAGTGGATTTGAATATATGTCCATATTTTCCATATTTGAAATTCCTCCTACTTTTTAATTTACAATTCGAATCTAAATTTCAATTTTTATTATTTTACAACTTCTCCATTCCAATCCTGTATTCCACCAAAATCAATTACATTTTGTATAACCTTTTTTTCGATTAATCTTAATGCCGACTTCTCTCTTCTTCTTCCACTTCTGCAGTAAACTAAAATCAAATCATCTTTATTTTTTTCAATTTTGTTTCTGCTTCATTTTTCAATAGTTTCAAGCGGAACAGAAATTGCATTTGGAATATGTCCTTCATTGTATTCCTCTAAAGACTTCTAACATCTACAACTATTGGTTTTTCAGTTAACATAATATTTTTTTAGCTTCATCTGAAGTTATTTTTATATTCTGCCTTTTTTCATTTTTACTTCTTTTGAATCTACTGAAACCTGTTTGCTATTCATTGTTCTACCACATGAAATTCCTAATACAGAAATTAATCCAACTATTGCCATAAGTGCTATATTTTCATCTTTATCTCCATTCTATTTTTTTATTTTAATTTAATTATTCCAAATATAAATTGTTCCATCCTTAAAAATATATTTTTCTTTACCCAATCCTCATTTTCATTGAACTTTACATCAAAAGGTTCATATCTGACTCCTTTTTTTCTTTCATTAGTTTCATCTAAAAACCAACTATGTATATTTTTTTTCATCAGTTTCAATAAAATTTCTTATCATTTTAGTAGATACTGCCTTGCTTACACAATTTTTAGGGCTTTTTACCATTTACCTGAAAAATCTTTTTCAGTGTATACTTTTTATCTTTTTCCAATTGCCCTAAAATTCTGATATTCTAATTCTATCTCATTTTCATTGGTTTTCAATAAACCATGACCAACTAATTTTAATGTAAGCGTATCAAAGGAAAATATTAGAAATTGCTGCATTTTTAAGTTTACCTGATTTATTTCCTTCTAATTTTTCCAGTTCTTCCCTTGCAGGTTCTATTCCATTTTCCAAAAGCTCTTTTATACCATTTTTTAGCTTCTTCAATTTTTTTCCATTTTCTTCATAAAAACTTGCCAAGTTATACATACTTCCAACAAACCCTTTTTCAATTGCTTTCAAATGAGTTTCTTCACTTTTTGTTTCTCCTAATTTTTCATAAACTAAAGCTAGGTTTACAAGAAGTCCATCATTTTCATTATTTTTCAAAGCTTTTTAAATAATATTCCTTAGCTTTCTTATAATCTTCTAATCTTTGATAAATAAATCCTAACATCCTTATAGAATTTTTGATGATTCTGTTCCGCCGCTTTCAAGTAATATTTTTCAGCTTTTTTTCAAATCCTCATAGTTATGAAAATACAAATTTCCTAAATTGTAATATCCTTTAACATCTCCACTTTTCTCCAGCTTTTTAAATAATACTCTATTGCTTTTTCAAGTTTTCCACTCTCAGAATAAAGAAGTGCTAAATTATTATATGCCTGTATTTCACCTTTCTTTATTGCCTGCAAATAATATTTTTCAGCCTGAGGAAAGTTTTTTTCTCAATTCTATAAACTTCAGCTAAATTAAATAATGCAACTGTTCCACCTTTATCTACTGATTTTTGAAAATATTTTTTAGCTTCTGAATAATCTCCTTTTAAAATAATATAAATTTCCTAAATCATTTAAAAGCTATTATATTTCCTTTATCAATTGCGAGACAAGTATAATTTTTCTGCACTTTTTAAAGTCTTTCTGATAAAAATTCTCTTGCCTGTTCTACTTCTTTATCTCCATTTTCAGCCATTGCAAAGGTTGAAAAGACTAACATACTAATTAAAATTAATAATTTCTTCAATATTTCACCAACTTCCAAAAATTATTTCACAATTTCAGTCAAGTCATATCTATAGATATTTTGACTTCTTTCAGGTCCCTACTGAAATCATGGAAACATTACATTTTAATCTATATATATTCTACATATTTTTTTACAGTTTTCAGGCAGTTCATCATAATTCTTTATCTGTGTAATATCTTCAGTCCATCCAGGAAGTTCATCATAAACTATATTTAAAGGCTTTGATTTTCTTAAATTTCGAGGATAAGAATGATAAACTTTTCCATCAATTTCATATCCCACTGCCACTTTTATCGTTTCAAATCCTGTAAGTACATCAAGTTTTGTCAGTACAATATCAGTTAGGCCATCTATCAGCACAGCATATCTTCCTATTACAAGGTCAAGCCATCCACATCTTCTAGGACGTCCTGTAGTTGCTCCATACTCATGTCCCACTGTTCTTAATTTTTCTCCAGTTTCATCATTAAGCTCTGTAGGGAAAGGCCCTTCTCCTACTCTTGTTGTATAAGCCTTCATAACTCCAAGAATTCTGTTTATCTTTTTAGGTGAAACTCCTGTACCTACTGTCACTCCTCCAGCCGTAGGTGAAGATGATGTAACATAAGGATATGTGCCGTAATCAATATCAAGCATTAATGCCTGTGCACCTTCAAAAAGAACCTTTTTCCCTTCTTCAATGGCTTCATTTATTTCTACAACTCCGTCTATTATTCTATGTCTTATTCTTTCAGCAAGTTTCATAAATCTTTCATATAATTCTTCCAAATCAAATGTGTCTTTTCCATATCTTGTCAGCATATCATTTTTCTTTTTACATTCCACTCCAGCTTATCCCTAAATCTTTCAGGCTCAAGCAAATCTCCTATTCTTATTCCGTTTCTTGCAATCTTGTCAATATAGCAAGGTCCTATTCCCCTCTGGGTAGTTCCTATCTTATTTGCTCCCATTGCTTCTTCCTTTGCTTTATCTATCTCAATATGATAAGGCATTATTACATGAGCTCTCTCATCTATAAACAATTTATCCAGATTTTTCCTCTTTTTTTCCAATGCTTCCTATTTCTTTTAAAAAGTACTTCAATGTCAACAACTACTCCTGCTCCAATAACACATTTTTCCCTGTGAATTTATAATACCTGAAGGAGCAGATGCAAAATAAACTTTTCATCATTTACAACAACAGTATGACCGGCATTATTTCCTCCCTGGAATCTCACAATATAATCAGCCTTAGGTGAGAGAACGTCTATTATTTTCCTTTTCCTTCATCTCCCCATTGTGTTCCTATAATTACAAAAAGTATTATTTTCCATTTTTATTCCTCCTCTTTCTTTACAATTCCAATATAAGATAAGTTTCTGTGTTTCTGTGCAAAATCTATTCCGTACCCAACTACAAATTCATCAGGTATTTTAAATCCTGTATAATCCACTTCTATCTCAACTTCCCTTCTTTCAGGTTTGTCAAGCAGAGTACATATTTTAATACTTTTTTGGTTCTCTGGTTTTAAGTATTTTCAGAACTTTTTTCAATGTATGGCCTGTGTCTATTATGTCTTCAACAACTATTACATTTTTACCTCTGATGTCCTCTTCCAAATCCTTTTTAATTTTTACATCCCTTGAACTTTCTAATTCGTTTCCATAACTTGAGACAATCATAAAGTCAAGAGTTGCTTTCTGTTTTCAGTTCCCTTACAAGATCACTTAAAAAAAGTACCGATCCACGTAAAAGCCCAATTAACAGGATTTCTTCCCCTTTATAGTCATTGTCAATCTGAAGTGCCAATTCTTTTTACCTTTTCTGAGATTTCTTCTTTCGAGATTAATGTTCCAATGCTGTATTTGAACACTGCTTCTCCCTCCAATTCAAAAATAAATTTATATGTTACCTTGTGAAATGTGTAAAATGAAAAAAATTCTATTCGTTTACTTTATTTTACTATATTTATATATTTTTTTCAATTACAATTTACTTTTTCTAAAAATATCAATTATACAAAAAATCATAAGAAATTTTCCCTACTGATATAATATACTATTATTATATAACAAATGTTATAATTTTTATAGGAGATGATAGTATGAAGTTTAAAAAACAATGTTCCTACTGACATTATTTATTCTGATGCTTGAATTTTCATCATATGTTCTTGCATGTACAGGAGTTATTGTAGGTAAAGGATTAACAACTGACGGAAGTTATATTTTTGGAAGAAATGAAGATTTCACAGCTGAGCCTGATCATAACAAAAACTTTTGTCGTTTATGAAAGAGGTAAAAACCAGCCTCGGTGCAGTATTTAAAGATGAAAGCAATGGATTCACATATCCTATTCCTGAAACTAGATACAAATACACTGCCGTTCCTGATGTTACTCCTGAAGAAGGAATATTCGATGAAGCAGGATTCAATGAATTTGGTGTAGCAATAGATTCTACAGTTTCAGCTGATGCCAATGAAAAAAATCCAGAAGGTTGACCCTTATGTTAAAGACGGTCTTGCTGAATCTGCAATACCTACTGTTATTCTTCCATATGTAAAAAACTGCAAGGGAAGGAGTTCTACGTCTTGCTGAAATCATTAAGACTAAAGGTGCTGCCGAAGGAAATGTACTTGTAATAGCTGATAAAAAAGAAATGTGGTACATTGAAATCTATTCAGGACATCAATTTGTTGCCATAAAATACCCTGATGACAAATTCTCTGTATTCTCAAATACTTATTTCCTTGGAACTGTTGATTTAAACGATAAAAACAATGTAATAAAAATCTGATGATATCGAAAAAGTTGCAAAAAGATGCAGGAAGCTACGTTACAGTAGATGGAAAAATGCACTTAGCAAAATCTTACGCACCTGAAATGACAGACGGAAACCGTTCACGTGCTTATTCAGGAATCCTACAATTAAATCCAAAAGCAAATATCACTTATACTGACGAAGTTTACGAACTTTTTCCAAACTAGAGACAAAAATATCTGTACAGGATGTAATGGCTGTTTTAAGAAACCGTCTTGAAAAATACAAACTTTACAGTTGCAAAAAGAAAAACAAAACAATGATACTGCTAAATATCCTATAAGTAACGAAAACGGTATCGAAACTCATATTTTCCAAATTAAAAAAGACTTACCTGCAAATGTAGGAGGAGTTATGTGGCTGGCAATGGCTGGAGCTAAATATTCTCCATTTGTTCCTTATTATGGTAATATAAAAAGCCACTTATGACACTTATCATGTAAAAGGGACTGCATATAATCCGGATTCATTCTACTGGGTTGCTGAAAATGTAAATATTAATATGGAAAAATGCATCTGATGATGTTAAAAATAAATATTTACAAAAAAATAAAAAGACTATGAAAAGAAAAAGTTGCTGAACAAAATGCATTAAACAAAAATTGCAAAAATGTCACCTAAAGAAGCTGAAAAATTTGCAACTGAACTTGCTTTTAAAAATGGAAAAAGAAGATATGAGCTTGTAAAAATGAAGAAAACTCATTAAAAATAATTCTCCTATGAATTATATATAAGCCTCTTAAAAAGAAAAAAAGTCTGTTTCAAGAGAAAAATATAAAACTTTATTTATATTTTTTCATTTCTGAAACAGTCTTTTTATATCTGGAATTAATAGTATCCTGTCTTTTTCTATTCCCTTGGCATTTTTTTAAATTCGTTTATTAGAAAAAGTACCGCCACTATAAATGAAATAAAAATCTGTAACTGGAGTTGCATACATTATTCCATCCACTCCAAAAATTTTTTGGAAATATAATCAGTAATGGTAATAATACTATTATCTGTTTTGTCAGGGAAATAATCACACCTTTTACAGGCTTTTCCAATTGAAGGGAAAAATGTTGATGCGGAAATCTGTATTCCATTGATAAATATGAACATCAGAAATACCCTCATATACTTTTACTGCAAATTCAAAATAAAGTTTACTTCCAGAACCAAATAGAGAAATTATCTGAACTGGAAAAACTCTGAAAAATAATAAAAGTCACTGTTGAAAGAAATAACGTAACCTTTAGAAGTACCTTCATCGTTTCCCTTACACGCCTGTAATTCTTTGCTCCATAGTTGTAACCAAATATTGGCTGTCCCCCTGTACAATCCCAATTACAATAGCTATAAATATGACATTTATTTTTGCAACAATTCCCGCAACTGCAATTGGAATATCGCTGCCATAAACTGACATACTTCCATATTTTTTTAAAAGATTATTTGTTGTAATCTGTATAATTGTAGTTGAAAATTGAAATATGAAGGAAGCAATACCAAGTGACACTATAACTTTTACAAATTCCAGTTTAGGAATAAAATCCTTCAGTTGAAATTTTACAGTCTTAAATCTTGTAAAATAATAAGCAAGCAGTAGTGCTGAAACAATTTCACTTATAACTGTCGCCCAGGCTGCCCCTGCTATTCCCATATTAAAAACAAACATAAACACCGGATCTAGAACTGTATTTAAAATCGCACCTACAACTATTGCCATCATTGAGTATTTTGGACTCCCATCTGCTCTTACAAGAGGATTTTGCCCCTATTGAAAAAAGTAGAAAAGGAACACCGAAAGATGTAATTCCTGTATATTCCATTGCATAATCCAATATTTTTCAGTTGCCCTGAATGAAACCATCATAGGCTTTAAAAAATCAATATTGTAATCCAAAGTAAAATTCCTATAATTACAAGAGTTCCTGCCACTGTTCCTGCAACTTCCCTTGCCCTGTCAATATTTTTTTCTTCCAAGTTCAAGATTAAAAATTTGCTGCAGAACCTATTCCCATCATAAGCCCTATTGCCAGACATATTGTTGTAATTGGAAATGCAATATTCGTAGCAGCATTCCCAAGATCCCACTCCCTGCCCTATAAATATCTGATCCACTATATTATAAAAGTGCATTTACTAAATTTGCCACTACTGCCGGAATTGCCATTGAGCAAGCAGTTTTCCTACCGGTTTTATATCCAAACGGATTTTTCTTCTTTTTATTATCTTTTTCCATTTTTCCCCTTATTTTTAAACTTTTTCCATTCTTCCCTTAACACTCCATATTTTACAGAATCAAAATATTCATTCATATGATATCTTACTTTTCTTATTCTTCCTTCAAAGCTTATATCCAATTTTTCAGCACTTTTCATCATGGATATATTTCACTCCACGTTGTCAGGCCAATATGTTCCAATTCAGGAAAAAATCGTCAAATGTTTTTTTGTTGTCCATATTTTTAAGTGCTTCTGCTTCCATATCCTCCATACCAGTAATTACTGTCACAAATTACTATTCCAACTTCAAGCCACCTAGTTTTTCTATCTTCCCAGTATCTGCTTACTGTTCCTACTAAAATTTTATCAATATAAATTCCTTTTTACATTATCAGATTTAAAAAAATCAACTTTCTCTTTCAAAAAAGTTATCATAATCAATAAATTTATAATCATCAAAAATATGGTCCATCCCATTTCTTCCACTCAGGGCTTTCTCCCTGGTATATAATAGAATGCAAACGTTTAAAAATCATTTTTCATCTATACAGTCACTTCTTTTTCAATTTTTCTCCTCTATAATTAAAGATTAAATATCAGAATACACTAAAAGTAATTATTTTTCTTTCCTATAAATTACAAAACAGGATTACTCAAATTTTACTGTTTGAAATAAAATATTCTCCTAAATAAATGGAATATCTTTATTTTCATGACATATTTGAGCTAATCCTGCTTTTTATTATTACCAGCTTTTACTAATTCATATAATTTATAATATTCTCTTGCAGATTTATCCCATGAAAAATCCAGATCCATATTTCTTTTTTTACAAGTTTTTTCCCAAATTTCAGGTTTGTCATAATATACACCTTCAGCAACTTTTTATTGTAAACAGCATATCGTCTGCATTAAAATTTGTAAATGAGAATCCATTTCCTTCATCTGTAAAAAATGTTATACGGTCTTACTGTATCCTTCAATCCTCCTGTTTCCCTTACAATCGGTATTGTTCCAAATCTCATAGCTATCATTTGGCTAAGCCCGCAAGGTTCATATCTTGAAGGCATCAGGAATAAATCACTTCCTGCATACAGTTCATTTTGCAAGATGTGGATTATATCCCAAGTATACTTTTAAACTTGTCAGGATACTTAACTGTCAGATAGTTGTAATAATCTTCATAGAATTTATCACCGCTACCTAAAAATCGCAATCTGAACAGCATCATACTGTAATAAATTTTCCAGTACTGCCGATACAAGATCAAGTCCTTTTCCTTCCACAAGTCTTGTAACCATGGAAATCAGAAGATTATCTGACTTAGGTAGTCCCAGTTTTTCCTGAAGTCTATTTTATTTTCCTTTTTCTTATCCAATGTATCCTTATTATAATTTATAACATCCGGATTAGTTTTCAGGGTCAAATTCTTCAACATCAATTCCATTAAGTACACCATAAATCTTTTTCGCATTTGTTATCCATTCCAGACCTTCACTGAAATAAGGATATTTTTATTTCTTCAGCATAAGTAGGGACTTACAGTATTTACAACATCTGCATACTATTCCTATTTGCATAAAGTTTAAATCATGGCCACCTATATGATATCCCATTCTCTCAAATGAAAATTTTGAAAAATCTTCCCTGATACATTAAGTTATGTATTGTATAAACTGTTCTCATGTCCCAGTAAAAAGGATCATTATTATATCTTACATTAAGAAAAATAAGGTACCAGGGCCTGTCTGCCAGTCATTACAGTGTAATATATCAGCCTGTAAATTAATTTCCTTTAAAAATCTTAATGCAAGTTCTGAAAACATAGCATACTGAACATCTTCATCATTATCTCCGTAAACACGTCCTCTTTCACTACAACGCCTTATTTTCAATGAAATAATAATTTATTTTTATCGTCAGGATATTTTACCAGATTAAATACATCCCCATGGCTTTCCAATCTTGCAACCCATTCTAATTTTTCAAGATATTTTAAAGGAATTTTATCATATTTCGGCATTATTATGGAAACTTCATGTCCTAATTCCTGCATTTTTTTAGGCAAAGCCTGCATTACATCAGCTAATCCCCCTGTTTTAAAGAAAGGATAAACTTCTGAGGCAAGATAAACTATTTTCAAGCTAATCACTCCTATCCTTTTATTGTTTCACCACTGTGAACAAATTTATTGCCATCGTGTAATTTTACTCCTCCGAAATATTCTTACATTTCTTCCTACAATCGATCCGTCAGGAAGAATTGCCTTTTTACCTACTACACTTATGCCTCTTGACAGCAAATCAGGTTTTTCATGATTTGCACTGAAATCATCTCCATAACCCTAATATGGAATTTTTACCTACGTATACTCCTTATCTATAATCATTGTATCTAAGTTAGTATTTTCATCTATATAAGTTCCTGAGAAAAATAATACTGTTCTTAACAGTACATCCTTTTCTCACTGTTACTCCAGGCCCCAATACTGAGTTTTCAACTCTTCCTTCTATTTTACAACCGTCACAGATTAATGAATTCAGCACACTTCCTGTTACCCCTATTCTTACAGGTGCCAAATCTTCACTTCTTGTGTAAATTTTTCCATTCAGGATCATAGAGATTTATTCCTATTTCTTCTGATTTCTTTATTAAATCAAGGTTAGCATCAAGATAAGAATCATAAGTTCCTACATCCATCCAGTAGCTGTCATAGCAGTGAACGAAAAACCTTTCTTTCTTCATGAATCATCTGTGGAATAACGTGTTTTCCAAAAATCCAGATCTTCTTCAGGCATTTTTTCCAAATATTCCAGAAGTACTTCTGTATTGAAAAATATAAATTCTCATAGATGCAAGATTACTCTTAGGTTCTGCAGGTTTTTCCTCAAAATTAAGAATTTTTATTTTTCATCAACTTCAAAAATTCCAAATCTTCCTGCTTCTTCTATCGGTACTTCCTGAACTGCAATTGTCAATTCAGCGTTGCTTTTCAAATGATCAGCCAGTAACCATTTATAATTCATTTTTGTAAATATGATCTCCTGATAAAATCAGTACATATTTAGGTTTTCTATTTCTAATAAATTCTATATTCTGTCTGATTGCATCAGCAGTACCTTGATACCATGCATTTCCTCCCGGTTTTTTTCATGAGGTTGCAGCATTGTAACTCCTGTATCCCTTCTGTCAAAATCCCATGGTTTTTCCTGAACCTATATGTTCATTTAACGAAAGTGGTAAATACTGTGTTAATAACGCTACATCGTAAATCCCTGAATTTGAACAGTTACTCAATGCAAAATCAATAATTCTGAATTTCCTCCAAAAAGGAACGCTTGGTTTAACCCTCTTTTCAGAAAGTATATCAAGTCTAGAACCTCTTCCACCTGCTAAAATCATAGCTAAAATTTTCCATAACACTACCTCCATCATATTCTCTACATTATAGTATACCCTATTTTTTTAAAGATTTTTAAAAATTTTTATATTTTTTTATTTCTTTCTTTTTATTTATGTATGAAGTTTTTCATTAATTTTAAAGCTATCTTATCTTTGCTTAATGTGTTTTTAAAAATATTCTACTGCTTCATGAAAAATTATCAAATTTTTGTAAAGCATATCTTCTATATCTTCAGCAGGAGTAAGTTTATCAGGTATCATTACAGGCATCATTCCTGCACCATATGCCGCTTTTACTCCATTTACAGAATCTTCAAAAACTACTGTTTTACTAGGATTTATATTCAATTTACCTGCACCACGTAAAAAATACCTCAGGGTCCGGTTTTCCTCTTTCAACATCATTAGCAGTTATTATATGGCTGAAGTAGTTCTTTATATCCTTTACTTTCCAGTAATGTATTAGCCATAAAGCTGTCTGCTGATGTTCCCAGAACCATTTTTTCCTTTTGAAGCGAGAAAATCAAGCATTTCTTTTTGCTCCTGTCATTAAAGGGATATCTCCTTTTTGCTTCATCTATTATATAATTATATACTTTTTGCAGTTATTTCATCATATGGAAAAATCTTTTCCAAATTCTTCAAGATAAATTTCCTTTTGCTTCTTCATTAGTCAATCCAGTTGTTTTTTTCCACAAGTTCATCTGTAACTTCATAGCCTAATTCCTTTAAAAGCTTTTTCCATATTCCAAATAAACTGTTTCTGTATCAAATAATATTCCGTCCATATCAAATATGAACAAATCTATAGTATCCAGCACTTTATTTTTCATTAAATTCCTCCTTCTTGTTCATTAGGTAAAATTGCAACTGATCTATGTGCCACAGCACATATAACTTCATTAAACTGAAGTATTCCCACACTTAGGAATATTGCCACTCTAAATGTTCTCCATTCCTTGCAATCCCAATTTTTCCACCAACGCTTAATCCATTTTATATTAGACTCTATCTGATTCATGGCTTCCCTGATGGCACCTATTACAGCTCCATCATGTACATGCTCATCCTGAATAATTCCGTTTCTTTTTGCTGCCAATAGAGTGCTTTCTATAAACTTAAATCTTGCACTAGGTATAGCTCCTCCAACATCAACAGCAGCCACTTTTATTTTCTTCTCTGCATATTCTTTTATGAGTCTTTTTCTTCTTCCCTTGAAGAAATCGACATTTTTAAAGCTATTCTACATATATCAACACTTTTGTTATCCCTAAATTCCATATTTCTCCTCACTATTAATATAAAAATACGATACACAGACAAACTACAGAATACTACAAAACTAAAAATATTTATCTATTTTTTTCAAAAAGATTTTTATAATATATTCAACAGCTTCCTACATATCCTTCTTTCCTTTTCCATATATCTGAAGCACACAGGCAGGGGCTGTTACTGAAATTTTTCTGAAGTCTTCCCTTTGTGAATATCACTCAGATGCACTTCAACTGTTGGAATAGATACTGATTTTTATTGCATCGTGGATTGCATAGCTGTAATGGGTGTAAGCCCCCGGATTAATAACAATCCCGTCAATCTTTTCATAATATGCATTTTGAATAATATCTATTATCCTGCCTTCATAATTTGACTGAAAAATTTCTATTTTTACATTTTTATCACGAAAATTTTTTTCCTGAATGTAACTACATAAGGAATCGTAATTATCATTTCCATAAATTCCTGTTTCCCTTATTCCGAGAAAAATTTAAATTTGGCCCATTTATAATAAATATTTTTCATTTCTCCCTTTCCATTACATAAGATTATTTTGTAAAAAATCTTTTCTATCTCTTCAGCTGTCCTGTCTGTAACTTCCTGTAATGTTCCGTTATTTTCTATAATAATGTCAGAATATCTCTTATAAAGTTCTATTCTTTCATCATATAATTTATAAATATTATTTATATCCTGCAGAAGAGGCCCTAAAGCTTCATGGTTTTCCTTTGCTATATCCTCTATTTTTCTGCTCAGGAATACAACTATACCTTTTTCCTTCAGTATTTTCATATTTTCTTCACGCTTTACTGCCCCACCGCCTGTAGAAATTATAATACCATTTTTCTGGGAAAGTTCTTTTTAAATATTTTGTTTCCAGATTTCTAAAATACTCTTCCCCTTTTTCTGAAAAATAAAGTGCTTATTTTTACATTTCTTTTTCTTTCCAGATATTTATCCGCATCATAGTACTCATAATTTATCTTTTTTGAAAGAAGTTTTCCTATTGTACTTTTTTTCCACTTGCAGGCATTCCTATAAGAACTATATTTCTATTTATTTTTATATTTTTCCATATTCTACACTTTTTTTAAACTGATTTTCATTTTCGTTGTACTGATATCCTTTTTTTCTTCCAGTCTTTTTATAATTTCTTCCTTTGAAAGGAATAATAATTTTGCAAAGCTTTCAAGACTTGAAAATTCATCTCTCAATTTCATATTTATCATGCTTAGCATTATGTTTATATCACCATTTTCAAAAATCAAACATTCTTTTTCTCCTTCGTTATTAAACTCTTGTATATTTAGCATCTGTAAAGTTGTTTCATAAAATAGACTTTTACTTTGTGAACAATTACAGAATCAGCATTAATTTTTCATTATTTTCATCAATGTCATTTACAACAATATTTGAGCCCTTGTTTTTTTAAACATTGTATGGAATCCATCTTCCTTTTTCTCAAGGAAATCTCCAACTTTTTATTTTTCTATTCCTAAATCCCCTGTTACTTCGTATATTTCATTGTAGATATTTTTCCAAAAATTCAAGATCAAACAATGTAAATAAATTATAGCTTTTCTTTATTCTTTTTCGTATGAATCTTCCTTTACGATAAAGTATATAAGTGAGTCAAATCCATATTTAATCCAAAACATTGTATATCCATGTTTTCCTATTTCATAATTTATCATTGCAAAAAGAACATCTACAAGATCTGTTTTCATATGTTGCCTCCTTTTTCCTTTACATTTTTCCCAGTTTATATCCAGCAAATCCGGATCCAGACTGTATTTTTTTCAAGTAACTGTCTAAAACCATCTGTATAACCTGTGTGGCCAATTTTATACAAATATCCTTTACTGTATTTTGCCATGTAGTGATAATAGAAATCTCCATAAGTTACAAGGTCTTCTTTAATTTCTCCGGGCACAAAAATATTTTTTTGTACTGTTTTTTCAGGATTGTTAAAAAAATCCTCTTCTTGCTTCCACATATTTCAGAAGTTCATCCCCATCCAGAACTTCAGCTGAAAAGTCATCCACTTCCTTATATATTTCCCTATCTACTGCCATATATCTGTTATCTCCATTATTGCTGCTGTTGCTCATTTTTTTCTACCTCCGGTGTTTTTTTAAACTTTGTATTAAAAAATTTTTAAATCAGATAATTTTTTTCAAATCTTATCATCTTTTTATTTTTCTTTTTGATTCAGCCTTTAAACGTGAACTGTTTATATAGTCATCAAAATTTTTCCTGATATTTACTGTATAATTTTTCAGTTTTTTTCTTAAACTTGATTTTACACTGTTTCCATTACTTCTGGCTCTGCTGCTTTCCAGAATACATATCTATTTCAGCATTCAGTTTTGCAAATTCATTTTGAAACAAGTCTGTCAAGCTCGCTATTACTCATTTTAACATAATCTTCCTTCGTTTTCCTCATCTCCACTATGATATAAATAATCCATTACCGTATCTACATTTTCTTCTAATGAACTTTCATTTTTCTGCTTCCAGCAATGTATTCATATTTAAGTAAAAATTTTCAAGACTTATAGAAGTTGCAGTGTAAATATATGACTGAAAAATCATCCTTTTCTTCTAAAAGTTTTTCAGAAAATTCTTTGTAAAACCGAATTTTCATTAATATATTCATTAAAAACTTGGCAATAGAGGTCTCAATATATTTTTCTTCCATCCTTCATTTTTCCAAGTCTTGTAATTTCATTATCAAATGTCTGCTTATTTCTATTGTATAATCCAAGAATAATTTCAGGATACACTCTATTTAAAAGATTTGAATCCTTCTAGTATTTCCTGAATTTCCATTAAAATACTTATCAAAAGTCTGTTTCTGTCTTACTCCCCCTGCTCTATTATTTCCTTATTTGTAAGGGAAAAATCCTATTAAAAGATATTCCCATTAAAGTTGTTAATATTATTTTTCATTATTACTTACCTTCCCTTATTTTTATTTATTTGTAAAGTTTTTTTCTGATAATTTTTCATGAACTTTTTCAGAACTTCATCATCATATTTTTTTCATCATTCCATATTTCTTCTGATTTTTATTGCCTGAAATATAAGCATTGTAAGACCATTTACAGCTTTTTACATTTCTTTTCCTTATATTTTTCATGAGAACCGTTTCTTCAGGATTATATATTATATCCACTACACAGTCAGTATTTATCATATTCACCTCTTCCAGAGGTGTCATATTTACTTCAGGATACATCCCTACCGGCGTACAGTTTACAATCAGGTTTACATTTCTCACATTTCTTATTTCCAGAATAGTGTATAAGCCTGTCTCCTTTTCTTATTTCAAAAAGAATCATTTTCTGATATTGTAGCCAAATATATTTTTAGCTCCTTCATCTATAAGAACATTATACACAGCCTTTGCCGCTCCACCTGTTCCCACATGAGGATTTTTCCGTCCTTCACATTAATATCATTCTGCTGCAAAGTTTTTAAAAAAATCCAGAATAATCAGTGTTGTCCCTCGATAAGTTTTCCATTTTTAACAGTTATTGTATTTACTGCCCCTATTTTTTCGCAGAGTCTGAAATACTGGTCATATAATCCATTACTTCATTCTTATATGGAATTGTAACGTTTACTCCGTCAAATTTACCTTCACGCAGTTCCTGCATAAAAGAAGGTATATCCTCCATTTCTTTCTCAATCAGCTTATAACTTGCATCTTTTCCTGTAAGTTTTAAAAAAATATTTCATGAATTTCCTTCGAATAGCTATGTCCCAGCTTTTCTCCTAGAAGTCCCAGTTTTTTTCATTTTTCTCCTTCTAAAAATCTTATTTTTCATTTTTTTAGTATTTTCAGTTCTTTTTCAGTAAGTTCCCTATATTCTCCTATTTTTAAGTTTTTCATCAAACACCAGATTTCCCATCTGAATTCTTTTCAGATATTCCACCTTGTTATTTACAGCCTTGAACATTCTTTTCACCTGGTGATATTTCCCTTCACTTATTGTAATATAGGCTTTGCTTGGATTTCTTTCTCCCGTTTTTTTATTTATCGGCTCTTCACTATTTTCAATTACCTCAACTTTAGCATTTTTTCGTAACAAAGTCACCTTCAAGCTCAATTCCTGATTCAAGCTTTTGGCAGCTTCTTCTGTTACCGGATCTCTCAGTTCCACATAATACTTTTTATCCACATGTTTTATTTGGAGCAAGCAGATTATGAGTAAGAATCCCATCATTCGTAAGAATCAGAAGTCCTTCAGTATCTATATCAAGTCTACCTACAGGAAAAAGGCTATATGTCCTGTAATTGTTTCCCAGTAAATCTATAACCGTCTTATGTTCCTTATCTTCTGTTGCTGAAATCACTCCGTCAGGTTTGTTCATCATTATATATACAAAAAGGTCTGTAATTTATAACTTCATCATTATACTTTTACAATATCCTCATTTTTCATTTACGTGAACGCTCCCGTCTAACATTATAACATCATTTACTTTTTATTTTTTTCTAATATATCTTTTTACTTCTTTTCTTGTTCCTACGCCCGAATTGGCTAAAAATCTATCTAATCTCATACTTTTTCCTACCATTTTTTTATTAAATTTCTACGTTATATACCTTATAATTTCCTAAAATTTGTAAATATATGGACTTTTCTCTTATTTCTTCCAAAGCTTTTTCAACTTTTTCCTCTTCCAGATTTCCTTCAAAATCTATATAGAAATAATATTCCCAAAGGCTTATTTGTTTTCGGTCTTGACTTTTAAATTCACCATATTCAGCCCATAATCTGAAAATACCTTCAAAAAGCTTCATAAGTGCTCCCGCCTCATTTTTGTACTTGTAATGACACTTATTTTTCACTGTTTTCATAAAATAAGATTTTTTTATTCGAAACAATAAAAATCTTGTGAAATTTTTCTTTTTCGTTGTTTATATCCGGGCTCTCAGCAATTCCAGATTGTACATTTTCCTTTGTTTCCATATTGGCAATACATGCGTTTTCCTTATTTCCTGTATCTCCTATATATTTTGCACTAAGTGCTGTATTGCTCATTCTTATTTTTTTCCCCATTCAGGATACTTTCCTAAAAATTCTGAACATTGCATAAGTGCCTGTTCATGGGAATAAACTCTTCTTATATCAGTTATTTTACTTCCCTTGATTCCAAGAAGATTGTGTTCTATTTTATGTTTTTACTTCCCCGACAATATAAATATTACGTTTATTTATAAGGTCTATACTGTCTCTTACTTCCCCCACTATTGAATTTTCTATTGGAAGAATTGCAAAAGTCAACCTTTCCAGACTCAACTCCTTCCACAAGTTCCCTGTGGGTGTTAAAATTTAAAATCTCCTCAGCCTCGGCTCCCCATATGACCTTCTGAATTTTCACTATTTTTCAGCAGATTAACCATCACTTCATATGCATATGCCCTGGAACCCCTGTATATCCTAACTTTTTCCCATTAAAAATTCATATCATTTTACATATTCTTTTTGGACTGCCTATTTTAAACTTCTGATATTCCTTACTGGAATCCATTATATCCTTAAGTATGCTTTTCTATATAATGTTTCAGCTCTTCACTCTTGACATTTGAAAGATTTTTATTTATTACTTCCTCTTCCCTTTTTCTGTCAAATATTTTTTTATGCCATTTTCTTTTTATATAATGCAACTTCCTTTACAATTTCCATTCTTTTCTTCTATCAATTCAACTAATTTTCTGTCAATATGATCTATTCTGTTCTAATTTCTCCTAAATCAAGTTTTTTTCATTTATATCACCTGCATTTCTCTGAATATTATAAACTAAAAACGTGGATTTTTACAATAGACGTATAATTTATTCCTATAAATCAATTTCTATTTTTAATTAAGAATTTTTCAATTCTTATTTCATCTATTATTTCCATAAAATTTTCAAAGGATGTTAATGAATGTATCAATTCATCATGATTATATTCAGACATTTCCCACAAATAATTCTTTTTATCAAAATAAATAGTCATTTTTCTTCTATATAATAAATTTCCTCATTTTTTTAATTATATCTGAAAAATGTCTGCCATTTCATTTAATAATTTTTCCGTCAATGCAGTTTTCTGAAATTTTTTTCCATATCTTTCCAAGCATAAAGTAAATCAAATTTTTAAAATTTCCATGTCCGGTATTTCAATTTCCACTGAGCAAATATCTTCATACAATGCAATATCATTTACAGTAATTTGTGTCAATTTTTACATATTTTTCTAATATTTTATCTAAAAATTTTTTCATTTATATCATGACTTAGAAGTTCTTCTTCCAATGGCTCAAAAATCAACTTTTTAATTTTATCCAGAATATCCAACATTTCCCTTCTTTTTCATTTCTTCTTTCTTTCCTGAATATCTTTCTGAATTTCAATTGTCTTATTATTATTTTTAATTATTCCTAAAAATATATATATTAAAATTACGATTATAAAAATGACAAAAATCATCTCCTAAAAATATTATATTATTTTTATTCATATTATTCTAAATATCATTTCTATAAAATTCAATAAATAAAACAGAAGTTATCTTAAATAAGAAAACCAAGAAATAACGTTTTTCCACAATTAAAAATAACTTCTTCAAAAAATTTACTATTTCTTTTACAAGCCTTTTCTATTTCCCTCTTTAGAACATCACTTGGATTATATTTCTTAAAGTCTTCCGACATTTTTCTCCAGCTTTTTCCCATTCCTTCTTGTTTAACATTTTTCCAACAGCATCTATTACAGACTTTCTTGACTTAAGGCTTGCCGGAAATCCGATTTCTGCAATTTCAGCCCTTACAGCATAGTCAAACTGGTCATAGTCATGAGGAATAATTACTGACGGTTTTGTTAAATTTTATTCCATTATACAGAATACCTGTTCCACCGTGATGAATTATATAATCCACCTTTTTGGAAGGAAAAGTGTCATAATCTGCATACTGATAAACAAATATATGTTGTCAGCAGGTTTTTCCACAGGTTCATCTTTTTTTCGCATAATTTCCAAAGGATACAATGTAGCAAGTATCAGGATATATTTCTGAAAGTTCCTTTGCAATTTCTACCAGGTCATTTTTCCCCAAAGAACATGAGTTCCACTTGTCAGAAATATAACTTTTCCATATTTTTCGTATCAGGAAATTCATATTTATTTTTATCAAATCCTTCACAGCAAGGACCTGCATGTATAAACTGCTTAGGAAAAGTCATCCCTGAATTCAAGTTCCTTCATTCCCAGCCCAAGCATTGAATAATGTAGTATATATTTTCTTCTCCATTTTTATCATATAATTTAAATCCCAGAGGTTTCAGCTCTTTTCTGGCTAAAAACACACTGCCCTCTTGAAATTTCTGATTACGAATCTTCCTACAGCATCTCTAATCCTGTATATTAATCCTTCTCTCGGATACCATCCACCCATATAAGTAGGTGTTGTCGTTTTGCTTTCTACTATAAAAGGAGTTGGCATACTTGAAATCCAAGGAATTCCAAGCTTATCAGCTATCATACCAGCAGGTGCAGCTATAAAATCAGCTATTATCACATCCGGCTTTCTTTCCCTGAACTTTTCCTCAAGCTCCTTCACAAGCTCCGGTACAAGTGCCATATTTGATCTGAACTGCTTTATAATATATAAACATATTCGTTTGTTTTGATGTATTTACAATATTTTCAAATACTGAAGGTTTATCCTTTAGGACAACTTCACATTTAATTCCCAGATTATTTTAAAAAATTCCTTTTTAGCTCCTGTATGAATACATATATCATATTTTTTTCATCATTTATTAAATCCTTTATTAATCCCAATACAGGATTCAAATGCCCGCTATATGGGAGGGCACAACAATATCAATTTTTTTATTTTTCGCAACCATTCATTTATATTTTCTCCTTTTTCTTCCTCACTTCTCCAAAAAAATTCTTTTTATATAATCTCTTTTTATTCCTAGCCAATTTATTATATCTTTTGTTTTTCAAAAAAATCTCCCTTCAGAAAATCCTTTTCACCTTCTGAATGTCCACCTTTTGCAGGATGATTACTCTTTATTATTTCTCCATTTAAAATTTTTTTCAAACTGTTCTGCGTCTTTTCCCCAGAGCAAGTACACTATATTTTTCATTTTTGTTGAAATATACTCCATTAAATCTCTTGTAAAGGATGCAGAATTTATTATGTTCCCTGTTTTTTCCTCGATAGCTGTCAATGACGAATTTAAAAGAAGAACTCCCTGCTTTTTCCCACGATTTAAATAGTTCATTTGGCGGAAGTATATTAAACTCATTATGACATATTTCTTTTCTTATCTTTTTCAATATCTTCCATTTTTTTCCAGTATAAGTTTTATATAGTAATTTTTAATATATTTTTCAATGAAATGTTTATTTCATGATTAACCCTAAGAAGTATTTTTAACCTCAAAATGCAAGCCCGGTAGCTATTTCACCTTGAGAATACGGTTCATTGGAAAGTATACACACTTTTCTTGAGGAAATTGAACTTCTTAACGCCTTAAATACATATTCATTTTTTTGGAATATACTCTATTTTTCTTATTTCCATGCATTTTATAAAACTATTTATTGCGGTCACTTTTTCCACAGTGAAAAAAATCATAATAATCTTCATGTATGTTATATTTTTCCATAAATTCCATTCTCTGAATATTATTTTTACTTCATTTGTTTCATCTATTATTTTTAAGTTTCACTATTTTATTTTCAACACCAAGAACAAAGATTTCATCTTCTATTACACATATTTTTGTTATTTCATTTTTAAAAAATATTCTGTATTACCTGTATTTTTAAAAGTTTCATCTGTAATTATAAGATCTCCTGTTCCAGTCCCTATAAAATAATTTTTGTCATTTTTCTCAATAAAAAGTTATTCTGGAATTGGAAATCTTAATTGAATTATACATTTCTGATTCGATTATATTCCATATTTCTATCTCTCAGCATCTGTTCCGGCAAGATATTCAATTCCTACAATTTTAGAATAAATATGATTATTTTCCGTTTTTTTATATCAAAGATTTTTTTCAAAGCTTGCTGTCAAAAATATTTATTTTATTGCTTTTTCATGCAGTTCCCTATATTTCAGTATTACATTTTCCCCACTTGTGAATATTCTATAATTTCCTTTAGTCATATTTTTCTGAAAAGATTGAGTAATATATGATTCCTTCGTATTTACATCATACGAACAAAGTGTATTATTTTCAATAAAAAAATAATTTTTTTCCACCTGTTGTAAAATCAACTACTTCTAGGTGTTCTCTCAAAATCATACACTTCTTCTATTATTTTTCTTCTTCCATCACATTTGTAGACTTTTCCCATTTTGTGTAGAAACAAAAATATGCTGGAAACAAAGAGCTGATTTTTTCCTTTATATACCGGATTACTTCACAATTCTTTTTATTTTTCCTGCAACTTCCTTTTCTATTTTTCCTTCTTTTAAAAAAATCAGTTTATCTCCTGTTGTTATTATTCTCTTATTTACAGAATCTACTCCAAAATCTTTTATTTTTTTGTATCATATGATATATTATCTTCTAAAATTGTTTTCATACTCTATAACCTCATATATAGATTTTAGTTTTTCATTTTTCCAGCTCTGATAAACTAATACTCCCGCCGAAAATATGATTAATCCACAGCTTATAACTCCATATACTAAATAGGGATATTCAGACGAGAATATATTTTTCCATTGCATATGATGTAATTTTCCCAATAGGTACTCCGAGATTGTTTGCTTTCAGATCTAAAATAAAGTTAATAAGTTCTGCCAGATAAACACCTATAATTCCAGGAATTGCTGAAAAACCATACCAAAAAGGTGAAAAAAATTTTCTCTTGTTATTGTATTAAATCTACTTTTTTCTTTCCTGAAATTCATCATAATCTTTCTTTTCAGTTTTTCTATTAAAAATGATATCCACCAACAGCACCATAATACATAACTATTGCCGCTATTGAACCATAAAAAAATTTATTCTCGTTAACACCACATATAATATAATTCCGGTATCACTCCAATAAATGAACCTAACATTCCTAGTATTTCCATATTTCAGTCCTTTCAACTATAAATTTGTTTCTGTTTTTAATTTTACCATTAATATTGTTTTTACAATATCATTTTTATTACTACAGCTCAAGTTTTTTCTTCTTTTTGATACAATTCTGTATTCCTGATATTTTTTTAGTGTACTGTATTATATTTGATTTATTCTTTTCCACTTGAAAGTCTTAAAAAAGATGTAAATAGAAAAGAGCAATCGTTAAATTGCTCTTGAATTATTACTACTCTTTATCATTTTTCATACAAATTCTCTAAATCAGAAAATTTTAAACTTCAAATTTTTCTCTTCTTCAAAAACTTTTTATCATAAACTCAAAAAAATCCCTATGTAACTTTATTTCTTCTCCTGTGAAAGGACCATCCAACCCTTTCAGGATATATTGTCTTTCTTTTTCTGGATTTCTTTTTCTATATTTTTCATTTCCTTGAAAAGCTTTATAAAGCCTATGATTTTTGATAACATTTTTTTATTCCTCTTTTCAATAAATTGATATCATCAAGCATATTATATTTCCCAGATTTTTATTTCATTTATTTTTGTCAATTTATTTTAAAAATAGGCTAAAAAAATCTAGCCTCTTTCAAAATAATATATGTCATATCTGATAAAAAATAAAGTTTTTTTCAAATTATACGTTTCTATTTTTTTCCTCATTTGATTTTTCCTTATTTTTTTCATCTTTATCTTTTTTTCTTCTTCTTAATATCATCTATAAGTACACCTGCACCCTACAACTAAAGCCACAACACATCCAACTCACATAATTCTGTCTCCTTTTGTCTAGTTTGAACCTATTATATCAAATTTTGTACATTAAAACAAGAAATCTTTTTTTCCAAAATAAAAAAACCCTTGAAAAAACAATGTTTTTCAAGGAATATGAAATAATAATATTATCTTTTTGAGAATTGTGAGGGCTTTCTTCTTGCTTTCTTTTTCCCGTATTTTTTTCTTTCAACCATTCTTGAATCTCTTGTTAAGAATCCTGCTTCTTTTAAAGCTCCTCTTAAAGATTCATCAGCAACTATTAAGGCTCTTGAAACACCGTGTCTTATAGCTCCTGCTTGACCTGTATTTCCTCCACCGTTAACGTTTACTTTTACTCCGTATTTATTTAATGTTTCTGTTAATTCTAATGGTTGTTCAACTATTTTGGCAAGTAATTCTCTTCCTCCAAAATAATCTCTCATATCTTTACCGTTTATTGTTACCCCTCTCACCTGGTACTAATCTAACTCTTGCTACTGAAGTCTTTCTTCTACCTGTTCCTAAATATTGAATTTTTCTGCCACGAAAATTACCTCCTATAATTCTATTCTTTCTGGTTTTTGAGCTACATGGTCATGCTCAGTTCCAGTGTAAATTTTTAGTCTGTTAATCATTTGACTTCCTAACTTGTTTTTAGGTAGCATTCTCTCAACAGCTTTTCTGATTACTTCAGTAGGTTTCTTTTCAAGCATTTCTTCAAGACTTCTAACTTTTAATCCTCCAGGATATCCACTATGTCTATAATATTTCTTATCCAACATTTTTACCAGTTACAGCAAATTTATCCGCATTTACTACTACTACGAAATCTCCTCCATCAACGTGTGGTGTGTAACTTGGTTTGTGTTTACCCATTAATCTTACAGCTATTTCAGTAGCTATTTTCCCTAGTATTTTTTTCCTTCTGCATCTATTTCATACCAGTTTCTTGTTACTTCTTCTTTCTTTTTGCATTACAGTACATTTGTTCACTTTTTATCCTCCTAATTTCTCTTATAATTTATAGGATATATCGGTCCTTTGTGGGAAAGGATTACATTTAATGATTATATCCTATTTCCCATTATTTGTCAAGAAATTTTCGCTAATTTACTTCTATTTAATTATAAGATTATACACTTTAAATTATTATTTTAAGTTTTCTTTTTACTAAATCTTCTACTTTTATATTCTTCAGATATTTTATTAACAATATTCATTCTTTTCTTCATTTGCTTTTATTGTTTAATAATCCATTTGCAATTTGATTGTATGCATCGTTAGGTGTAATATTTCCTAATTTTTCCTCTTTCTGCTTCATAAATGTCTGATACTTCTTTTTGAGTAACTACAACATTTTTTTCTAACTTGAAGATCCAAGTAGAAGTTTATGTATACATTACTTTCAATTATTTTTATGTTTTTCTTCTTCTTTTTTTCTCAAAAATCAGTTTCTTTCATTTTTCTTTCAATTATTTTTCCAATAACAATTCCTTTTTATTATATCAGGATTTCCTTTTTGAAAATAAAATTTCTTCTTTAGTTACTTCAACTGATTTTTTTCATTTCCTGAATTAATTTGTTTATTTCTTCATCTTCAAGAACTACAAGCTGTTGCTGTAATAAATCTCTTTGGATGATTTCCCTTGCATCAGAGAATCCAATGTTTTGTGCATCAAACTGTGCTTTGTTTTCATTGTAAATTCTTGTAACTTCATCTTCATTTACAGAAATTTTTCCTTCGATTTCTTTTTTGCTATAAAGAATTTTTGCCTTTTCATTTTTGAAATGATAGTCAAATTCTTCCTTTTTCTTCAGGTGTAAATTCATATTTTTGCAGTATCAAGTATTGCCTTATTGATAAGAACTTGTCTTATTCCTTCTTCGTTCCCTTTTAATTTCTTCTTTTTTTCTTCAGCAGTTAATTTAACTTCTGTATTCGCTTTTTCACATCTTTTTTTAGACATTAATTTCTCCTTATAATATTTATTGTTTTTAATTATTTTACATTATTTTTAAAAAATATCAATATAAATATTGATATTTTTATATTAATTTATTTATTTTTCTTATGTAAAACTGTTTTTATCAAGATTAATAACCTTCATAGCATTTTCTAAGTATTATTATTTTTTTAACATTCTTGATAAAAAATTCTTTTGTTCTTTCATGTTTAGGGATTATCAAAAAAATTATTTCAGGCTTGTCGTCTTCCACTATAACTCCCTGATCCATAAATACTACACGGCTCGAAACATCATGTGCAAAGTCCATTTTCATGAGTTACTACAAGCATTGTAAGTCCACTTTTTGCCAAATCCTTCATAACCTTCAGTACTTCTCCCACCATTTCCGGATCAAGTGCCGATGTAGGGTTCATCAAAAGAAGTACTTCCGGCTCCATTGCAAGTGCCCTTGCTATTGCAACCCTCTGTTTCTGTCCTCCTGATATTTGAGACGGTTTTGCATGAATAAATCTTTTCCATTCCTACCTTTGCCAAAAGTTCCTTTGCTGTCTTTTCAGCTTCTTCACGTGATTTTTTTCAGAACCTTCATCTGACCAATTACACAGTTGTCAAGAACACTGAGATTGTTGAAAAGGTTAAACTGCTGAAAAAACCATTCCTACTTTTTCCCTAAGTTTTTACAAGGGCATGCTTCCTGAAATAATATCTTTCCCATGAAACAGTATCTCACCTTCAGTAGGTCTTTCCAGTAGGTTTATACATCTTAAAAAGAGTAGATTTTTCCACTTCCTGAAGATCCTATAATACTTACAACTTCCTTTTCGTATACATCAAAGTTTATATCCTTTAAAACTGTTCTTTTTCCAAAATCTTTTCTTATATTTTTTTATTTCAATTACTTTATTTCCTCTTTCCATTATGCATTACCTCCTGAAATCTCAACATTCTGAGAATTTTCTTCCGCTACCTCTTCCAAAAACTCAAAATTTTGAGGTCCGTCTATTTTTTTCTCTATATATTTCAGGATTGCAGTCAGAGTAAATGTTAGGAAGAAATAAATTACACTTGTGATAATAAATACTTCATAGTATCTCAAATAGGTTCCTGCTATTGCATTTGAAGTATAAAAACAGTTCAGTAACACTTATTACATTCAATACTGAAGTATCCTTTATGTTTATAATAAATTCATTTCCTATTGAGGGAAGTATGACTCTGAACATCTGAGGAAAAAATTATACTACTCATCATCTGGAAGTGAGTCATTCCAAGAGCTTCTGCCGCCTCAAACTGTCCCTTGTCAATAGAATCTATTCCTCCTCTTATAATTTCACACATATATGCTCCTGTATTAATGGAAACTATAAACAGTGCGGCTCCCATAGGAGAAAAACTTTAAAATATCAGCTAGTCCATAGTATATTACCATTGACTGAACTATCATTGGTGTTCCCCTAAATACTGCAACATAAACTGAGAAAATAGTATTTGTAATTTTAAGTATTATTTTTTTCAGTTTCGGAGTTCTTTCATCAGTATGTATATTTTTACTAATGTAACTCCCAATCCTATTATAAATCCTACTATTGTTCCTGTAAGGGAGATAAATAAAGTATTCCATGTACCTGTCAGAAATCCCTTCCAGTTATTTTTCCACAAAAAATGCAACCCATGCAAAAATGTCTTTTTCCCCATTTTCATTTTCTCCAACTTCATCAGTTTTAGGCTGGTTTTTTTATTGCAGAGTTCATTATTTCCTTTCTCTGTTCAGGAGTTATTTCATCAAGTATTTTTATCTATTTTACCTACCAGTTCCTCATCGCCTTTTTTTACTCCTATGGCTATATCAAGCTCTGATTTTTCATATGTAAATCCATTTTTCTCCTTCAAAACTTATAAATTTAAGTTCCGGATTTGAATCTACCGCCGCCATTGCTCCAGGGTCTTTCAGAAACATACCCGTCTATTTTACCTGAACTTAATGCAACCACCATTGAAGGAAAATTTTTCATTGCCTCCTGCTTGGCAACTCCCTTCATCTGATCTATGACATTATAGTGGAGAGTACTCTGCTGACCTGTTATTTTTGCACCTTTGAAGTCATTTATAGACTTTGCATTGGCATATTTACTGTTTTTTCTCACTACAACTACAAGGTCTGATTCATAGTAAGGCTTTGTAAACGAAAGGCTCTGCTTTCTTTCAGGAGTTGGCGACATTCCTGCAATTACTATATCCACCTTTCCTGCAGACAGTGCAGGCCCGAGCAATGCATCCCACTCTGATTTTACTATAACAAGCTTTTTATTAAGTCCCTTTGCTATTAATTTTGCTATTTCAACGTCATAACCGTTACAGTACCCATTTTCAATTTTTACTGCCCCGTTTTTATCATTGTTCTGAAACCAGTTAAATGGTGCATATCCACACTCCATCCCTACTTTCAGCTCATCGTTTGCCGCATACCCCGATACAAACATCATTAAAAACATGATCAGTAAAGCTATCCTACTTTTCATCTTTTCTATTTTTTTCAAATTATATAACTCCTTTTATTAGAGTTTCAGCTATCTGAATAGTATTTGTAGCCGCACCTTTTCTTATATTATCTGCTACAACCCATAAGTTAAGTCCATTATCTACTGACTCATCTCTTCTTATTCTTCCAACATAAACTTCATCAGTATCTTCTGCTACTATAGGCATAGGATACACATTTTTTGAAACATCATCCTGTACGATAACTCCTTCTTTTTCTTCAAAATGCTTTTAAATACATCTTTCAATTTAAAAGGTTTTTCCAATTCAACGTTTACTGATACTGCGTGTCCCATTTTTACAGGTACTCTTACACATGTAGCAGTTACTCTAAGATCTAGTAATCCAAGTATTTTTTTCTTGTTTCTTCAACCATTTTTATTTCTTCTTTTGTATATCCATTATCTAAAAATACATCAATATGTGGTAACAAATTGAAAGCTATCTGATGTGGATAATTTTTTTGAAGGCTCTCCTTTAAGGTTGGGCTTCCCAAATCATCTATTCCCTTCTGACCTGAACCTGCCACCGCCTGATAAGTTGAATAAACTACTCTTTTAAGTCCATATTTATCAGCAAGTACTTTTCAATACTGGCATTACCTGTATTGTTGAACAGTTAGGATTAGCAATTATTCCATTATGTCCGTCAAGTGCTTCAGGGTTTGCTCCAGGTACAACAAGAGGATATCCTTTTCCATTCTCCATGCACTACTGTTATCTATAACAATTGCCCTTTTTGCCTTAAATTTTAGGTGCATATTCCTTTGAAATGCTCCCTCCTGCAGAAAAATAAAAGCTACATCAATATCATCTTTTATATTTTCTTCTTTAAGTTCTATTACAGTATAGTCCTTACCATCAAAATTCACTATTTTTCCTGCTGATCTTGCTGATGCATAAAGATAAAGTTTTTCCACCGGGAAGTTTCTTTCCTTTAACACCTTTAAAAAAGTTTGTCCAACAAGTCCTGTCGCTCCAACTACTGCTACATTGTATTTTTCATTTTTAAATCCTCCTATTTTTTATTATTTTAATTAAATTTTTTTACTATATTATTCCCTTCTGTTTAAACAGTTTTGTCAGTTTATCTACTGTTTTTTTCTTCACATGAAACTAAAGGAAGTCTTACTATATCATTATCTATTTTACCTAAAATTTTCATTGCAGTTTTTACAGTTACCGGATTACCTTCAATAAACATATTTCTGCTGACATCATAAAAGTTCTGTATGCAGTTTATAGGCCTTTTCATATTCCTGATTCAAAAATGCCGCAATCAGTTCCTTCATTTCTTTAGGCATAATATTTGCAACTACTGAAACTACTCCTTTTTGCACCTATTGACAGCATTGGCAGTATCAAATGATCTTCTCCAGATAAAATTTCTATCTTATCTCCACATAAATCCTGAATTCTTATCATCTGTTCTATACTTCCAGTAGCTTCTTTTTATTGCCACTATTTCAGGAAATTCTGCAAGTTTTGCAACTGTTTCCGCTTCCTATATTTACTCCTGTTCTACCGGGAACATTGTACAGCATAACAGGAACTTTGCTTCTTCCGCTATTTTTATAATGTTCGTAAATTCCCCTCTGACTTGGCTTGTTGTAATATGGACATGTACTAAGTGCCGCATCCGCTCCCAGTTCCTTTGCATATTTTTGTAAGCTCAACTGCCCTGTCAGTATTGTTTTGAACCTGCACCTGCTACAACCTGTATTCTTCCCTTCACTTCTTCTACAACAATTTTTATAACTTTTTCGTGTTCAGCAAATGTAAGTGTTGGTGCTTTCTCCTGTCGTTCCGCACGGAACTATTCCTGCTGTCCCATTTTCAATGTGATAGTTTACCAATTCTCTCACTTTGTCTTCATCAACTTCTCCATTTGACTTAAAAAGGAGTTATCAGTGCAACGTATGATCCTTCAAATTTCATATTTACTACCATCCTTTTTATTTTTTATAATTCAACTGTTATCTCTTATAAATATAATTTCCTTCAGCTATCTTTTTCACTCGGTCCTGTCATGAAAGCATCGTCTCCCTCTTGACTATATTCTATTGTCAACTGGCCACCGGGTACTTTTTACATTTTACCTTTTTCATCTGTAAGGTCGAACATTCTTCCAAGTACAGCTGGAAGCAGTTACTCCTGTTCCACATGCGAGGGTTCTTCCAGCTCCTCTTTCCCAAGTGATTACTTCCATATTGTTTCTATCTGTCACTTTTACAAAGTTAACATTAACCTTTTTAGGAAAAAGCTCTGTATAATTTTTCTATTTTTCTTTCCTAAATCATCAATATCATATTCTGAAAAAATCATCTACGAAAAATAACAGAATGGTCTGTTCCCATAAATATATAGGATATTTCAATTTCCTTTCCATCTATATTTATTTTTTTCCTTTAAAAAATCTTTCTTTGTCAGTATTTATAAGTTTTTCACTTCAAATACAGGTTTTCCCATATTTACCTTTACAAAAAATCTACTTTTCTTCTTCATCCATATTTGTTTCAATAACCAGATCTCCCTGATAAAGTTTTTACTATAAAGCTGTTTTCCTGCTCAACATTATTATTTCTCAAATAATTTGAAAAACATCTTATTCCGTTACCGCACATAGGAGCCTGACTTCCGTCAGAATTATAGTAAAACATGAAAGGCATATTTGCCACATATTTCAATATCAGCAACCCATCCGCACCTATTCCAAAAATGTCTGTCACATACCTGTTTTGCAAGTTCATTATAGTCAGGTATACCTTTTTCTATAAGATCTTTTTCATTCATGATTATAAAATCATTTCCTGCACCATGATATTTCTCAAATTTCAACATTTCAGCAACCTCCTCTGTTCATTTTAGTGTTATTATAAATCAAATTCCTTTTGCCAGTAATTCAGCAACTTTTTACCCATAACTTCATCAACTATTATTGACAGGCTTATTTCAGATGTGGCAACCTGATGGGAGCTTATATTATTTTCTGAAAGAACTCTGAATATTCTGGCAGCAATCCTATATTGCTTATTAATCCAATACCTACAACAGATACCTTCACAACATATGGATTTATTATAATGCTTATTCTGTCAAATTTTTTTCCTGTAAAATTTCACTTACCTGCTCAAGTGAGCTTTATCTGTTTTAGGAGTAGTAAATGCAAAACTTCCATGTTCACTTGATACATCATTCTGACTTATCATATTTATATTTATTCCTTTTTTCAGCCTCTTCAAATATCGTAAACATTTTTCGCATAAGTTGGAATATCTTCAACATTTACCATAAGAATATTCTCATTTATTGATATTCCTGTTATTATTTTTCTTCCATTACTTTCTCCTTTGAAGTTATTATTGTACCATTTTTTTCGCCAAGAGACCTTCCAACATATATTTCAACTCCATATTTGTTTCCAAGTTCAACTGCCCTTGGCTCCATTACTCCTGCTCCAAGAAATGCCAGCTCCATCATTTCCTCATATGAAATAACTGAAAGTTTCTTTGCCTCAGGATAAACTCTCGGATCAATGGAATATATCCCATCCACATCTGTATATATTTCACATTTTGCTCAAGTGCCGCCGCAGCAATGCCACTGCCGAAGTGTCGGAACCTCCTCTTCCAAGTGTTGCGACATCCCCCTTTTCGTTAACTCCCTGAAATCCGGCAACAATTACTATTTTACCTTCCTTCAGATGTTTTTTTATATTTTCGCTTTTTATTTCTTCAATCCTATTTTTTGTATGATGCCCGCCTGTTCTTATTCCTGCCTGTCTTCCTGTAAGGGAAATAGCCGGATATCCTAATGACTGCAAAGCTATACTCAAAAGAGCTATCGTCTGCTGCTCCAGTCGACATAAGTCTGTCCATTTCCTTTTATCAGGATTTTCTGTTATTTCATTTGCAAGTTTTATTAGACCGTCTGTTGTTTTTCCCATTGCAGATACTACTGCAAACCACTTCATTGCCTTCATCCTTCACTTTTTCCCAGATATCTGGCAATATCCAATATTTTTTTCAGTTGTTGCAACTGAACTGCCTCCATATTTATGAACTATTATCACTTTTAACCCTACTTTCCATAATTCTGAAAAACTTTATATTTCCATTTTAAAACAGTTTCCTAATTTTATCTTATTAGATGTAATTATACATCATTTTTTTAATTACAATTCAAAGATTTCATCATTTCTTATAAGGTCATCCCCAGTTTCCTTTTTACTGCAACTTTGGCTTTTTCCGTCCTTTACAAATACAACTGCAGGTTTTATCATTCTGTTATAGTTGCTTGACATTGTATAACAATAAGCTCCTGTCGTTGTTATTGCAAGTATATCTCCTATTTCAGCCTTTTGAAGTTTACCTTTCTGTATAAGAATATCTCCTGATTCACAAAAGCTTTCCTGCCACTGTAACTTCATCTTCGGCTTTTTCTTCCAGTTTATTTACTATTCTGTCCTATATTCAGCCTGATAAAGTGCCGTTCTTATGTTATCAGACATTCCACCATCTACAAACACATATTTCTTTCCACCGACAGTTTCCTTGATTCCTCCTACTGTATAAAGAGTTGTCCCTGCATTTCCAACAATACTTCTTCCCGGCTCTATATTTAACTCTGAGAATCCTATCTGATATTTAATTTCCATTGCTTCCGTATATGTACTATTTCCTTCAGTACTTCTTCTATAGGTTTAGGATCATCACCCTCTTTATAGTATACTCCAAATCCTCCACCCATATTTACTGTATGTACTACTATTCCAAGTTCCTTTTTCAGCTTATCAAGATATTTGAAAATCTCTTCCAGAGCAAATATAAAGAATACTGACTGAAATATCTGGGAACCTATATGTGTATGGAATCCTCTGAAATCAAGATATTGGCTGTTATTGATTCTCTTCACTATATCAAACAGGTTTGCCTGAAACAGTGAAATTCCAAATTTTGAAGTCAGTCCAGATGTTTTTATATAACTATGTGTATGTGCTTCTATTCCCGGATCAATTCTTATAAGTACCGCCTGTTTCTTTCCTTTTTCCTTACATATTTTTTCTATTTTTTCTATTTCATCTTCATTATCTATAACTACTTTTAATTCCATAATCCACTGCCATTTCCAGTTCTTCATATGTCTTGTTATTTCCATGGCATATGAACTCTGTTCATGGGAAATCCTGCCTTATATGCTGTATACAATTCCCTCCTGAAACTCACATCCAGCTCAAGTCCTTTTTCTCTACAAGTTTTGCCATTCCTGTTGTAAGGAAAGCCTTCCCGCATAGGCAATCTGTGTTCCAAATCTTGATGACTTAAATGCTTTCTTCATTTTATCTATCGTTGTTTCTATAAGTTCCTGATCCATCACGTAAAGAGGTGTTTTTAAATTCCTTTGCCAGTTCAACTGTGTCCACTCCTCCTATTGATAGATTTCCATTTTCATTAATTTTTGAAGTTCCAAATAATTTCATAATTTTTTTATTTTCCTTTCCTTTTTAATTGTATGTCTTTCATCAGCCTGATTCTATTTCAGAAATAATTCATTATAATAAAAATGCTGACAAAACGGCATCAGCATATAAAAACATCTATTTTTATAAGTTAAAATTAAAAATTATGATTTATACCTGACAGCGCAACATTATCCATTATAAGATAATGACAGTTCTATGGATATTCTCCATAGCCCCAGCAACAAAGAAAGTCACTCTTTGCACTTCGGCAGTTACTCCTTTCAGTTTATTTCACAGAATTGACTTTTCTCCATAAACCTACTTTTTAATACCTGCACCTCTATCTTGGTATATTATACATAATTTTCTTATTCTTGTAAAGTTTTAATTTATTCATAACTGTCATATGTTGGATTAATCTTTTAAAATAATCTACCTAATTTTTCTATTTTCATTTTTCATTATTAAAGTGCTATAATGTTATTATACTATAAAGAAAAGAGGTAATATTATGTTATTTTTAAAAACAGTCTGTAGAAGAACGTCGTGAAATGATTATAAATGGAAGTATTCTGAATACTTTACTTTTTTTATCTATTCCCACATTGCTAGTTGGAATAATACAGGCTCTCATACCTCTTTCAGATAATTTTTTCTTAACTAACTTGACAAATGTTGTTGTTGCAGGTTCTGTAACCTTCAGTCAGCCTGTACTTAATATTATGGTTGCCCTGTCACAAGGACTTGGAGTGGCAGCCATGGCAATGATTGGAAAATACTATGGAAAGGGAATAATGAGGGCTGTAAGGGAAACAATGCTCCAAATTTATGTTTTCAGCTTTATAATAGGACTTATACTGATTCCTATATGTATTCTTATGGCTTTTGTTATTTCAAAAACCACTTCAGAAGAAATAAGAGGTACAGTGTTTACTTACATTGCAGCCTACTCATTTGTAATGCCTCTTATATTCCTTGCGGCTATTTACAATTCTTCCAAGAATGCAATAGGACGGCCTGAAGTTACATTTATAAGAATATCACTGCTTCTTGTTTTAAAAATATTTTTTAATTCATTGTTTCTTTATATTTTCCGTATGGGACTTATCGGAGCAGTAGCAGCTACATTCTGTTCATATGTTGTCATTACATTATGGATGTTTCATGATGTTTTTGTAAAGACAAGCGAAACTAAGCTTGATTTACGGACATATTCCATGAAAACTTCCCATTATAATGAAAAATTACAAGAATAGGTCTTCCTGCAATGATAAACTACATGCTGATTTACTTTGGTTTTTTCCTTATAAACAAGGAAATGGAAAAATACGGTGCAATTGCTCTGACAGGACAGGGAATTGCGGCAAACATCAATTCACTCTGCTTTAACCTTCCTTCCTCAATTGGAACAGCTGTCACTACAATGATAAGCATTAATATGGGACTTAAAAATATTGAAAAATCTAAAAAGATTTTTACTTACAGCTGGATTACAAGTGTCGTTATTGCAGTGCTGACAATAATCCTGATAGTTCCCTCAATCATAATATGATAGCCCTTTTTACAAGAAACAAGGAAATAGTGGCAATAGCTGACAACGCTCTAAATATTTTCACCTATTCAATAATAGGTTTCGGTATTTTCACTGTATGTCAGGGTGTATATGTAGCTTTAGGAAAAACAACATTCCGCTTGTTATGTCCATATTGAGAATATGGCTTTTTCAGATATGTATTTATTTTAGTTACACAAAAATATTTAGGTTTGTATTCTATTTTCTGGGGAAACCTGTTTTCAAACACTGTTGCAGGAATAATCTTTTTCTTTTCTTGTAAAGACACTGGACTGGGAAAAATGTTGATGTAAAAAACTTAAAATAAGAAAATTAAAGTAAAAGTTTATTACAAAAAACTTACATACTAACATAAAAAGGGGCTGCCTCAAAAAGAAAAAATAATGTAAAAACTATATTTTTTTGAATTATTTAAAATTTTACAATGTAAAACAGGAAAATGAATTTAGGAAAAAGTCATCTGTTCGAGCCTTCAGGCGAGTTTTGTGACTTTTCCTTAATAAAATGACTGTTTTATATGAGTAAAATTTTTAGTAAATGAAAAATATAGTTTTTCATATATTATATTTAATTTTTACTATTTTTGAAACAACCTCTTTTAGGTTAAGATTATTTTCTCTCAATTAATTTTATATCAGCAATTTACCATGTACATCTATCGCCTTATATGCTGGACGTGATAATCTTCTTTATCACTTGTAATCTGCTCGATTCTATGGGCATTCCAGCTTGCTATTCTGGCAAGGGCAAATAATGGAGTAAAAATATTTGTTGGAATGTTGAGAGTTTTATAAACAAACCCTGAATATAAATCAACGTTTGCACATATTTCAAAAACTTTCCCTTTAATTTCTTACCTATTTCCTTTGTAAATTTTTCCACATTGCTGAATCAGTTCAAATTCTTCAGTTGTCCTTTTTCTTTTGCAAGTTCATAGGCTTTTTCTTTTAAAATAACGGCTCTCGGATCTGAAAGTGTATAAATTGTATGTCCCATTCCGTAAACCTTACCACTTCTGTCAAATGCTCACCCATAAATATTTTTTCTTATATATTCCTTTCAGAAACTCTTCGTTAGTGTAACTGCAATTCTTCTTTATATCCTCAATCATATTGGAAACCATACAGTTTGCCCCTCCGTGTAAAGGCCTCTTAAGTGAACCTATAGATGCGGAAACTGAAGAATATGTATCTGTTCCTGTTGAAGAAACAACATGTGAAGTAAATGTGAGTTATTTCCTCCTCCATGTTCAGCATGAATAAGGAGTATCAAATCAAGTATTTTCAGCCTCCAGAGCAGTAAAAACTGCTGTCAGGGTCTCAACATATGAAGTATATTCTGAGCAATGCTGTATTCCTTTACAGGATTATGAATAATAAAACTTTGCTTGAAAATGCTTATGATTTACAGCATGATAGCTGTAAACCAGAAGGCTTGAAACTTTGCACAAGGTGAAGAGCCTGATTAATCAAGTTTTCAAGCGAAGTATCATCAGGATTTTTATCAATAGTGTAAAGACATAGGACAGTTCTCTGAGCTGATTCATTATATCTTTACTTGGTGCCTTAAAATAAAAATTTTCTATAAATTCATCAGGCAGTGTACGATATTCTTTTAATGTACTGTTAAACATCTTAGTTCAAAATTTGTAGGAATTTTCCCAAAAAGTAATAAAAACATTGTCTTTTCAAAGGACTTCTTTCCCAAATTCCTTCAAAATATCTTCAATAAGGAATCCTCTATAATAAAGTCTTCCTTCTTCAGGAATTTTCTTACCTTCCTGAATACTATATCCTTGACAGATCCTATTTTTTTGTAAGCCCGACAAGAACCCCTGTTCCATTTTTGTTACGTAGCCCTCTTTTACATCCAGTTCATCATACAGTTCTTCAGAAATGAAGTTATTCTCATGTATGAGATTACACATTTCCTTTATAAAATCACTTTTCATGGTTTTCTCCCAATTTAAAATGAACTAAAGATTTTCAATAATTTTTCAGTAAATTCAGTTGTTGAGTTTGTTCCTCCCAAATCTGCAGTTTTCACATTTGAAACTTCCAAAGTTTTTAAAACAGCCTTTTTCTATTTTTCAGCATAATCATTGAGATTCATATATTTCAGCATTTCAATTCCTGAAAGTATAAGAGCAAGGGGATTTGCCTTATTTTGCCCCTGCAATATCAGGTGCCGATCCATGTACAGCTTCAAATATTGCAATGTCATCTCCTACATTTGCACCAGGAGCAATTCCAAGGCCACCTACAAGCCCTGCACAAGGTCTGAAAGAATATCTCCATATAAATTCATTGTTACAATAACCTTATATTTTTCAGGTCTGCTTACAAGCTGCATGCACATATTGTCAATTATTGTTTCTTCAAGTGTAATTCCAGGGTATTCCTCTGCAACTTTTCTTGCTATTTCAAGGAAAAGTCCATCTGTCAACTTCAGTATATTAGCCTTAGAACGACTGTAACCTTTATCCAGATTATTATTTTTAGTATATTCAAATGCTGATTTTATTATTCTGCGGCTTCCCTTTTCTGTAATTCTTTTAATTGCAACAGCAGTGGTCTTTTCTTCATTTTCACACTTTTCTTCACCTATATAAATTCCTTCTGTATTTTCCCTGAATATTACAATATCAACATTTTCAAATCTTGTCTTTACTCCGGTAAATTTTCTGCATGGTCTTATATTTGAGTAAAGGTCGTATCTCAAATATACATTTATACTTCTGAATCCTTTTTCCAATCGGTGTTCCAATAGGTCCCTTTTATGGCAATTTTTATTATTTTCCACACTTTTTATAAAGACTATCAGGTATCAGTTCCCTGTTTTTCATATACTTCTGTTCCTGCATTTTCTGTTTCAAAACTGATAGGAACTCCCTGCAGCTCAAAAATATTTTTTAAACTTTCTGATATTTCGTAGGTCCGATACCGTCTCCCGGTATTAATGTAACTATTTTATTCATAAACAAACCTCCATATATTTTTCAAAACCTCAATTTTTACTGTCCTGTGAATTCTTTCCGCCTAAAACTCATCTGACATGGCAAATGACAGATATCCTCCATAACCCAGTATCTTTAATTTCTCTTTTCTGATCCATTAAATTTAACTTTAAATTCTATATTTTTTTGTTTTGTTTTTACTATAAATTCTCCCTTTTCCAGAGATTCTTTTTATGTTTGTCAATTCCAGTTCATCATATTCATCAATTAAGTCATAATCTGCAGAACTGATAAATTCCAATGGAAGAATTCCACTGTTTATAAGGTTAGCTTTATGTATTCTTGCAAATGATTTTGCTATTACAGCCTTTATACCAAGATAAAGTGGAAGAAGTGCCGCATGTTCCCTGCTGGAACCTTGACCATAGTTATCTCCACCTACAATAATTCCACCATTATTCTTTTTCAGCTCTTTCCTTAAAATCAGGAATTATAGTCTGAAAACAGTGTTCAGAAAGTTTAGGTATATTAGATCTGAAAGGAAGTAATGCCGCATTTGAAGGACATATATCATCTGTTGTTATGTTATCCTTTGTTTTCTAATATTACTTTTTTTATAAAACTGTCTTTCAGCTTTTCTCCAACTGGAAATGGCTTTTATATTTGGTCCCATTATTACTTCTACACTTTCTTTCCTTTTTATCAGTAGAAGGATAAATATATAGTTATCTGAAACATCATATTTTTCAGGGAAATCTACTTTATTTCATCCCCTAGCTCTCTAGGATCTGTAAGATACCCAGTCAACGCTAGATGCAGCCGCTGTTTCTGTACTTACTAGATAAACTCCCGCATCCATTGTTCCACATCTTCCCTTAAAGTTTCTGTTAAATGTTCTTAATGATATTCCATTTGATTTTGGTGCCTGACCCATTCCTATACATGGTCCGCAGGCTGCTCCAAGAAGTCTTGCTCCTGCCGCAATAAACTTCGACAATGCCCCATTTTTCAGAAACCATTTTCATAATACTGTTTGATCCCGGAGATAAAACAAGACTCACATCAGGATGTACCTTTTTTTCCCATCCAGAATAGCCGCCAGCTTCATAAAAATCAGAATAGGAAGAATTTGTACACGAACCGATTGCTATCTGATCCACCTTTATCTTTTCTTCAGGTATTTCATGAACATTATCAGGACTATGCGGAAAAGCCGCAAGAGGTACAAGTTCATCCAGATTTACAACTAATTTTTCATCATACTCTGCATCTTCATCAGGTAGCATTTCTATAAAAATCCTCTTCCCTGGACTGCTTTTTGAAAAATCCCTTGTCAGTTCATCACTTGGAAATATCGATGTAGTTGCTCCAAGTTCAGCCCCCATATTTGTAATGGTAGCCCTATCCTCCACTGAAAGACATTTTGTCCCTTCTCCAGTGTATTCCATTACGTATCCTACTCCACCTTTAACAGTAAGTTTTCTTAAAACGTGAAGAATTATATCCTTTGCAGACACCCATGGCTGCAGTTTTCCTTCAGCTCAATATTATAAACTTTTGGAGCCTTCAGATAGTAAAGTCCTCTAGCCATTCCTATGGCAACATCAAGTCCTCCTGCCCCTATGGCAATCATTCCAAGTCCTCCACCGGTAGGAGTATGACTGTCAGAACCAATTAATATTTTTCCAGGTTTTCCAAATTTTTCAAGATGTAGTCTGTGACATATTCCATTCCCAGGTTTTGAAAAAATAATATTGTGTCTTGCTGCAGATGTTTTTATAAATTCATGGTCATCTGCATTTTCAAAGCTTGACTGAAGCATATTGTGATCTACATAAGCTACAGAAACTTCTGTTGCAACATCTTCTATATTCATGGAATTCAACTGAAGATATGCCATTGTTCCTGTTGAATCCTGTGTCAAAGTCTGATGAACTCTGACAGCAATTTCATTTCCTGCTTTTAACTCACCTTTTATCAGATTATTGCTTAATATTTTTATAGGTTAAGTTCATTCCCATAATTAGATTTCCTCCCAAACTTCATTTTATTTTTAGTATCAATGAAATTATTATATAACTTTTAATTTACCCTAGTCAATAAATTCTCATGGAAATCCCATATATTTTCATTATTCAAAAATCTATTATATATATTTTTAAAAAGATAAAACTATATACAATTAATATAATTATAAAAAGAACTGTTTCAAAAAGTGGATTCCTTTTTCCAAACAGTTCTTCTGTATCTTTATTTTATATTATTTTTTGAACATCTAAAACTAATGTTTCTCCAGCCGACAGCATTTCCTGATTCTACACTATTTAATGCTCCAAATTCATCTGAATTTGAAATAATTACAGGAGTGATTATTGATTTAGCATTTTCCTTTAAGAAATCATAGTCATACTTAATTAGAGGAGTTCCTTTTTACAACATCTCCTTCATTTACTAATCTTTCAGAATCCTTTTCCTTCAAGTTTTTACTGTATCCATTCCAAAGTGAACAAATATTTCTAATCCTGAAGGTGTTACGATACTGAACGCATGATTTGTTTTCAAATATTTTTCAAGTTTTACCATCTGCAGGTGCTAGCATTACTCCTGATTCTGATGGCTCAATAGCTATTCCATCCCCTATCATTTTTGAGCAAAAAAACTTCATCAGGTACTTCTGATAAAGGTAAAAGCTTTCCTGAAATTGGTGCAAATACCTTTCCATTAAATTCTTGTGTTTCAGCTCTTTTTCCCTTTGAATAAATCGAATAAACCCATTTTTAGACCTCCATAAAAATTTTTATTATATAATTAACATTATTTAATATATATAAATGTACCATATAAAGAATAAATAGTCAATGAATAAATAGTCAATTTTTCTTTATTTATAACTATTTTTAATTTATAATCATTGTTACATTTCCAATTATAATTCAAATAATTTTTTTCAAAAGCATTTTTGAAACTACAATAAACTTCATAAGATCATCCTGAGTAAACGTTGCCTCTTCTCCAGTTCCTTGAATTTCAATAAATTCTCCCTTGTCATTCATAATAATGTTCATATCCACATCTGCCTTGGAATCTTCTTCATATTCCAGATCAAGCAGTATGTCATTTTTTTATTTTTCCAACACTGATTGCGGCTACTTTGGAAATTATCGGTATTTCATTCAGCTTTCCGTCATCAATCAGCTTTTCTATGGCAAGTTCCATAGCAAGATACGCTCCCGTAATTGAAGCAGTTCTTGTTCCACCGTCTGCCTGAATTACATCACAGTCTATTATAATCGTTCTTTCTCCAAGCTTACTCAAATCAATTGATGAACGTAACGCCCTTCCAATCAGACGCTGTATTTCCATCGTCCTTCCGGCAACCTTCCCTTTGAAGCTTTCCCTCTGAACACGGTTATTTGTTGCCCTTTGGAGAGCATACTGTATTCTGCAGTTATCCAACCTGTTCCACTTCCTCTCAGAAAGGGCGGAATTTTTTTTCCTCAACTGTTGCATTACATATAACTTTTTGTATTTCCAAACTCTATCAGTACAGACCCTTCAGGATGCATTATATAATTTTTTTGTTACCCTGTACTTCTCTCATTTCATCATTTTTTTCTACCAGTTCTCACTAAAATATCTCCTCTTCCTGCTTAAACCAAAAAGCAAAATAAACTTTCGAAATAAATTTCTAATGTCCGTTATTATTTTCCCTTATAAAGAGAAACTTTTCTGTCAATTTCAAAACCTCATTTTTAACTTCTGCTATTTTTTTCATCATCATTAACATTTTCCAATACTTTTAATTATCATTTCAGCTATTTGGACAGCTTCATCTTCCTTCATTCCCCTTGCTGTTATTGCCGGAGTTCCAAGTCTTATTCCACTTGTTATGAAGGGTTTTTCCGGATCATTTGGAATAGAATTTTTATTACAAGTTATTCCTGCCTTTTCAAGACCTTCTTCAGCCATTTTTCCTGTAACTCCCTTAGGGTCTTAAGTCTACAAGCATTAAATGATTGTCAGTACCGCCACTTACTATTCTCAATCCACCTTTTACAGGGCATCTGCCATAGCTTTTGCATTTTTCACAACCTGTTTCTGATATTCTTTAAATTCAGGTGACAATGCTTCCTTAAATGCCACTGCCTTTGCGGCTATTATATGCATTAACGGACCACCTTGGATTCCCGGGAATATTGCCTTATCAATAGCTATTTCTTCATTATTTGTAAGTATTATTCCACCACGAGGCCCTCTCATTGTTTTATGAGTTGTTGAAGTTACAATGTCGGCATATTCCATAGGATTAGGATGTTCTCCTGCCGCTACAAGTCCGGCAATGTGTGCCATATCCACCATTAAATAAGCTCCAACTTCATCAGCAATTTCCCTAAACTTCTTAAAAATCAATTACTCTTGAATAAGCACTTGCTCCTGCAACTATTATCTGTGGTTTTTTTCCTGAATGGCAAGTCTTCTTATTTCGTCATAATCCAGCATTTCTGTTTCAGGATTTAATCCATATTCAATTCCTACGTAATTTTTCCCTGAAAAGTTTATTTTATATCCATGTGTCAAATGACCACCTGAACTTAGTCCCATTCCAAGAATTTTATCTCCTGCTTCCAGCAATGAAACATAAACTCCCATGTTAGCCTGTGATCCTGAGTGTGGCTGAACGTTTGCAAATTTCCTCCAAAAATTTTCTTTAGTCTGTCAATTGCCAGCTGTTCCACAGTATCTGCATTTGCACATCCCCCATAATATCTTTTTCAGGATATCCTTCCGCATATTTATTTGTAAATACAGAACCTGCAGCCTCCATAACTGCCTTCGATACAAAATTTTCTGATGCTATTAATTCTATTCCTTCTTCCTGTCTTTTTCTTCTTCCACTATTGCATTATACACTTCTAAATCGCAATTCTTAATATATTCCATATAGCCTCCCTATTGGTTACTTTTCTACATTATAACAGCTGAATTTATCCAGCCTTCTTTATCACAATTTTATTTATTACACAATATAGCTTTTTATCCTTTGGGTATTTGCATAACTATTATAACATAAATTACTAATTTGTAAAATTACAAAATACACATCAGTTAAATCAGTAACATCTTTTTACCATATCTCATATTTATTTTCTTCTTCTTACTATTTTACATTACCTTTCATATTCTTTTTTTCTTTTTCTTATCTTTTAGAATTCAATTTTTCTAAATTATTTATTACTTTCTCGTATGAAGGCAGTAAAAATTTTTTTCATATCTCTGTTCTAGTAATCTTATGTAAAATTCTTCATTTCTTTTGGCATTATTTCTAAACCATTATATTTTTCAGGAATTTCATTTATCACTTCTTTTTATGGGCTTTCTAAATTTATTTTTGGAACTACTCTTTTCACAGCTTCTTTTAACTGTTTTCCAAACTCTAATCTTCCAGCACTTTTATCTTCTAAATTTAAGCTTAATTTTTAATTACTCTGATTGCATCTATTCCTTTTCCTTTAAATTCATATGAGTGTATTACCATTTTGTACGATAGAATTAAATCTTTTTCATTTGACAGTATATCTATTATTTTCTTTATATCGTGTTTAGGATTTCCATTGTCAAATATTGGTGCTAACTTTATTTCTTCCTCATTTGAAAGAATTCCCCAATTTCCATTGTGCTTCATCATTATTGTTTATGAAAGCATCTATTACGAACATATCATAAAAACCTTTCCTTAATTCCGACAATTTCTCTCATATCTTTATTTTCTTCAAAATTAAACATTAATTCTTCTAAATTGACAATAAAAATCAGAAGAACCTTTAGTACTTTTTAAATTCTATGTTATCAGTGTATCTATTTATTAATTCATTCATTCCATATAATTTATAATCTCTAGTAGTAAAATCCTTACATGCTACGATTAGTTTGTTTGAGTATATCCCCAATTCAACCTTATGAACATCATACTCTATTTTTCATATATTTTTGAACCAATATATTCTGAAATTGAACTATTCGTATATGAAAGTTCAACATTTTTCTAGTCGACTTGTACTTGTAGGAAATTTCAAAAACCATCTTTCGCCATTTTCTAACTTAAAACCTAATTTTTCCCTGCTTGTCCACCATAATATTTTTATTTCTTTTTACTCTATCATAATTTTTATAGTCATATCATCACTTCCTTAATATTCTTCGTATCTATTGGTTAAAATTAAAAACTCCTTATCGTTTATTTGTCCTTTTTCTTTTTAGCTGCTAAAGAAAGTACTTCCATTCTCCCTATTTTATTAAAAATACTCTTTCATATAAATCACCAATGTCTCCTTTCTTTTTCATCAGAAAAGCTATTAAATTTTTGATATATCTTTTTCAAGTATATTTATATATAATTTTTATCGTTAACCTCAAAAATCAATTACTAATTTTTCATTTATTCTCATATTTCTACCTCTCTCTAGACTACTTTTCTTTTTTCTAGTTTTAGTAAAATTTTTATTTTTCCATTTCTATTTTTATCTATATGAATTCCTTCAATCGCATTATCATATAAGAACTTTAGCATTTTTCTGTTATTTCCACTCAAATAATATTCAGAAAGTTTGATATTATATTCTTCTAAATCTTTCTCTCTATATTCAGTATTCCTTTACCATTCGATATTAGTATTGCATTGGCCACTATGTTGCTTGTCCTTTTATTCCCATCCCAGAAAAGTTGACTTCTATTGCTCCAAAGGTAATAATTTAAAAGCTCTTTCTGTTGTACTCTCTCTATATTTCAGACAATTTTTCTCAACTTCCTCTATTCTAGGTATTTCAGGCTCAAATCTTTTACCATCACATAAACGTACTCCTACTTTACCATATCTTATAACTCCCCAGTCAAGGCTTTCGTTTGCTGAAACCCTTTTTATTTACATTACATATAAAATCTACATCCAAATCTTTATCCAGATTATCAAGTATATATTTCCATGTGACTTCAGATTTAAAATAACTCTTACATCATCAAGAGATACATTTCCATCATTGATACCATTAAGTATTTTTTCTGTCTGAACATATGTAGTATTTAGTCCTTCCAGTTTTAGCCGCATTATGAGACAGATGAAGTCATTACTTTTTGCAAGAAATACATTCTGTTCTCTAGTCAAATTATATTTATCCTTCATTTTTCAAAATTTCCTTTCTGTCACTTATCATAATTTATTTTACCATTGTTTTATCAAAAAGTATACTTTTGATAGAATTTCTTTATTTATAGTAAATTAAAAATAGATTCTTTTGAACCTATTTTGATTTTTCTTTAAAATCTATATAACGCTTTTTTATTTTTCAGTATTTGGTGCGAAATGACGAGACTTGAACTCGTACGGCTACTGCCACTACCCCCTCAAGATAGCGTGTTCTACCATTCCACCACATTCGCAACTATACTTATTTTACATTATTTTCCCTCAATAAAATTTTTCAAATCTTTTTCTTATATTTTTCCATAAAAATAAAACAATATTCTGTAATCATTTATTCTTACCACTATTTTGGCATAAATGTTTCCCAATATTTAAATACCATAAATAAAAACATAAATTATAATTGCCATTTTTATAAAAATTTTGTAGTCCTGAATACAAACCTCAAGAGCAGAATCACTATTATAAAAACCTATTAATTCAAGCATCTTAAATATCCTTTCCATATAATTTCTTTATATATTCTGTTTTTCGCCATTTTCATCATACACATATATTGCTTCTTCGATTACAAATCCTTGCATCCTTTATTGCTTTCCACAAGGCACAATCTTTGCATTTTTACCTTTTTCCTGTATAACAGTTTTTCATCCGTTTTGGCTCCAAATTGTATTTTGTAAGTAATCCCAGTACTTCAACCAGTCTATCACTTCTAAAACCATTGAAAAAGAGCCGTTATTTTTCAATAAATAAGCTGATATTTTAACTATTTCCTCAATTGTTATATCAATATTATGCCTTGCCCTGCTTATCTGATTTAAATCACTTATCTGATTAATATTTCCATCATAATCAAAATACGGTGGATTAGTAACTATCACATCAAATTCATCTTTACTAAATATCTTATCATAATTTTTAATATCATCGTTTATTATTTTGATACAGTCCTGAAAAATTATTAGTATTTACATTTCTTATTGCCACCTCAGACATTTCCTCCTGAAGTCTCTATCCCTGTTATTTCAGCCTTTGATTTTTGCAAGAATCAGTGAAATGACACCACACCCTGTTCCTATATCAAGTATTTTTCTTTGTTTTTCTATTTATTTTTAACAAAATCTCCCAGCAGAACAGAATCAAGAGTAAAATTCTGGAAATCATTTCTCTGTATAATTTCCATTCCATCCAGTACTGTCCTTGTCTCTTCTCCATTTTTCTCATTTCATACTTTCCTTTTCAATTATTTTTATTCTAATTTATTATATCATTTTTATTCCAACCTTGAAATATATTTAAAAACAATTATATAATAAACCCATTAGAAATCTATGAGGAGAAAATAATAAAATGGAAAATATAGAAAAAAATGAAAATTTCAGGGCTTGAAATACAGCTTGTGAAACAGTTCTGCTGACTGTACCTCTCCAACCTCTGAAGGAAATAGAAAGAAGTATCCAGAAAAATACAGAAGTGAACTTTGGTCACCTTTTTATCCGTGCATTAAAGGAATTTGAACTTGTTGAGGAAGGGGACAGAATAGCAATTGCACATTTCAGGGGAAAAGACAGTCTTCTGCTTTTCAAAAACTTTTTCAGGGAGTTAAAGAGGGCAAGTAAAACTAACTTTGAACTTGTATTTATTTCCATGAATCCTGGTTTTAACGACATAAATTTACAAAATCTTATCTGATTATTTGGAAATTCCATGCGAAATTTACAATGACAATATTTTTTTGAAATTGCTGAACAGATTGCAAAGGATTACCCGTGCTATATGTGTGCCAAAATGAGAAGAGGAAGTCTTTATACGAAGGCTACTTCACTAGGGTGTAATAAACTTGCCTTAGGCCATCATTTCGATGATGTAGTTGAGACAACACTTATGAGCATGTTTTATATGGGAAAATTTGAAACAATGCTTCCCAGACTAAAATCTGATAATTTTGATATTGAGCTTATAAGACCGTTATTTTATGTTGAAGAAAAATCAATTATAAAATGGGTTAGAAATAATGGAATATTACCCATGAACTGCGGATGTACTGTTGCCGCTGGAAAAACTTCCAGCAAAAGAAGGGAAACAAAGGAACTTTTGGCACAGCTTGTAAAAATAATCCTGACATAAAAAGAATAATCCAGTCTACACAAAATGTAAATCTTGAAAAAATCCTTGGCTGGAAAAACTTCTGAAGGAAGATTCTCCTATCTGGATAAATTATAATTTAGATATTTCAAAAATCTCTGAAAATAATTAAAAATAATATACTAGAACATCTCGAATGAGTGCCTAGAAGTATCGAGAATTTTCTGTAAACTGAAAAACATAAGGTTGTCTCAAAATTGAAAAATACAAAAACATATTTATTCTTTTTACTAGATTTCACTTATACAAAAACAGTTATTTCATAAAGAAAAGTCAAAAAATTCACCTGAAAAATCAGGTTGTTGACTTTTCTAAATTCATTTTCAGTTTTGCATTGTGAAATTATAAATAATTCATAAATATAGTTTTACCGTATTTTTAATTTTTGAGACAGCTCTTTATTTTACAAATATACATAGTTTACTTTATACCTATTTTTTTCATAAAATTCAGCACAGAATTAGTAGATTACTCTAAATCCTATTCCACCTCTTACATTTTTACCTTTTGTATCATATCCGGCGTTAAATGTTACTCCGAATCTTTGATTTTCTACTCCTATATTCAAATCAGCCTTGAAGTTTCCTTTTCTGTCATCCTTTTCTCCTCTGATGTTGAACCAGTCTGCATTAGTATAGGCTACTCTTGCTTTTGTTCTTTACGTCTCCCACTTTTTCCTAGTTCGTTTTCATATCCTAATCCTAAACTAGTTACAAATGTTGTCTTTACTGCCATTGGCTGCTTATACTTGAATTCTATTCCCACTTCTGGTTTTACTGAATAGTAGTCATTTCCTTTCACTTCCAGTCTCATTTCTCCTGATTTTTCCTTGATGCTTCCAAATCTTCCGTATTCAAGTTTTAAACTTCCATATGGTCTGATACTTGTTCTTTCACTTGTTCTTATGTTGTATCCTAATTCATTCTTTAATGCTACTCCATAAGTTGTATAATCAGATTTTGCATTGAAGATTTCATCCACTACAAGATATTTTCTATGCATATCATTTCTTGATACATATCCTTCTCCTGAAATTGTCCACTGTAAACTTCCATTATGGTCTGTTACTGGTGACATTGTTTTGAAGATTCCCAGTTTTAACATAGTTTTGATTTTCTTTTGATCTTCCTATATCTTTAAATCTGAATCTGTTATGTACCGCTCCTGCATACCATCCTGAACTGTTTCCAAGTTTTACTGTTTCATCTTCATGTAAATATGCAAATCCATATGCATGACTGTTATAGTCTATTATTCCTGCTGTATCTGTATTATATTCATCTCTCATTCCGAATACTTTTTATTTTGTTAGACTGTTTTAGACTTAGTATCCCATTCTTTAGACAAGTGTGTTATTTTCTTTGTCTATCAATCTTCCAGTTCCATGTGTTCTCTGCTGTACATTTGCATACTGGTGTCCCATCATTTCGTCAAATGCCTGAGATAATAAAATATCTTCATTATCTCCGATACTATTAGTTTATTAAATAGTACCTTTTCTCTTGAATCAAGTTCATTCATTCCATATCTTTGTTCCAGTCCATCAGTGAAATTATACAAGTCACTATCATTTGCATATTTAGTATATGGATATTTAGCCATAAGTACTGTTTCATCTCCATTTACAGCTACATCACCTTCATCGTATGTTGCTTGCCAAGTTAGTGATCCTGAATAGAATTTCAATTTCCCTGAAGGATTTGTATCTAGGAATGGCTTTTAATATATTATTTCCTATTTTTATTGCTTTTAGCATTTGTTTTTTTCAGCTGCTTCCTATTCCTATTATTATATCTGTTGTTCCTGTAGGTGCGTATCCTGATCCTGTTATAGGTTTTGTTCTTCCTAATGTATCAACATACACCCTATATTTGAAAATGCAAAGTTTTTGTACTTCAGGTATATTATTTACTATCTCTGTCGGTATAATATTTCCATTTTCATCAAATGCTTTTACTTTTCCATCTACATCCTTTTTCAATGTAATTCCACCTGAAGATTTAGTTGGATCGTATGTTATAAAGCTTCATATGGAGTTGCTCCACCATTTGCAATTACTTTTTCCTCCTGTTGGAGAACCTAAAGGATCTGTTCCATTTATCTGTCCATCAACATTTGCAATAGTCAATGGAGTTGTTTCATCTATTCCTTTTACTGTTTCTGAAATAAACACCTTTTGTCCCTCCACCTTCTACTTCTATTGTTCCGTAGTTCTTTATTATACTGTTATAAACATACATTCCATAACCTGAATCTGCATTTATTTTTATGTTTCCATAGTTTTCAAAATGTACTTCTATTATTTACAACAACTCCTATCATACCATTTACATGAGAATTTCCTGCATAATTTCCTGCTGTTATTATATCTCCATAGTTTCTTCCTAATGCTCCATCATCAAGGAACATTCCTGTCATTTGCTCTATACGATTAGAAGAACTTGCTCCTGATGCATCAAGTACTATTCTTCCTGCCGCTCTATTTTCAACAACTGTTCCAGCTCCTGCTCCATACATTCCTATACCTTTATTTCCTGTTACAGTTATCGTACTATTATTGTATATTTGAGCTCCATCTTTTGCAGCCATACCAATTGAATATAAATCTGCAGAACTATTTGACTTTCCTATTGTTATAGGAGCATTATTTATTCCTGTTCCACCATTAATATTCAGTATTCCCACATTTCCTATTCCAGATTGTAAATTCAATACAGCATTGTTATTTACATTACTTCCATCTCCATACAATGCTACGTTTGCATTTCCTGATGAAGTTATTATAGTATTGTTATTAATAGTAGCTCCTTCTCTTGAGTAAGCATATATTGTATCTTCTCCCAATGTCTGTGTTGTTCCTGCTACACTGTTAAATACTCCTGACGTTCCCTTTACAGCAAATCCAATCGATGAATTTCCAATTCCAATTTCACTGTGATAATTATTTACAGTTGCATCTACACCAAACACTCCAATTGCATTATTTGGAGCTATATTCAATGTAGTTCCATTATTTACATTTACTATTCCACCGTCTTTATATACTCCTGTTCCTCCTGAACCTACAGACAATGCAGAACCTGGTTGAAGATCAACATTTGTAGTACCATTTGAGTAAATTCCTATTGAATTTACTCCAGATTCAACTGTTCCTGAGTTTGTAGCTGTTGGAGCATATATTGCTATACTTGGACTTGATGGATTTGATGAATCTCCAACTTTTACTGTTCCGTTATTTGCTACAGAAACTGCTGAGAATAATCCAGTTGAATTATCTCCTGTAAGATTAACTGTCGTTCCTGTATTTGTAAAAGCCTGATTTGAATATACTCCCTTTTGCTCCTGTAGCTGTACTTGTAATAATCCCTCCTACAAGATTCAATGTTGAATTTACTCCCTGTATTCCTACTCCATTTGTTCCTAATGTTATTGTTCCACCGTTATTATTTATAGTAGTATTTTTCAGTATATACTCCTACTCCACCGGGATTATTTCCAAAGTTTATTTGAGAATTTCCTCCTAAAGTTACTGTTGATATTGCTGAATGGTTTTTGCAACTACTCCGTATGAGGCAGCTGTTGTTCCCGTTGAGTTTATTACTCCATCATTTGTAAGATTTATATCCCCTGTTGTTACTGCAGGATTCAAGTTGTTAATTCCATATAATGCTGCTCCACCATTTCCTACTGTTATTGTACCTAAGTTTGATACTACCGATCCATTTATTCCAAGTAATCCTATTCCATTGTCGCCTGTATTGTTTACAATTCCAGCCACAGTATTTTCTATTGTTCCAAAATCAGTAACTATTGCAGTTAGTCCTGCTTGATTAGTTAAATCTACTGTAGAGTTATTTTGTTACTTTCAAATCATTTACTGAACTTCCTGAATTTCCTTGAGCTACTGCATAAGTTAAATTATTTTGCAATATTTTGCTCATTATTGGTCATAAGACTGTTTTATATTTACATTTGATGAAATAAAGTCTAAACTGTGGAATTTATCATTCTCATCATTCAAGTTAACCTGCTGATCAAGATTCAATGTTGCTTTATTTACTGTATAATATTTATACTTGTTTCCTGTTATTGAAACTACATGTTCTCCATTTGCATTATTCAAGTTTATAGTTCCACCTACAGGTTGTGTAGGTATTGAAGATAAGTTAACTGTCAATCGAAAGTTGATTGAATACGAATAAACGTCCTCCTTCTCTCATTGTAAGATTCAATGCTCCTCCTGCATTATGAAGCATATTTAAGAACGTAGACTCACTTCCTATAGCTCCTACATTGTAGAATGCTACTCCACCCTTTTCTATAGTTGCATTTACATTATTCTTAATATTAAATTTCCTGTAGGAGTGTAGTTTCCACCTGATAATGTATAATTATAGAAAAGTAGTCCTGTATCTCCTACTTTTGCAGTAAGATTTTCCAGTTCCATTTCTGAATCTTCAGCAAACATTGCTACTGCACCTTTTTAGATTCTATATTTCCATTCAGTTTTGTAGAAGAGCTTGTTCCTTTTTGAGTATGCTCCTATCGAGTTCTCACCTTCAGCTGTTATCGTACTTCCATTCATATTATATGTACCAAAGTTTACAAGTCCGGCATTCTTACTTCCACCTGTAACTTCTATTTTAGAAGTTGTTCCTGAATATCCAGTCAATCCAGTATCTATATACATACCCAGATTTCCTGTCCCACCTGAAACTGTTATTGTTTTATTGTTAGTAGGTTTACTTCCAGCTATTTTACTCATCATTCCAGCATTTTGAACTTCCACCTGCAATCTCTATTATTCCATCATTAGTAACATTTGCTGTTGCTCCATTAGCAAACATTCCAATATTATTACTTCCTTCTTCTATTTTAATATTTTCCAGAGTTTACCCCTGTCTGAACGTTTCCTGCTGCTCCCGAAACCGTTCCCTTTATCTATTCTCATACCCATATTATAATCCCCTGACAAATTTATTTTCCTGTACTTGCATTTGTAAAAGTATCTGCAAAAATTTGTCTTTAAAAATAATCCTGTATTTCCTGTTCCTGATATATTTATTTCCTTCATTTTTAACCATATTCCCTGCCTGAATCGCTGTAAAAAGCACTATCATCCATATTTGGATCTTCCAGTACTGCTATTCCTGCAGATTTACCATATGGAACAGTTCCTGCTGCGGCTCTTTCATCATGTCCACTAACTTCTATTTTACCCTTTATTTACTACAGATGAATTAGTTGCATCAACAGCAGAAGATACTTTTATTCCATAACTTTCTATTCCTGAAGTTGAAATTGTTGCACCTTCTTCATTAAGTATTTCTATTTTTGGGAGTTGTATTTTTACAGGGAATATATCTGAATTCCTATTGATTTATCTCCATGAAATTCTATTTTTCCTCCTGTTTCATTTTTAGCAACATATTTTTGTTGCCGCCGCCACACTATCATCTTCAAGAGTTAATATCATTCCTATTTTTGCCCCAAAAATATCCTGCCAGATTTCTATAAAATGTTGTTTTAGAAGGATTTGATAAGTTAGTAGGAGGCGTTGTGTTTCCAAACCATATAATCCTAAATCTAAATCAATTGTTCCACCTTTAGCTACGTTACCTATCGTAGTATCTGCCGCTTCACTTGCATCTGTTATTATTCCCTTATTATAAAGAGTTCTGTCAGTTGCATCTCCCAATCTATCATACTGCATTTCAAGACCTATAACTAACGGCCCTTTCAAGTTTAAAGTTGAATTATTTCTTATATAACTATTATTTCTTGCATTATCTAATGTTGCTATACAGGCTTCCTCCAACAAGAAATTCCTGATTATTAAATGCCCTTCCTGCAGCTTGTTCAGCTGTTCTTTCACTTGCAGTTAAAGTTTATAGAATCTATATCTAAAGGATTTTTCTATAGTTACTCCTGAACTTCCAACAACATCAAAATGAACTTTCAGCAATCTCCATTGTCCCTTATTTCTACCTGATGCTGTATCAGAAAAAATTCCATGAATATCTTAATGCAGGGTCATTGGCAAGATTGGCAGTAACATTTCCAACATTACCATACGATTTAGGAGTCCTGATTGTTCCTCCACCTCTTACAAAACCAAATCCGGCATTTGTAGTAACTGCACAACTTTCCATATCATTACAAAAATGCTCCCAGTTCAATATTAAAAAAACTGGTGCCACTCAGGTGTAGGAACATTTATTTCAGGTGCAGCAGGATTAAATTTTGGTATATTTACATCAGGTAATGCCGGTCCTGTTCCTGTTGGTCCAGCAGGTGCTGCTACTGCTACTGGGGTTCTTGTTACTGCTTTTGGTCTTATACTTGCCCCTAATTCCAGTTCATTTGTCGGTTCTAAAATTGCATTTCTTTCTATAAGTCCATACCCATTCAATAAAAGTCCATTTCTTTTAGTTGTAGATGCTGAATAAGGATCTACCTCTCCTTGATTTAATAAACTATATGCATATCCTGTAGGTGTTACATTTCTTTCCCACCATTCTCCTCTTCTGAATATTCCTTCATATGGATATTTTTCCTTCTTATCTCCTATACCTTTATAAGTTCCTCTCCAGTCACTGTAAAAATAGTTCATTCCATACTGCCATGAACTCCATGGAGATTTTACTACATGATCTCCCTGTTCCATTAATTGTATCAGCTCAAGATTTGAACCTTTCATCAACTTATTATTTTCAGCTTTTGCTTCCTTAAACAGTTTCTTCATATCTGTTATTGATGTCTGAAGTCCTTTTCTTGCTGTTTCTACCTCATCTTTTCCATTAGCTGTAAGTGATACTGATCCTGTTACTAAAAATGAAAACAGTAAAGCTACATTGTACTTTTATGTCTTTACATCTTTTGCAAATGCTCTTAATTCTTTTTCAATTTTTCTCAAATTGTTATTCATAACTGTTTCTCTCTTTCTTATAATTTAGTATATTTTATTTATTTTTATCCTTTTTAGCAACTTCCTCTTCTTAAAACTTTAAATTCTATTCTTCTATTTTGTTCCTTTTTCATTTTAAGTACCATATTGTAGGCATTTTCATACTAATAAAATTAAGTAAAATAAATAAAACATTTTTGAAGTTTAAATTTTAATTTCCCATTATTGCAAGTATTTGATTCCAACTCAGCTATTTTTCTGTTCTTTTTCTTTTATTAATTTTGCTAGATTTTTTTAATATGTATCATAATTGTTCAAAACTTGTTTGTATTTATCTCTATGCCATCTAACTTCAGAATCCTTTCTTTAATTTTTCAAAAAGTTTTTCTTTTCCTTCTTCTTTTTGCTTTTAAGGCCTGCAACTTCATTTTCAAGTTGAGCCTTCTGTGCTTCAAATTCCTTTTCTTCTATGCTTCCTTTTCAAGCAAATCATTGAATTTGTTTTCTATTAATTCAGACTTGCTTCCTAGACTTTGTTTTTCTGCAGAATAGCTTACTGTTGCCATTATGAATAAAAACTAATAGCAAAAAGTATTTTTCTTTTTCATAAATATCCTCCTTAATAAGTATTACTTTGAACGCATTATCCAATTTATTTGAAATTAAATAACATGTGTTAATTAAGATTACAAACTCATTTACTATTATTTATTTTTACTTAATCTGATCTTTGATAAGGTCTGATTTTTATATGCCCCTATGTTTTTCTATTTGTTTTAATTAATTATACCACATAATTATTGGGTTATCTTATCTATATTATTTTATATATTTTATTTATAAAAATACTAAGTATATTTCAAATATATTTTTAATTTTTATTTAATTAAATATAAATAAAAACACCGCCAATATAATATTGACGGTGTTCCTGTTTTTATATTTCCTGAATTAAAGATTATATTTTTCAACAGAAATCTTTTCTCTGTATTAAAAAGTTGATTAGTAAATAACTCTAAATCCTAATCCTCCTCTTTATGTTGCTTCCTTTAGTATCATATCCGGCATTAAATGTAACTCCGAATCTAGTGTTATCTACACCAATATTCAGGTCAAATTTTCCACTTCCTCTTCTGTCTTCTTTTTCTCCTCTGATTCCAAACCAGTCTGCATCTGTATATCTTACTCTTGCTTTATTTTTACCATCTGCAACTCTTCCTAATTCATTTTCATAGGCTGCTGATAATCCAACAGATAATTGTGTTCTTACTGCCAACGGCTGAACATATTTGAATTCAACTCCAACTTCCGGTTTTACTGAGAAGTAATCATTTCCTTCAATTTCCAATCTAATTTCTCCATTATCTTCTTTTATGCTGTTAAATCTTCCATATTCCATTTTTAATGCACCGTATGGTCTCAAATGAGTTCTTTCAGACATTCTGATATCATATCCTAAATCTGTTTTAATGCCACACCGTAAGAAGTGTAATCTCCTTTAGCATTAAATACATCATCAACAACTAAGAATTTACGTTTCATTTCATTTTTACTTATAAATGCATCTCCTGCAATTGTCCATCTCAATGATCCATTGTGGTCTGATGCCGGCGACATTGTTTTTAAAGATTCCTGCTTTTAACATAGTTTGGTTTTCTAGATTTTCCAATATCTTTAAAATCTGAATCTATTGTTAACTGCCCCTGCATACCATCCACTTGAATTTCCTAATTTAACTGTTTCATCTTCGTGAACATAAGCTACACCATATGCATCCTTGTGTAATCATAATTCTGCTGCATCTGTATTGTATTCATTTCTCATACCAAATACTTTAATTTTGTTATTTTGTTTAGAAGGATTTTCTCCATTCGTTACGTAAATATTTAAATTCTTTTATCCAACAAACTTCCTGTTTCATTAATTCTTTTGCTGAACATTTCCATATTGGTGTCCCATCATTTCATCTGTTGCCTGATAGAATAATGCTCTTCATTATTTTCCTATAGAGTTTAGCTTTTTGGAATACTCCATTTTCTCAGTTCCAATTCCTTCAACTCCATATCTTTGTTCTCAATCCATCTAGGAAGTTATATGTATCTGTTACTGCAACTGGTGGAGCTTCGTTTCCCGCCCTGCAAATTCTGTATATGGTATTTTTTAGCCATAGCTACTTTAACTGGTACTCCGCTAGCATCAATTGATGGTAATGCCATCCAAGTTAAAAGCAGCTGAACTATGGCTCCATGTTATTCCTTGTGGAGAATTCATTATTGCATCTTGATATGGTTTTTAAAAATATTTCAGAAACTTCCAAAAGTATTTTGAAGTTGAATTTTGAGCTGCTTCAACACCATATAGTAACTCTGCTTTTCTTACACTTTAAATTACTTAATCCGTTAATTGATTAGTTCCTCTAATGTATCTACATATAATCCTAAATTAGAAATTAATGCATCTCCTCTAGTTCCTACTGGGTTCAGTAACTTTTTCAACGTTTTGGTACTGGATTTCCATTTACTGTTATATTGACATCAGTAGTTCCTTTAGGTGATTTTAATGCTACCCTCCAGCAGCTTTTTCTAATGGTTTTCCACCAGTTGGATCATATTGTCCATCTCTTTGTGCTCCACCACTTACTGTAATATCTCCATAGTTTACTATTGTTACATTTGTTATTGGTGTATTTACTCTGTATACTGCAAAACCTTCGTCAGAGTTTATATTTATTAGTTGCTCCCTGCTCTATTTATCAATTTAGAGTTATTACTTAAAAACAACACCTTTTTACACCTTTTTAGGTGCTCCTATTGTTGTTATAGATCCTTCATTTATTCCTGTTGCTCCATTGTCAAGGTACATCTCCTACTGCATTTTCTGACTAAGATTTATTGCACCTTTATTTGTTGCAGTAGATAGAGGTCCTGTTGCATCACAGACCAATACTATCTTTTTCCTGTTACATTAATAACCCCTGCAGGTCCATTAATTATATTTCCTGAGTCGCTAGATTGATATCCCGCTGCCATACCTATTCCATATTTTTCAGAAGATGAATCTGAAGTGCTCCTATTGTTATTATAGAATTGTTTGTTTGCAGTTCCGCCAAGAATACTGTAAATTCCTACATTTCCTATTCCTGTTCCAAAGTTCATTTGTCCGTTATTTGTTACAGTTCCTGCTCCATAAATTCCATAGTTTCCATCACCAGTAGAAGTTAATGTTGTTCCATTTGTTATAGAACCTGCTTTATTATTTGAATATGCATATACTGCATCTTCTCCTAGTGTCACATTAGGTGTATTTGTTGTTAATGTTACTGCTGCTCCATTTTCATTTTGAACAACAAAACCATATGCACTGCTTTCCTATTTTTACATCAGTTGCATTACTTGTTATTGTTCCACCTTGTCCTACATAGTATACTCCCACTGCATCATTTGAACCAGTAGTTCCATTCTCACCAACAGATAATGTTCCACCATTTATTGTAACATTTCCACCTAGAGAGTATACGCCTGTTCCTCCAGAGCCAACTTTAGTTGTAGAAGTTGCTCCTAAATTAGCACTATATCCGTAGATTCCAACTGTCTTGTCTCCACCTTCTATAGTTCCATTATTTTCCAATGTTATTGTATTTTTATCAGTATACATTCCAATATTAGGTGTATTTACATTAGACGAAGAAGCTAATTTTATCGTTCCGTTATTTACTGCTGTGTATGTTCCTGCTCCTGTTGCAAACATTCCTGTTGAATTCTGTCCTTGTAAATCTATTACTCCTGTTGTTGCTGAATTTTCCATAGTTTTAGAACCATATGGACTGTCAAATGACATTGCTATTACATTATTAGCAGCTGATTCTATTTTACCATCATTTACTATTCCACCACCAATTGCTGTATTAGTTCCTCTTCCATCAGCATTATCAGGATCAACTTTATAGTACATTCCTGTTGAATCTTCGCCTATTGTGATTACTCCTGTCGAACTATTTATAGCTCTTGCTCCGGCAACTGCTGTCGCAGGGCTACGATCATCTTCAACTATGTATATTCCAGCTGATTTTTACCTCACAGATATTTGCCCGTCATTGAAAATTAATCCTCTTTTAGCATATATACCTGTTGACTCATCTCCAGTTAAATTAATTGACCCAGTTGCTGTATTAGTTAATGTTACTTCACTAGCATCATAACCATTTCCAGCTGTGTCATTTCCATTTTCTTGTGCTATAGCAACTTGTCTATTGTTAGTTCCTGTCATAGTGCTTGCATTATCAATAGATGAATTCGCAATTTCTAATTGTGCATAAGCACTATTTGGGATCATTTAAATCAACAGCTTGATCTATAGTTAATTTTACTTAAATATAACATAAATGTCTTATAGTTAGATCCAGTTATAGTAGGAGCATTTGTTATACCAGTCATCAAAGTTGTTGCTGCTGTATTTGATAAATTCATTCCAACATTAGATGCAACAAATAATCTTGATCCTGCTCTCCATATTTAATTTCAAATGATTTAATGTACTAGTTCCATTTCCAAAAGTAGTATTAAAATACGCTTGAATAGCACTTTGTATCAAATGCTCCATATCTTGTAGGAGATACATAGTAGAAAGCTGTTCCTCTTGTACTTGGAGTAGTTCCACCTTTTATTGTTGCATCAAGTTGTCCACCAAGAATAACCTTTCCTGAGTTACTTGTATAGAATAGTAAAGATTTTTGTCCTGTTTCAGTAGCTCCACCACCATTTATATTGATTTTACCACCTTTAGTAAAAAGAAGTTTATAGCTCCATCACTTGTTTTTATATTTGCTTTGTTTACAGTTAAATCTCCTGCAGAAAAATAATCCCTATTGACTTTATCTGTTGTTACATTAGCATCTACATTTGTAGCTGTTCCTGTAAAAAGTAGAACCATGATTTACAACAATTCCATAAGAACCTTTTTCTACATCTTCTTCTAATCCTGTTATAGCATTTTTACTTTTACTGTTGCTTTCCTGCATAATCAGTCACCATTATCGACTGTTATTGTTGAAGGTCCTGATAAAGTTACTGTAGAAGTTTTATCTGCGATGATTCCTGTAACAGCATTTCCTGAGGCTTTAACATTACCTTTCATAGTTAATGTTTTTCCTGTTCCTGTCATAAGAACTCCTGTAGAGTTATCTCCTGAAACTTCAACTTCTGGTGTTACACCTGTTGCTGTTGTTCCTGTCGCTGTTCCATTTGTTTCTTTTTAAAGAAAAACTCCTATATTATTTTGTCAATCCTGTTCCTAAAACTTTTACTGATCCAACATTATCTACAGTTGAGTTTCCTATACCAACTATTCCTGTACCATTTTTAATACTAGTACTACTTTTATTTTTCCTGTGTTTGCAATTTTAGCACCTTTTTGCTAACATACCAATAGCGTAAGAACCATTTATTGTTACAGTTCCACTATTTTTAATTGTTGCACTAGCATTAGTATCTGCTCTCATTGCCACATTCACAGGTTGATTTGTTGAAGCTTTTATCTATAATTGAATTTATATTTATACTTCCAGTATTTTTCAATATCTGTAGCTATATTAACATAAGTTCCTAAAGAATTTTGAACATCAGTTAAGTTAATAACTCCATTATTTTTAGCTTTTCCTGTACTTAATGATACTCCACCAGTAACACTATTATCAGCCATTAATGCCATAGCTGCAGAATTGTCAGCTTTGTCATTTCCATCAGGATTTTTCTAAGATTTATTGTACCCTTATTAGTCATACTAGCATTTGAACTGCTTTGAAGCAGCTATTTTCATTCCATAACTTTCTTTTTTTCCACTCATACCGATTTCTGCATTTTCATCATTCAACATTTCCGCTCATTAGTTTTACTAGGTAAATATATATACTCACCTATAGATCTCTCACCTCTAAAATCTATTGTTTTCTTATTCCAAAGTTTTCCTGTATAAGTTCCTTGTTCTTGAACCAATGCTATTCCCACTTTTATATCCTACATATCCATCAGTACTTCTCTTTACTTTATAAGTAGCAGTTCCTGTCCTTTTAATAGTACGATACTCCTGTCCAGTATCATATTGTAAATCTTTTATATATTGATCTTCTTTTTCTTTTTATCTGTTATTGTCCCAGCATTAATTTGATAAGTTGCATCACCTTGTGAAACTAAAGCTAAAAGTCAAAAATTCCAGCTAAATTAACTGTATGCCCATCAGGGATTTCTATTTTTGTATGGTTTGTTCCTGTAGAGGCATTATCTGCTTCTATAAATCTAGATCCTCCCACAAAAATGGCTGATGGTTTTTATCATTTCCAGATTGATAAGAATTATTTATTGGAGAAGCAAATTCAGTACCAGTGTTATATGAATTAAAATACCAGTCTTTTTGTTGTTAATATTTCACTATTATTTATCGTAGGTGCTGTTGTTCCTAAAAACAAAATCTGCTGTTCCATTTGTTTCTGCATACATTTTAAAATGCAAGTCCTTTTTGTTCCTACATCAGGTACGTCACTATCTGTCCATGTATAATGAAGAAAAAGCATTTAAAATTTTTGCATACCGGATATTTACCTGCAGCTGCTCCTTGACCTTGTTGTCTAGGATTTGAATTACTTGAACAACCATTATTACAATCTGCACCCAATATTACTGCAAATGTTGGCGGATCTGGTGTATAAGGGTCATCAGGTATAACTATTGTTGGATCTATTGGTGCGAATTTTTACTACTTTCTGGTAATGTTGGTGTATTTGCAGTTTTAGCAGCAATATTTAAAAGGTATCTTGTTTATACTTTTAGGGTCTTATTCCAGCACTTACTTGTATTTCAACAGGTGGTTCTGGAACTGGTTTTGTTACTTGCAAGTCCATAACCTTTTTAATCCATTTCTTGAATTTGTAGCAGCTGATTTAGCATTACTTGTTGCAGATAATAAGCTATAGTTAGCACTATTTGTAGGCACATATCTGTTAAATAAATTTTGAATCCCCTTTCTAATACTCCTTCATATGGATATTTTTCTTTCTTATCACCTCTACCTTTATAAGTTCCTCTCCAGTCACTATAGAAATAGTTCATTCCATATTGCCATGAGCTCCATGGTGATTTTACTACATGGTCTCCCTGTTCCATTAATTGGATTAATTCAAGGTTTGAACCTTTCATCAGCTTGTTATTTTCCTGTTTTCTTCCTTGAACAGCTTCTTCATATCCGTTATTGATGTATTTAAATCTCTTCTTGCTGTTTCTACGCTATCTGCAGGTGCAGCTAGTGATAACAAACCTGTTAAAAAGAAATACAAATAACAGTATTTGAGTGTATTTTATATCTTTGCATCTCTTCGCAAATGCTCTCAGATCTTTTTCAATTTTTCAAATTGTTATCCATAATCACGTCTCACTTTCTTTAAATATTTTTTTATTACTGCTGGCTTCCTCTTCTTGAAAGCTTAAACTCTATTCTTCTGTTTTGTGCTCTTCCTTCATCTGTTGTGTTTGTTGCTACCGGTTCCTCTTCCCCTTTTGATACTGTCCCTACTATTCTGCTTGGATCCATTCCAAATTCCAGCAGCTTAGCTTTTACACTTTGTGCCCTTCTCATTCCAAGTGCCATGTTATAAGCATTTGTTCCTTTTGAATCTGTATGTCCTTCTATTACTACTTCATAGTCATTGAAGTTTACATATTCAACAAACTTATGTAACATTTCAAAGTATTGCGGTTTTACAACTGATTTGTCAAAGTCAAAGTTCAATGCCCTTTCATCCATTACAACTATCTGCTGGTCTGGTCCCTTTGTCTTCAGGGATTATGTCTGTTATGTCTATTCTTTCTATTTCAAGAGCGTTTATTCTTATTGTATTTTCTCTTATCTGTGTTGTAGTCAGCTTTCTCGCTGCAGACGATAATGAAGATACTGCCAACAGCATTACTATCCCTGCTACTACTGTTGCTGTCCTTCTAGCCATGCGTCTGCCTCCTTCTCAAGTGATCTGTATTCTTTTTGAATAGTCAATTTTTCCTTCCTGTTTCAGTTTTTCTACATTTTCTGATGGTTTTACAAATTTGTTTTCTCTCAGATAATCTTCAATGTTATCCAGTCTGTCTGTATTGTACTGTACCAATTTTGCATTTTGTACATGACATCATTAATGCTCCTAATCCTAATACTATCAATCCTTTTTCATATTTCTACTCTCCCGTCTTATTGTATTTTCTCTTATCTCTTCCTATTTTTAACTTTGTTTCAATTCCTTCTAATCTCTGTTCCATTTTATCTAGCATTTCATTCGTCTTGTGGAATGTTTCTATGTTGCTGTTTATTTCATTCACTCTCTTTTTAATTCTCTGGATTTCAACATCCATCTTTTTCGCTTTCGCTCATGTTCTTGTATTTTGCCTTCATTGCCTTTAGCTTCAGCTTTCTGCTTTCTTCTTCTGCTTCCTTGTTTCTCTTTCTTCAGCTTTTCATTTGTTTTTGGTGCAGTTTTACTTGGAGCTGCAAAACTGTTACAGGTGTTTCCCCTTCTTCTGTTACTGAGTTTAAAAAGCTCCTGTTTTCTTCTTCCTTTTCTTCAGCCGCTTTCTTCTGTTTTGCTATCTTTAAAAGTCTTTCTATATTCAGGGTCTGTCTTTTCTGCCATTGATACTTGTCCTATCGCAAATGCCAGTAATGCTATTCCCATTATCTTTTTAGCTTTCATATCTTCTTCCTTTCGTGTAAGTTTTTCTCTACATTATTTTTTTCTTTGTCTTTGCTGTTTTTGCTTGTTTCTGCTGTTTCACTTTGGCAGTTTTCTTTTTACCTAATACTTCATTGTATCCGTCAAGTTCCTTTTCTTCCCTTGCCACACTTCTTACTACTCTTTCATAAAAATCTACTTTTATTGCAGCCTTGTTTGCATTGTATTCTAGTTTTTCCATCGGTGTTCTTGGTTTTACTTCCTCTTCAACAACTTCTTCCTCAACTTCTACAACTTCAACCGGATTTACTTTCTGAGCTTTTTACCTTTTCAGCTTTTTCTACCTTCTTAGGTGTTCTTGCAGCTTTTTTCCAGCTTCCTGCTGTTTATAGTAATCATCCCTTGCCTTCTTCAGTACATCCTGTGCACTGTCTGCCATTGCTATGCTTGACATTGCTAAAGAAGTCCTGCTAACATTATCTTTTCATATAATTCTTCCTTTCATTATCTTTATTCATTGTGGTGTTATTAAAATATTGAAAAATATCATAAAATATTTTTATGAATTCATTCTTAATTTTTATAGCTTGGAACAGTTTGTAAATTTAGAAAAATCATTGTCTGAGCCATCGGCGAGTTTATGATTTTTCTTAATGAACTACTGTTTTATGCCAATAAAATTAAGCAGAATGAATAAAACATTTTTGGAGTTTAAGTTTTAATTTCCCATTATTGCGAGTATTTGTTCCAACTCAGCTATCTTCTGCTCTTTTTCTCTTATTAATTTTGCTAAATTTTTATAATATGTATCATAATTGTTTCAAAACTTGTTTTGTATTTATCTCTATGCCATCTGACTTCAGAATCCTTCTTCAATTTTTCGAAAAGTTTTTTTCCTTTCCTTCTTCCTTCGCCTTAAGGTCTGCAACTTCATTTTCAAGCTGAGCCTTCTGTGCTTCAAATTCCCTTTTCTTCTGTCTTCCTTCTCAAGCAAATCATTGAATTTGTTTTCTATTGAATTCAGACTTGCCTCCAGACTTTTGTTTTTCTGCTGAATAACTTACTGTTGCCATTACTAATAAAGCTGACAGCAAAAGTATTTTTCCTTTTCATATTTTCCTCCTTAAATATAGCATTACTTTGAATAACATTATCCATTCTATTTTATAGTGTTATTTCTAATTAAATAACATTTATCAATTAGGCTTTATATTTATCTGTTTTCCGTTTATTTTTATTTATATTTTTCTTTGCTTAAATATGTTTTTTCATTATAGATAACTGTATTTTTCCATTTGTTTTGTTAATTATAGCACATTTTCAATTATTTGTATAATCATGTTTTTATTTTATACATTTTGTTTATCGAAAAATATCAGATATATATTTTTATATATATCCCTTAACTTTATTTAAAAGAGTAATATATATTCAAACAATCTATTTTTTTCTAGCTTACTGATATTTCTAATACAACAAAACACCGCCAAAACAATATTGACGGTGTCTCTATTTTTTTATATTTTCTGAATTAAAAAATTATATTTCTAACAGAAGCTTTTTCTCTGTATGAAGAGTTATTAGTAAATAGCTCTAAATCCTAATCCTCCTCTTACATTGCTTCCTTTAGTATCATATCCTGCATTAAATGTTACTCCGAATCTTGTATTGTCAAATCCGATATTAAGGTCAAATTTACCATTTCCTCTTCTATCTTCTTTGTCTCCTCTCAATTCATAGTAATCAGCTGTAGTTCCTCTTAATCTAGCTTTATTTCTAACATCGTTTACTTTTCCTAGTTCATTTTGTATACGCTGCTGTCAAGCTAGCTTTAAATTGGCTCTTAACTCCTAAAGGTTGAGTATAGTTGAATGAAACTCCTAATTCAGGCTGTACTGAGAAGTAGTCATTTCCTTGTACTTCCAGTGACATCGGTCCTTTTTCCTTGATATCAAAATATCTTCCATATTCCATACTCAATGCTCCATATGGTCTGATGCTTGTTCTTGCACTTGTTCTTATATTGTATCCGAGTTCATTCTTTAATGCTGCACCATATGTTGTGTAATCTGATTTTGCTTCAAATGTTTCATCCACAATCCAGTATCTACGTTTCATATTATTGATACTTGCAAATGCTTCTCCTGCAATTGTCCAAGTTAATGAACCATTGTGGTCTGATGCAGGTGACATTGTCTTAAAGATTCCTGCCTTCAGCATAGTTTGAGTTTCTTTAGATTCTCCTAAATCTTTAAAACTGAATATGTTACTAGCCACTCCTGCATACCATCCTGATTTACGTCCAAGTTTTACAGTTTCATTTTCATGAACATAAGCCACTCCATATGCATTGTTTGTGTAATCAACTACACCTGCTGAATCTGTATTATATTCTCCTCTGTGACCAAATACTTTAATCTTGTTATTATCTTTACTAGGATTTCTCCATTCATCCTGCAAGTAATCAAACTCTTTTGCTCAAGATATCTCCTGTTGCCTTAGTTCTTTGCTGGATACTTGAGTATTGATGACCTTTCATTTCATCAAATGCCTGAGCCAGAATGTGTCCTTCTCCTCCGTTTAAGTTACTTATTTTATCCAATACTGATTTTTCTTTTGTCCCTAAACCTTCCACTCCATATCTTTGTTCAAGTCCAACTAGAAGTTATATGTCTGTGTATCACCCTTTTCTGTGCAAACATTGTATATGGAACTTTAACTAAGTAAACTTTGTCAAAGTCCTGTTGCAGTATTTTTAGTAGGCTGTGCCATCCAAAGTTAAACTTGCTGATGTTACATTCAATGTAGTTCCTGCTGTTACAACTCCACTTAAAGCATCATTGTAAGGTTTCAGAATATTATCTCCAACTTCAATTGCTGTTGCAGTTGTATATCTGGATCTTCTGTTCCAGAGAACAGGTCAATATCAGTCAATCCAGTCAAGTTGTTTTATTCCCTGAATAGGATTTGTGTAATTAACTCCTGAAGTATCCACATACATTCCTAAAGCTTGGAGAGCTTCTGAGGCTGATGGATAGCTCAAGAAATTACCTGCTGAAAGATCTATTGATGTAATTCCTGAGCTGATGTTACAATTGCTGATGCCGGTGCCGGTGTTGCAGCATTTGTATCCACTTGATATATAGGAATTGGACTTCCATTTACATCAGTTACTATTGGTGATGTTACTCTGGGTGGAACTTTTTATTGTTCTTCCTCCCATATCTTTCATGTCAGAAGCTGTCGCCACTTTCATTGCTGGAGTTGAAGTTCCTGTTTGATTACCTCCTGTTACAGGATTTACTCCAGTTGCATGTTCTTCAGCATGATCTGCATTATCTGTCCAGATTCCTGCACTTTTTTTGAATCAGAAGCCGCAATATTTTATTGTTCCGTAGTTTTTTTAATGTAACCTCCGTTAGCAACGTAAACTCCTTTTACTTTTGTAAGTCCACTTGCCGCTGTCTGGATAGTTCCCCAGTTTTCTCCTACTGCTCCTCTATCAATGTACATTCCAACTGTTTCACTTCCTAAAAGGTTAATGTGTCCATAGTTTACAGCTTTTAGAGCCTGCTCCTACAGCATACATTCCAATTGTATTTGGATTAGTTACTTCAATTGTTCCATGATTTTCAATTGTTCCTTGGTTGAAAGTTTGACCATATGTTGGTGATGTTCTATCATCATCATAGTATCCAGTTGCCATAGCTACACCATATTCTTTAGCTGAAGTATTAGAAAATCCTACTTTTATATTGCCATAGTTTCGACCAATTCCACCAGTAGTTGCGTACATTCCTACGTTTCCATTACCTGTTGAAAAATCAATTGTTCCATTATTGTCCATAGTACCATTTCCATATAATCCGTAGTTTCTATCTCCTGATGATATTAATGTAGTATAGTTTTCCACACGTCCTGTACTGTCATTTTGATATATAAATACTGAATCTGTTCCTAATGTAGTATTAGTAGCCGCAGAAATAATGTGATTTCCACTTCCTGGTTTACCAATCCAAATGAATCATTACCTATTGTAATATTTCCATCAAAAGATACAGTTTGTCCTGTTCCAACTGTAAGCACACCAATTGATTTGTTAGTTCCAACTGTAAGGTTTCCAAAGTTTTTTACATCTCCACCATTAGAATAGATTCCTATACTGTTATCTCCCATAGTAATAGTACCTGCTATATCATTAGTTACCGTCTTACCATAAATACCAACTGCATCAGTTACACCTGCTGCTGTTATTAAACCAGTATTTTTCACTGCATCTGTGGCTGTACTATCTAGATACATTCCAGTACCTTTACTTGCAGTTATTTTAATTGTACCGTTATTAATTAATTTACCATTTATATTATTATTATCTGAAGTAACCATACCAAAGTTAGTAGCTCCACTTCGATTATTCCAGCCACATTTATTGCTGTACCTTCTTTAGTGTATATTCCTGTATTTTTTTAGTTCCTGTATTAAAAATCAAGTTTTTCCACTATTCTTTTATTATTCCACCTTTTTGGTATATTCCGATTATATTATTACCTGCCGCAGTTAAATCCTGTGCATTCTGTATTCCAGTTCCTCCTGTTAGCTTTCAGAATAGATAAAGATTGCACCGTCATCCATTGTAACAGGAGCACTTCCATTTGTATTTGTATAAAGCTAAAGTTACTAACACCTTTAAAGAAATATCCATAAGATTTTTTTACCAAAGCGGACCTTCAATTAAATTATATACATTTACGTTTACACTTCCTGCTGAACCATTATTTTCTACAAATACTCCTGTTGCACCGTCTGCGGAGTTGTACCTGTTCCACCTTTCAGAAGTTTAATTTTAGCTCCTGGGTTAACCGTGATATCTCCTGTACTTGAGTATAGTCCAACTCCTGAATCTCCAACAGTTATACTTGATGTATTTCCTAACACAGTACTAGTGTTTCCATAAATTCCTATTGTCTGGTCTATTCCTTCAATTTTTCCATCATTTGTAATAGTTCCAGTTGTTCCTTTAGAATACATTCCAACATTTTTCAGTAGTGTTATTTAATTTTTATTGTTCCAGCTGTATTGTTTTGTTATATTGGAATTTTCTGCAACCATTCCAATATTCTTAGCACTCAGTTGTTGTAATTGTTCCTTTATTTACTGCTGTTTTTGAAGGTGTTGATTCAACAGAATACATTTCTACTGATGATGTTCCATTAATTGTAATATCACCGCTATTTTTCTGTATCAGCAGCTGCACCAACCATACCAAAGGCTGCATCTCCATCCATTGTTATAGTTTTTGTGGCTTTTATTGGTACCTTGTGCACCATTTGAGCATAAATTCCAATTCCTTTATTGATTTTACTTGTAACAGTTCCGTCATTTATAGCCTTAGAACCTGCTCCTGTTGCAACCAGTACTTTTAATTCAACTGGTGTAGTTGAATTTAATGTAATTGTTCCTTTGTTAGTTAGCGTTTTTCCATTATTTACACCAGAATATATCCTTGACCAATTAAATTTGTTGATGCAGATACATTTGGAGTAGCTCCGTCTTGAATAGTCTTTCCAGTATCTACAATTATATTAGAATCATATTGAAACTTTATTTAACTTATTAGTTGCAACTGATAAATCGATATTTTCATCTATTTTTACATCTGCACCTTTTTATTGTTAAGTATTTATAATCTCAGTAAGTGTAGCCACTGTTTTTCCCGTTATTATTTTGTAAAGGAGATGTTATAGTTGCTATATTACTAAATGATACATTTTTATTTCCAGTGTTAGTTGTTAAATCTCGCTAATAGTACGCTTGAACGGGTTTTCATTGTTAGGGCTATTCCAGTTCCAGTTCCAGTATTTTGCCAATCATTCAAGAATGTAGCAAATCCTGTAGGACTCGTAAATATATTATTGTTAGTATAAAAAGCATATGAATGATTACCTATTTCAGCTTTACCTGGATTATTTGATAAATCAAATTTTCCTGCTGTTCCACTAGTGGCAGATGGAATATTATAGAATAAAATTGATCCTGCAGAACTTGTTCCTGACACTGTAGCATTTAATCCTTTTAATGTTTGTGTAGAACCTGCATCTGCATATAATCCGACCCCTCCATTAGTTACATTTAATGTTGCCGAGTTAGCTGTTCCATTTCCTATATTAGTAACTGAATTTGTTCCATTTGCAGAATATACTCCAACTGAATTTGTTCCGTTTGCAGTTACTGTTCCACCTGTGAAATCAAAATGTCCTTTATTTACAACTCCTATATTGTTTGACGAGGCTGTGATAGTTCCACCTGTATGTTCAGCATAAGAATCTTTATCTGCTGTATACATACCTATTGACCCACTTCCACCAACAGCTATAGCTCCACTATTTTTTTAATAATAGTTTTAAAATTATTTGTTCCAGAATCATCCTGTGCCATCATACCAACATTAGTTCCACCTGTAATATTAATTGTACCAGTATTGTTTCCTTCTAATTGTTTTCCAGTAGCTACCATTAATAGTAACATTTTTATCCCAAACATAAATACCAACATTCTTTTCTCCATTCTTGATATTTATTATTCCTTTGTTTTCACCTTTTAGGACTTCCTAATGCTGTATCAGTAGCTGCTGTTGTTTCATAACTTTGAACTCTTATTCCAGCATTATTTTTTTAGCAATAGCATTAGAATAATTAACTATGTTATCAGGATTATTAAATAAATTATATGCCTTATCTACAGTAATTGTTCCATTATTTGTTACGGTATCTTTAAAAATTGATTCTAATAAAATTCCAGAATTGTGACACCACCTACATAAATCTTACCATTATTAAAATATTGTCTTTAGAATCCCATTTTCTTCTTTTTAATTTTTGCCATACCGGCAGAAGATCCTTCAGCATTGACATTATTTGATTGCTGTATCATATGAACCTGAAATTAAAATTAAACCGTTGTTAGCAACATAGAAGCTAAAGAAGTTGGTGCATAATCATTATTATCAACATGCAAAGCTGTACCTGATAATTTCATTCCATAAGAATGTGAACCATCTAACTGAATATAACCATTTTCTTTATTATCAGCCCTAACTAACGAACGGGAGTTATTATTACTGTATGTTCCTGCAGGTACTACAATCGCATTTGGCCTAAGTGCAGAAGCAACCTGTATTCCTGTCGAATAATCTCCACTAAAAATGTATTACTCCATCCGATGAAAAAGTACTTCCAGCTATATTTGTATTTTTTTCCACTCGTAGCTACTGAAAAATTTGGAGCATTATTAATATTATTAATAGCATTTCTCAAGTTTGTGTCAAATGCATCAAAAGAAAGTTGAACTACCACCATTACTTCCATTAAATAATTCATAATAAGTTCCACTTGTAAAATCAATAGTTTCTTCTGTAGTTTGTGCTATACCTACTTTATATCCTGCTTTACCTTTACTGTTTACTGTTATTGTCTTATCTGAAGGCTCTGCATGATCTATATCTGCTCTTAATCTTCCTGTGTATGAATCACCAGGTGTTAAATTTTCCCTTTCATCATTAATACTTCCTGAATTTGTGATATTAGTTGTTGTATCACCATCTGTATACGAAGTTTCTTCATTTACTATACCAGCTATTGCAGGTCCAGTTAAATTGATATCAGCGTTATTTAGTAACGTGAATGTTATTCTTTTACCAGAACCAGGAGAGTTAGTACGTTTACTTCCATCTGCATTTCTTACATCATCTACATATGCAAATCTACTTCCACCACCATAAAATCTATTTACACCACCAGCGGTATATGTATTATCTCCATTCGCTACTCCTGTCATAGTTATTGTTGTATCACCAGTTGATTTACTAGCATCAGATCCATAAAAGTAATAATGTGAAATATATTCGATAGGAGAAGCTCCTGCAATTCCTTTTGAACCAGAACTTACATCTACTCTTCGAGAAGTATTCACATTATAAGTATTTGAAAAACTTCCTGAATTTGGAAAAACTAAAAGTAAAAACCTTCTACTGGTTTCATAGTAACAGTTGGGATATTAACATCCGGTGGTGTTATTGATGGAACTGTTGTACTAGATGGAGCCACAGTTGACACACTTATATTTAAAGTAGGTGGAGTCAACACTGGTGCTTCCTGCAGCATTGTACTGACCCAAAAAGTTGGACAAATTAAATTAACTGCTAATAAGGATTGACTTCTGCAGTGAAGCGAGGAGTTAATCCTTTTAATTTTTCCTTTATTCTTTTGTTATTGTAATAATATATGTAATCTCTATTGCTGCTTTCAATTCATCTAATGTCCTGTACGTTGCTTCCCTGTCCATAAAACATCTCTGATTTTAACAGACCAAAAGAAACATTCCATTAATCCGTTATCTCAAACTGTTTCCTTTTCTTGACATACTTTGAGTTATCTTCTTTTTCTTTTAGCCTTTCCTGATATAAATTATGCTGATACTGCCAGCCTTGATCACTATGAAATATTAAATCCTCATAATTTCTCATTTTCTTTAAATGCCATTTTAACATATGATTTATCTGAGTCCAAGTTAGCACTTTTTCGAAATATCATATGAAACTATATATCTTCCATAAGCATCCAATATTGGAGATAAGTATAACTTTTCCCCTCTTAGATTAAATTCTGTCACATCTGTAAACCATTTCTGATTTGGAGCTGTTGCTCAAAATCTCTCTTATATGGTTATCAGCTATCTTTCCTATTTGACCTTGTATGAAGAATATTTTCTCTTTTTACGGATAATACTTTGCAGATTAAATTTCTTCATAAGCCTCTGTACTTTTTATGATTATATTTATTCCTTGATTCTTTAATTCCAATGTTATTCTTCGATAACCATATCTTCCTTTATTTGCATAGTAAATTTCTTTGATTTTTCAATGACATCTTTATTCTTCTCATCAATATCTTTCTTGTTGATATAGTAGTAATATACTGATCTTGATATTCCGGCAATCTTTAGCAGCATTTTTGAAAAGGGTATTTAACTCTGTTCTGGCTATTACTCTTACTTTTTCTTCTCTTTTTAGCCCCTTTCCTGAACTAGAGCTCTCAATAAGTATTCATTCTCAGCTTTTAGGTAAAGTATTTCATCTCTAATTGTTTAATCTTATCTTTTTCAGATAATGCTTTATCATCTTGGGTTTAGTCAGATTTAGGGTTTCCTTCCCTTTTCTTCTCTATAACATTATACCTGTTTTCTTTAAATTTTTGAGAGCCAATTATGTAAAAGACCCGAAGAGTGCTAAACCGACATCAATGGCGACAGAATTAATGGACTCATTATTAACTAGAATTCTATTAATTATCTGTAACTTAAATTCTTTAGAATAGTGTTTATTTTCACCATTTCCTATAATATCATATCCATGTTTTCTAATCAATCTGATTAAATAATGAAGGACAATCTTGGTAACATTAAAAGCTTTGGCTAATGAGCAATAGTTTCACCATTTTTATTTCTTTCATATATTTCAATTTTATCTTTTTGTTAATTTACTCATAAAAATCTGAAACCTCCAATCTTGTGTCCAAGATTTTTGGGTGCAGTACAATATTCACAGTTTTTATAATTGGAATTTTTGGTTTTAACAGCAGCATCTATAGGTACAGATGAAATAGGTTCTATAACCTTGCTATTTAAATCTGTCATTCCATATTTCCCACCTGAATAAGTTGCAAACTTACTGCTTGAAAATCTTTCATATTTTTTTGATTAGGAGTTTTATCACCTCTACCTCTATAAGTTCCAGTCCAGTCACCATAGAAATAGTTCATTCCATATTGCCATGAGCTCCATGGTGATTTTACTACATGGTCTCCTGTTCCATTAATTGGATTAATTCAAGGTTTGAACCTTTCATCAGCTTGTTATTTTCCTGTTTTTGCTTCCTTAAACAGACTTCTTCATATCCGTTATTGATGTATTTAAATCTCTTCTTGCTGTTTCTACGCTATCTGCAGGTGCAGCTAGTGATAACAAACCTGTTAAAAGAAATACAAATAACAGTATTTGAGTGTATTTTATATCTTTGCATCTCTTCGCAAATGCTCTCAGATCTTTTTCAACTTTTTTCAAATTGTTATCCATAATCACGTCTCACTTTCTTTTAAATTTTTTTATTACTGCTGGGCTTCCCCTTCTTGAAAGTTTAAATTCTATTCTTCTATTTTTGTGCTCTTCCTTCATCTGTTGTGTTTGTTGCTACTGGTTCTTCTTCCCCTTTTGATACTGTCCCTACTATTCTGCTTGGATCCATTCCAAATTCTAATAACTAGCTTTTACACTCTGTGCCCTTCTCATTCCAAGTGCCATGTTGTAAGCATTTGTTCCTTTAGAGTCTGTATGTCCTTCTATTACTACTTCATAGTCATTGAAGTTTACATATTCTATAAACTTATGTAACATTTCAAAATATTGCGGTTTTACAACAGATTTATCAAAATCAAAGTTCAATGCCCTTTCATCCATTACAACTATCTGCTGATCCGGTCCCTTATCTTCAGGGATTATATCTGTTATGTCTATTCTTTCTATTTCCAATGCATTTATTCTTATTGTATTTTCTCTTATCTGTGTTGTAGTCAGCTTTCTCGCTGCAGACGATAATGAAGATACTGCCAACAGCATTGCTATCCCTGCTACTACTGTTGCTGTCCTTCTAGCCATGCGTCTGCCTCCTTCTCAAGTGATCTGTATTCTTTTGAATAGTCAATTTTTCCTTCCTGTTTCAGTTTTTCTACATTTTCTGATGGTTTTACAAATTTGTTTTCTCTCAGATAATCTTCAATGTTATCCAGTCTGTCTGTATTGTACTGTACCAATTTTGCATTTGTACATGACATCATTAATGCTCTAATCCTAATACTATCAATCCTTTTTCATATTTCTACTCTCCCGTCTTATTGTATTTTCTCTTATCTCTTCCTATTTTTAACTTTGTTTCAATTCCTTCTAATCTCTGTTCCATTTTATCTAGCATTTCATTCGTCTTGTGGAATGTTTCTATGTTGCTGTTTATTTCATTCACTCTCTTTTTAATTCTCTGGATTTCAACATCCATCTTTTTCGCTTTCGCTCATGTTCTTGTATTTTGCCTTCATTGCCTTAGACTTCAGCTTTCTGCTTTCTTCTTCTCTTCCCTTGTTTCTCTTTCTTCAAGCTTTTTCATTTTGTTTTTGGTGCAGTTTTACTTGGAGCTGCAACTGTTACAGGTGTTTCCCCTTCTTCTGTTACTGAGTTTAAAAAGCTCCTGTTTTTCTTCTTCCTTTTCTTCAGCCGCTTTCTTCTGTTTTTGCTATCTTTAAAAAGTCTTTCTATATTCAGGGTCTGTCTTTTCTGCCATTGATACTTGCCCTATTGCAAATGCCAGTAATGCTATTCCCATTATCTTTTTAGCTTTCATATTTTCTTCCTTTCATGTAAATTTCTATAATTCTATGATTTCTTTTTGTTTCTTTTTCCTATTTTTTTCTTTGTCTTTTGCTGTTTTTTGCTTGTTTCTGCTGTTTCACTTTGGCAGGTTTCTTTTTACCTAATACTTCATTGTATCCGTCAAGTTCCTTTTTCTTCCCTTGCCACACTTCTTACTACTCTTTCATAGAGTCCACTTTTTATTGCAGCCTTGTTTGCATTGTATTCAAGTTTTTCCATTGGTGTTCTTGGTTTTACTTCCTCTTCAACAACTTCTTCCTCAACTTCTACAACTTCAACTGGATTTACTTTCTGAGCTTTTTACCTTTTTCAGCTTTTTCACCTTCTTAGGTTCTCTTGCAACTTTCTTTTCTGCTTCCTGCTGTTTATAGTAGTCATCTCTTGCCTTCTTCAGTACATCCTGTGCACTGTCTGCCATTGCTATGCTTGACATTGCTAAAAGAAGTCCTGCTAACATTATCTTTTTCATATTATTCTTCCTTTCATTATCTTTATTCTTGTGGTGTTACCGAAATGTTGAAAAATATCAGAAAATATTTTGTATGAATCCATTCTTAATTTTTTTCAGCTTGAAACAGTTTGTGAATTTAGAAAAATCATTATCTGAGTCATCGGCGAGTTTATGATTTTTTTCTTAATGAACTGCTGTTTCATGCCAGTAAAATTAAGTAGAATGAAATAAAAACGTTTTTGGAATTTAAGTTTTAATTTTCCCATTATTGCGAGTATTTGTTCCAACTCAGCTATCTTCTGTTCTTTTTTTCCTTTATCAGCTTAGCTAAATTTTTTTGTAATAAGTATCATAGTTATTCAAAAACTTGCTTATACTTGTCTCTGTACCATCTAACTTCAGAGTCTTTCTTTAATTTTTCAAATAGTTTTTCTTTTCCTTCTTCTTTTGCTTTAAGGTCTGCAACTTCATTTTCAAGCTGAGCCTTCTGTGCTTCAAATTCCCTTTTCTTCTGTGCTTCTTTTTCAAAGCAGGTCATTAAACTTATTTTCTATTGAATTCAGACTTGCTTTCTAAACTTTGTTTTTCTGCTGAATAACTTACTGTTGCCATTACTAATAAAAACAGATAGTAAAAGCATTTTTCCTTTTCATATTTTTCCTCCTATAAGTTTTTAATGTAGTAGAATTCTTTCTACTTTAATTAATTTGTGATTTCTAAAAGATACATAAAATCATGCACATCATATAATATTCATTATATGATGTACATGATTTTTATTACATTTACATTATAACACATTTTACTGATTTATTGTTAATTTATTAACATTTTTGCTATATATTTTTTTATACATGAAAAGATATGTTTTATATATGATATAAAAATGATTAATTACTGTTTATTTAATTTAAAAAGGAACTTTTTATGAAATAATATTTAAAATAAATGTGATTTTTCAATGTATTTATATCAATAAGCCATATAATATTCACTATTTTTATTTTTAATATTCAAATTTTTAAAAATTTCTTTTCTTCTCAAAAATAAAAATGTATAATTAATCTTTTAAATCTAATCATACATTTTTTTAATACATTATCTTATTTATATATTTTTATTCAGAATTTTTATTAAATTAAGCTTTATCCTTTAAAAACAACAAAATATATTCAAATTAATTTTATAAAAAATAACCACAATCAATATTATGGTTTAAATAAATGGTACACCCTAGGGGGATCGAACCCCTGTTGCCGGGATGAAAACCCGATGTCCTAACCACTAGACGAAGGGTGCACATGGTGGATCTAGCTGGACTTGAACCAGCGACCACCCGGTTATGAGCCGGGGGCTCTAACCAACTGAGCTATAGATCCATATGGCGTGCCTGAAGAGATTCGAACTCCTGGCCCACGGCTTAGAAGGCCGTTGCTCTATCCAACTGAGCTACAGGCACATATGGTTTTGTTGTGTTGACTAGTGGTGAGCCATACTGGAATCGAACCAGTGACACCATGATTAAAAGTCATGTGCTCTACCGACTGAGCTAATGGCTCATATAGTGGAGCGGGAGACGAGGGTCGAACTCGCGACATTCAGCTTGGAAGGCTGACGCTCTACCAACTGAGCTACTCCCGCATAATTTCTGGTGCCTCGGGCCGGACTTGAACCGGCACGGGATAAATTCCCACAGGATTTTAAGTCCTGTGCGTCTACCGATTTCGCCACCAAGGCATATCTAAAAATCCTATTTTGTTTATCTCTGACAACTTAGTCAGTATAACATAAACTTATTCATTTGTCAACAACTTTTTTTACTGATTAAGTACTTTTTGTTTTTTACTCTTCCTCTTAAGTACTTAACCAGTATACAAAATTTTACACAAAATGTCAAATTAAAAATTAAATTAATTTTGAAACTTTTTCGAAAACCCTTGTTTTACTTACCTTCCACATAATCTTTTTATTATATTTCTAGCCTTTTCAACTATCTCATCATACGTTCCTTCCGGCTTAAATTTTTCCAGAACAGCAACTTCTATTTTTCTAGGTTTTGGAAATTTCATATGTCTTGAATATGCTTCAAAAGGCACCTTTTATTCCCAGACACTGGACATCTACATTCAGTTCCTTAGCTATTATAGCAAATACTTTCTTAAATTCCGCCACTTTTTCCGTCTTTACTTCTTGCACCTTCAGGGAAAAATAAGCACATTTTTCCCAGCTTTAACATTTGCCGCTATTTCTTCGACACTTTTCTTAATATTTTTTTATTTATATCTATCAATACAACATTTCCATGACTGACAAGCAGTTTCATCAATCCTTTTTAAAAATACCAGTCTATCGCAAGAAAAAAATTGTATTATAAAGTATTCCTGCAGGTAAAAGACTTCCAAGTACCAACGGATCTATAAAACTTTGATGATTCGCCACAAATATCTGCTGCGGTTTATCACTCAATTTATCCCTATTGACCCTTTTTCAATCTAAAAATATACTTTTATTGTTAAATCAAGCAGCGGTCTCAACACTTTTTGTTGCCCATCTGTTTTTCTTCAACAGGTGGTGCCAGCTTCTATTATTTTTCCAGTCAACTTCTCCACTTTCTATTTTTTTGTAGCTTTTTCATTAATATATTCAGATAATGCCTTCAAATTTGATATTTCTGAAAAATTTTTTCTTCATCAAGATGAATTCCAAAACTATTTTCAACATATGCAAAAAAATTCAACAATATCCAGTGAATCCATTCCTATTTCCAGCTCAAGATTTTTCTTCAGGCTGAGCTTCTATTCCCTTTTAATTTCTTTATGTAATCCTTCAGCATTCTGTAAACTTCATTATCAGGTTCTTCCACCTGTTTCTTTTTGACATTTGTTTTCAGATAAAGTTCAGGAAGCATAAACCTTCTTACTTTTCCCACCCTTGTTTTTGGAAGTTCCTCTTCATACAGTTTATAATCCAGTATTTTTCATAATTATGAACTGTAAGGTTATAATCTTCCACAATATTTTTTTACATAAGCTTTTTATATTAGTTATTCCCTGTTTTCTACATTCCAGTAAATCCGGAACAATTATTGCCACAAGTTTGTCATTATGTCCAAACACTCCCAGTTCCTTTATAAGTTTTTACTTTTTCAATTACTTTATTTTCAAGTTTTTCAGGATCGATATTTTTCCCATTTGAAAGTACTATCATGCTGCTTCTTCTTCCACGTATAGTTACATATCCTTCTTCATCAATAGAAGCCAGATCACCTGTCTTGAACCATCCATCTTCAGTTATTACTTCAGCGGTCTTTTCAGGCTTATTATAATATCCTTTCATGACAATAGGACCTCTTACCCATAGTTCTTCATCTACTATCTTTCTTCTATATTATCAAGTTTTTACCAACTGTTCCTATTCTACGGTCTTTTTTGTATTAACTGCTATTACAGGCGATGTTTCAGTAAGTCCATATCCTTCCTGAACGTATATTCCCAATGTTTCATAAAATTCTCCTATTTCAGGATCAAGTTTTGCTCCCCCTGAAACTATAAACGTCAGTTCTCCACCAAATTTTTCATGAACTTTTGCAAAAACCTTTCTTCTTATCTTAAAAGGATTTTTACTTTTTGTCATAAGTTTATATATCGTTCTTTGTAATGAACTTTGAATCAATCTGCTGTTTTTATTCCGTCATAGAACAATTTAAATACCCTTGGAACTCCAACCAGTGCAGTAACATTATTTTTTTATCAAGTCTTCTAAAATTTCCTTACTTGCTATTTTCTTTACAAATACCATCGATGCCTGATGCTGCAATATTATCAGCACTGTTGCCGTAAGCGGTAAAACATGGTGGAAAGGAAGCAAAGGCAAGTATCTGGTCAGTCGGCTCAAGAAGATCTTTTTCTAGTCCTTCAGTTCTGAACTCAAGTTATTGAAAGTCAGCATAACTCCTTTTGGAGAACCGGTTGTTCCGGAAGTATATAACATTGTGGCTATACTGTCCCCTTCAGGATTTTCAAGCTCAAAGTTACTGTTTCTTATTACTTCCAATTTATTTTCATCAATTGGGTGATTGTCCACATTAATCACTGTTATTCCACCCTTTTCATACATCGAAACTGCTTCCCTGACATTTTCTCGCTCTCATTCGAACATATTATAAACTTAGGATCTGAATCTCCAAGAACATATAAAATTTCCTTACTGCTGCTTGTAGAGTCCAGTGCAATTGGAATTGCCTTTCTATCCACAAAGCAAAGTAAGTATAAATCCATTCCGGTCTGTTTTTCCATCAGAATCAGTCCAAAATCTTCCTTTTCAGCAGGTATTACATTTTCTGAAAAATATTTTACATTATTAACTAACTCAGTATAATTTATTTTCCTGTCTTCAAAAATCAACTATTGCAAGCCTGTCGCCTCTATTTAAGAACATAATTCCTCCATTTCAAATGTTAAAAAAATATAAATTTAATTAAGTATACCATACTTTCATAAATAATAAAAATAAAAAAATGAGGATATCTCAAAAAATAAAAATATGAAAAAAGTTGCCTCAAAACAATAAAACCATAAGTATAATACATACTATATTTTTGTACTGCACCCAAAATCTTGGACACAAGATTGGAGGTGCAGATTTTTATGAAAGTAAATTAACAAAAAAAGATAAAAATTGAAATATATGAAAGAAATAAAAAAATGGTGAAACTATTACTTCATTAGCCAAAAGCTTTTAATATTAACAAGATTGTCCTTCATTATTTAATCAGATTGATTAGAAAACATGGATATGATATTATAGAAATGGTGAAAATAAACACTATTCTAAAGAATTTAAGTTACAGATAATTAATAGAATTCTAGTTAATAATGAGTCCATTAATTCTGTCGCCATTGATGTCAGTTTAAACTTCTTCAGGTCTTTTACATAATTGGCTTTCAAAAATTTAAAGAAAAACGGGTATAATGTTATAGAAGAAAGAGGAAGGAAACCTAAATCTATGACTAAACCCAAGAAAATGATAAAGCATTATCTGAAAAAGATAAGATTAAACAATTAGAAGATGAAATACTTTACCTAAAAAGCTGAGAATGAATACTTAAAAATTGAGAGCTCTAGTTCAGGAAAGGGAGCTAAAAGAGAGAAAAAGTAAGAGTAATAGCCGAACTTAGAGTTAAATACCCTTTCAAAAATGCTGCTAAAGATTGCCGGAATATCAAGATCAGTATATTACTACTATATCAACAAGAAAGATATTGATGAGAAGAATAAAGATGTCATTGAAAAAAATCAAAGAAATTTACTATGCAAATAAAAGGAAGATATGGTTATCGAAGAATAACATTGGAATTAAAGAATCAAGGAATAAATATTAATCATAAAAAAGTACAGAGGCTTATGAAGAAATTTAATCTGCAAAGTATTATCCGTAAAAGAGAAAATATTCTTCATACAAAGGTCAAATAGGAAAGATAGCTGATAACCATATCAAGAGAGATTTTTGAGCAACAGCTCCAAATCAGAAATGGTTTACAGATGTGACAGAATTTAATCTAAGAGGGAAAAAGTTATACTTATCTCCAATATTGGATGCTTATGGAAGATATATAGTTTCATATGATATTTCGAAAAGTGCTAACTTGGATCAGATAAATCATATGTTAAATTTGACATTTAAAGAAAATGAGAATTATGAGGATTTAATATTTCATAGTGATCAAGGCTGGCAGTATCAGCATAATTTATATCAGGAAAGGCTAAAAAGAAAAGAAGATAACTCAAAAGTATGTCAAGAAAAGGAAACAGTTTAGATAACGGATTAATGGAATGTTTCTTTGGTCTGTTAAAATCAGAGATGTTTTATGGACAGGAAGCAGCGTACAGGACATTAGATGAATTGAAAAGAAAGCAATAGAAGATTACATATATTATTACAATAACAAAAGAATAAAGGAAAAATTAAAAGGATTAACTCCTGCTTCTTACAGAAGTCAATCCTTATTAACAAGTTAATTTAATTTGTCCAACTTTTTGGGGTCAGTACATCATTTACTAAAAATTTTATTCATATAAAACAGTCATTCATTAAAGAAAAGTCAAAACTCGCCTTTTTGGCTCAAACAGTTGACTTTTCCTAAATTCATTTCCTATTTTACATTGTAAAAATTCTAAATAATTCAAAAATATAGTTTTTACATTTTTTAATTTTATTTTTGAAACAACCACTTTTACATTATTTTTCAATTTTTAAATATCCTCATTCCAAAAATAATTTATATTCCTATAATAAATTTATTCCATTTTTCACATTCAGCTATTATTTCATCAGACCATATTGATGCCTGAACTTTCCCCAATATGTGCCCTTTGAAGCAGGAACATACATATTCTTGACTGACCAATTCCTCCACCCTATTGTAAGTGGCAACTCATTGTTTAAAAGCATTTTTATGATATTCAAGTTTTTTTCTTTCTTCCAGATTAAGTTCCTTAAGCTGTCTTGCCAGTGATTCACTGTCTACTCTTATTCCCATTGATGAAAGTTCCAGAGCACTGTCAAGTACAGGATTCCACATTATAAGATCTCCATTTAATTCCCAATCGTCATAATCCGGAGCCCTTCCATCATGTCTTTCTTTTAGATTCCAGCATTTTTCCTATCTGCATTATAAATATTGCCCCATGTTTCTTTGCAAATATATTTTTCTCTTTCTCCTGAAGAAATCTCAGGATATAAGTTTTTCCAGTTCCTGTGAGTTATAAAAAGTAACTTTTTCAGGTAAAAACTTAGTATAGTTTTCATACTTTTGAGCCAGCATTTCTTCTGTCTTTTTAAATACTGAATATATTTTATTTACAATTTCCTTTAAGAAATCTATATTTCTATCTTCTCTGTCTATAACTCTTTCCCAATCCCACTGATCTACATAAATCGAATGCGTATTATCCAAATCTTCATCTCTTCTTATGGCATTCATGTCAGTATAAATTCCTTCACCTGAATTTACACCATATCTCTTTTAATGCAAGTCTTTTCCACTTAGCAAGCGAATGAACTATTTTCGATAATTTCCCCTTCTCTTCCTTCATTTCAAATGAAACAGGTCTTTCAACTCCATTAAGGTTATCATTTAATCCTGTCGTTCTTTTTACAAAAGAGGTGCTGATATTCTTGTTAAGTTTAATTCTTTAGAAAGTTCCCTCTCAAAAATCCTTAATCAGCTTTATAGCAATTTCTGTTTCCATTATATTCTGTCTGGAAGTGTATCCTTCCGGTATTATAATACTTCCCATGTTTCTACTCCCTAACTACAAATCTACATTTACCAATTAAAATGGCGCACCCAGCAGGAGTTGAACCCACAACCTTCTGATCCGTAGTCAGACGCTCTATCAATTGAGCTATGGATGCACATTTAAGTATATATTTTATGGCGGAGAAGGGAGGATTTGAACCCTCGATCAAGTTTTAGCCCGGATACTCCCTTAGCAGGGGAGCGCATTCGGCCTCTCTGCCACTTCTCCACGTATATAAAAATAAATGGCGGGTGAACAGAGTTCGAACCCTGAGAGCTTTGCCTTGCCAGTTTTCAAGACCGGTCCCTGTAGCCGTTCGGACATTCACCACACTTGCTCAATTACTATATCATACTTTCTTATATCTTGTCAATACTTTTTGTTTTTATGATATTTTTATATGTATACGTTTTTAGCCTTTATTTTCAAAGGTTTTAACTATTTCCATTTTTAATCTCATACCAAATTATAGAATTCTATTTTTAAATTTTTAAATTTTCACAATATAAAATAGAAATAAATTTAGGAAAAAGTCATCTTCTCCATCTTTTTAGGTAAGTTATTGACTTTTCCTTAATTAATATTTTTATATGAGTAAAATTTTAGTAAATAAAAATATAGTTTATTTTCCTTTAAATAGTTCTATACCATTCTTCAGTTTACTGACTATTCTTCTCATTTTTCAAAAATTCTCCCATAGTTCTGAATTTTTGATATCTTTTTCCAGTAATTCTTCTATTGAAAACTTATCAATTCTTTTAGATTCTTTTAAAACAGCAGCTTTGAGATTTTTAGCAGTTTTTCTAAATTTCTATGTGCACCTCCAAGAGGTTCTTCTATTATATCATCAATAACTCCAAGCGATTTAAGATTTATTGCATCCATTTTCAAACTTTTTGCCGCTTCTGCCGCCTTAGTTGAATCATTAAAAAGTATTGATGCACATCCTTCTGGTGAAATTACTGAATATACACTGTTTTCAAGCATAAGAACTGAGTCAGCAACTCCTATTCCTAATGCTCCTCCACTTCCACCTTCTCCTATTATTACAGAAACAATCGGTACTTTTAGACCAAACATTTCAGCCAAGTTTTTAGCAATGGCTTCCCCTTGTCCTTTTTCTTCAGCTTCTATTCCAGGATATGCGCCTGCAGTATCTATCAAGTTAATATAGGCAATTCAAATCTTTCTGCCATTCTCATCAGTCTTAATGCTTTTTCTATATCCCTCAGGGACTTGCCATTCCAAAATTTCTGAACATATTTGAATCAGGTCTCTTCCCTTCTGATGGCCTATTATCATTATTTTATAGCCATCTATAGAGGCTAATCCACCTATTATTGCATGATCATCTTTTGAAAGTCTGTCTCCGTGCAGCTCGACAAAATCCTCTGTCAATGTATTTATATAATCAAGTATATAAGGTCTTTTTAGGATTTCTGAAAATTTGTATTCTTTCCATGAATCCAGTTCATTTTTCATTAGAAATCATATATCTTTTTCAAGTTCCTTTTCAAGTTCTCCCTATCTGTTTTGAAAAATCTATATTTTTCTTTGGAAAAGTCTTTTAATTCTTCAATTTTTTCTTCCAGTTCCTTAATTTCATCTTTCAGGCTCATATTTCCTCCAATTTTATATAAGTTTTTCCAGTATACGGTAAATCGTTGTTTTTCAATTCTCTTCTTTCCAGCAATTACATCAACCATTCCATGTTCAAGCAAAAATTCCGCCTTCTGGAACCCTCGGTAATTTCTGGTTACTGTCTGTTCAATAACTCTCAGTCACTGCAAAACCCTATCAATGCACGCAGGTTCAGTAACTATTATGCCCCCAACATGAGCAAAAGACAACTCCTCTCAGTTGTAGGATCTACCGGCACTGATATAAAAGGAATCCCTGCCTCATTCAATCTTTTTACTGCTCCTGAAGTTTTTAGCCATCTGCATCAGTGATAAAATTCCTTCCTGCATTCTTGCTCACCTGTGAACTCGAAAACAATAACAACAGGAATATCAAGTCCTCTTTCAAGGTTCTAGTTATTTTTCTCCAACAACAGAACCCATACTTCCACCCATAAAACTAAATTCCATAACTGCTATGCTTGCGTCTATTCCATTTTATTTTTCCCTATTCCGCTCATTACTCCATCAAAGCATTCTGTCTCTTTTTCCTGAGGAGCTTTCCAGCTTTTCCTGCATATCCCGGAGAAAGTTAAGAAATCTTTTTGAAGTAAGTGTTATATCCTCTTCAATGAAACTTTACTTCATCTGTTAACAGCTCTATTCTTTCAAATGCTGTAAGCCTGAAATAATGTCCACATTTTGGACAGATATTCAGAGTTATTCTTTAAATCCTCATTATATATAATTTCATTACATCTGCTGCATTTCTTCCATTTATTGTCATCAACTATGTCCATGCTCAGTTTTGATTTTTGATGTGAGTGTAACATATTTATTTTTCGATACTCGAAAATAATCCCATTTCTCTTCACCTCTCTATGTAAATTTGCTTTGAATTACTTAAAAATAACTTATGTTATCTTAAAAATAAACATATACTTTAATATAAAAATATATCATTTTTCCAGTACTAATTTTACCACATAAATTGATTATTTAAAAACTTTTTCAATTTCATATTCATATTCATCAAAAGCAACATAACTAACATGCATAAATACAGGATATCACTTTTATCATTTTTTCCCATATTTTCTATCACCAACTATTGGATATCCATAATCTGAAATTTGTGCCCTTATCTGATGCTTTCTTCCTGTTACAAGATTAATATCAAAGTGCTGTTTTTCCAATTTTTCAGTTTTTAACATTTGTTTCTGGATATTTTTCTGCCGATACATCTGAAATTCTGTTATACTTTTCTTCTAGTTTCATTTTTTAGTTACAGAAACTCCATTTTCTTCCACTAGAAGATAATTTTTCTATTGTAAATTCTTCTTCCTCTATAATTCCATGGACAACAGCAATATATTTTTACGGACTTCATTATTTCTTATTTTTCTGAAATATAACGTATAAAAACTTCAATGTCTTCATCCGATTACCAGACCGGAGTTTCATAATCCAGCCTATTTTGCAAAATTTTATATTTTCACTGTTATAGATTTCCTTAAATATTTCTGAGAGGCTATACTTGTGTCCTGTGACCTTTATGCATCAGAATATTCCCTCTTTATTCACAATGAAAATCTTCATTTTTCAAATATTACACATTTATATTTATCAAGTACTCTATTTTATAAAATTTTTATTCTCATTGGAAACTGTTTTCAGCTTTCAAATATTTTTACAGATATTCTTTCATTTAGGAAAAGTCTATAATTTTCCTTTACCTTTTTCCTCCAACTTTCACATCACCTTTTCTTAAAGCTACGGAAAAATTTTACTCAGAGGTTTCATAGCTTAAATGTTTTTCTTTAAATATCTGTCTATTCTCATTCCTTCTGTTTCACTGTCTACGACATATTCAAAAATTTCCATTATGATTCCTCATTTTTAAATTTATTCTATGTGGTTTTTATACTTTCCACTATTCCTATCATAATAAACGAAAAAGGAAGGAACTTCCCACCATAGCTAAGGAAAAGTAGAGGTTTCCCAGTTACAGGAACAAGACCAATTGTCATTCCAACATTTACTATTACATGCATAAAAATATCCCACATATTCCATAAAGAATAAGCTTTCCAAAGTTATCATGAACCATCCTGCTTATCCGCATAATATCAAATATCAGGAAAAATAGAGAAACAGAACTAATGCTGATCCTACAATCCATTTCTTCTGATATTACAGAAAAATAAAATCTGTCTGTGCTTTCAGGCAAAAATTCAGTCTGCTCTGACTTCCCTGTAATACTCCTTTTTCCAAAAGTACCTCCCGATCCTATCGAGATTTTTGACTGAGTTACGTGCCATCCACTTCCCTTTACATCTTTTTCAGGATTCAGGAAGTTTTCCACCCTCGTTCTCTGAGTAATCCTTCAGGACATATTTATACACAGGATAAACTGACAGTAAAATTACATCCTATAATCCATACAGAACTGTCATTTTGCACCATACAGAAATATCATGAATACAAAGGAGTTAATGTTATAAGTGTAGTTTCCAAGATCAGGCTGTGTCAGTATCAGTATAATTAGTGGTACTACGGGAAGAATTGCTCCTATTATATCCTTAAGATTGTTTATACCATTTTTGTACTTTTCAACAATCCAGAATGCAATTATCACTATTATTGCTATTTTTACAAATTCTGATGGCTGAAAGCTGGAAGGTCCTATTTTTAACCATCTCTGTGCTCCAAGTGTCTCCTGCAATTCTTACCAATATAAAGCAATACAGCAGAAAGTCCATATATTTCTCCATATATGATCTTTATATTCTTATAATCTATAAATGATATAGAAAACATCAGAAAATGTTCCTAATCCTATCCAGATTAAATTCTGCATGACAAATTTCTGGGATCTTGTCGCACTGTATACAAAAATTGTACTTATCGTTACAAGTGAATAAACAAAAATAATATCATCTTATCCATTAATATCAGATTTGTTTTTATTTTTCCATCAATCTCTGATTTTTGAAACATTTCTACCCCCTATACATTACCTAAAATTGTTATATTTTTCTACTGTACATATTTTTAGAAATTTATTTATTTTTCCACTTCTACTCTTTTTACTTCATTTCAAATTCTCTTCATCAAAAAGTTTACCTATAAAATGATTTCAAAAAATATACATACGAATTTGGATTTTCCATTGAGAATGCCATTCTGCTCAACTGTTTATTTTTCGCCTTCTGAGCTCATTTTCTGTAATTCCTTCTTCCCTAAGTTTCTTAAACTCCTTTAAAGTTATTTCTATTGCTTCTTCATAACTTTCCTTATTTGTTCCTATATAAGTTGAAAGTACTCCACCTTCAGAAAAATTCTGATTATATGTATAGACTGAATAGACAAGTCCCTTTTTCTCCCTTTATTTCCTGAAATAATCTGGAGACTCATTGAACCACCTATTACTCCTGAGGCAATATTCACATATATCTTATCCTCATCAAAATCGATAATCCCTTATGACTTATACATATATTTACCTGATTTATATCTTTTGTATATGAGTTTCTTCCTGCATTAAAATCAAAATCTGCAATTTTTCTTCTGTCTGTCTTTACTTCATCAAGTTTTTCCAAAATACTCTTCAACTTTTTGCTATTATCTGTTCCTTATTAAATTTTCCTGAAACTAAATAGCAATATTATCTTTTTGTGTATCTTTCCTTATAATATATATCATTTCAGGGTAAAACTACTGCACTTTCCTCAGTTCCTATTATTGGTTTACCATACTGACCTGAAACAGCATCAGAAACATTCAGTTCAGATACAAGGTCATCCGGACTATCCTTGTACATTCTTATTTCTTCAATTATTACATCCTTTTCCTTTTTCAAGCTCATCTTTATCTATCGTAGAGTTAACAACGATATCAAAAGAATATCCAGTGTTTCATTTAGTATTCACTTAATGCATTAATGACTGTCTGTTCTTTTTGTAGTATGTGCATTAATGCTTGATCCAAGATAATCTGTTTCTTCAGATATCTGAAAATAGTTTCTTGAAGGTGTTCCTTAAATATCATGTGTTCCAGCACATGCATATTCCTGCTTCATTATCAGCTTCCATCTTTCGATCCTGTTTTTACAAATACCCCCACTGAACAAGTAGAAATATTGTCTAATTCATCAAATATTATGTTTATTCCTGATTTCGTCTTAACTACTTCTGTCATCCTTCCTGATTTTTTCATATCTTAAAAATCTATAAGTTATTTTCAGTAAAAGTTACTATTTTTAATATTCTGCATTCATAAACAGTTTTTGTCCCTACAGCCATATAGATTAGTAGTGGTAAAAACACGCCAAATATATCGGCATTGTTCCTGAAGAGCCAAGACTTCAATATCGTACTAAATCCATAATGAGAATATCCTATGATTACTGAAAGTCCAATATTTACAGCTCCTCCTCTTACATATCTACTCGAGGGATAATCCTATAAAAGCACATTATAAAGAAGACAGTGCAAAGGATATTCTATAATAAAAATCTATTCTCATTGCAGTTGAATCTGCTCAACCCTTGTAAAATAAACTATTTTTCCCTCAGTTCAGGCATTGTGAGATTTTTGCAGCTACAGCCTCAGCAAGTATATCATCCATAGACAACTTTAAACTTGAAATTATTTGTATCTATTGTTTTGTGTGAGTTTGTTTCCCCATCATGTTCCTTAAGATTTTCAAATGTCCACTCATTTGTTTTTAGGGGATTTATTTTCCTGAAGTAGCAGTATATATTTTGCTTATTCCCTTTGATCCATCTTTCATTTTATTATTTCTATTTTGTTTCATTATTCCTTCTTTTTATTTGCATACCCTGCATATAGGATTGTATCCTTTTTCCCTTACCATTATAAATTCTTTTTCAACCTTTTACCGGCTCAAATTTTTCTATTTTTCAATATTTTCATATTGTTTTTCTTAGTATTGGACTTACCTAATGTATCATAATTTATCAAAGTACAGCTGTACTGACTAAAAAGATTATTGGATACATTGCTACTCTTAAAAACTTATACCACTTGTTTTTCATGGCAGTAATTTCAAAGCTGTTTTGCCATTTTACTATACATAGCAGACTTCCCAGCAGTACTCTAAGAGGAGCTGTATTTGTAACAATTTCCAGGAATTCCATAGCCAGATGTTTTAATGCTTCCTCTAGTTTATAAATTTTCCCATCCATTATCCAACCTGTAAGGTTTATACTTTCTGCAAGTAAGAAAAATAGAAAGAACATCATCATTCCTAGAAGAAACTTTTTACATAATTTATGATTATATATTTATCTAATTTATTCATTTAATTTAATTTCTCCTGTACTTTTTATTGAAAAATAAACACATAGAATAAGAAGTATTGTATTTGGTACCCACATTTGCAATATTGGCAGGCATATTATTTTTTCAATACCATTATCTTAGCATAGTTTACAACAGCAATATATGCAAATATTACAATAAGACTTATTCCAAAACTTATTCCTCTTCCACTTCTGTCTATCTCGAGCAATGCTCAACCAGCATAAAAGGTACTTGCGAGCGATCGTAGCCTCTGATATATTTCTATAAAAGGGCTTTCAGTGCAGCTTCCCTCATTTCAGGATTATTTTTATATTCTGATCATGAAAGCTGTTTCAACGCTCTTTTATATTTCATTTCACTACGACTTTTCTTATATTCCTTATTCTTATCCTTGAAGAATGTTGAGAAATAGAATTTCCTGCTCATATATTCTGCGCAACTGACTGTTACCTTCTTTGTCAAATAGATATCCTTTACATTTTAAAACTATCACTCGAGGATCAAATGTTGCACTTTTCAGCAGAGTAGATTACAGGATAAGGGTTATCTCCCTGTTTATTCAATATCAGGGAAGTTTTTGCATTTTGCCTTTTCATTGTCAACTTCATCCTATAAAATCCAAATCCACTTTCAGCGTTGGCAAATATCTTCAGTCAGTGAACTCGCTTTGTGCTAACGTGCTTTTGTCGGGCATTTATATTTCCAGTGCCTGGATTTACGATATTTCAGTCCCAGTCCATCAAATGTAAGTATAAGCCCAAATATAAAGAGCCAGTCTTATTATTCTGAAAAAGTCCTATTCATGATCCTTCCATTGCTACTAAGTTCATTTGTTTCTGACATCCCGCCCATAAACAAGCATCACCAAGAAATACCCCACATTGGTATTGTCTGGACAGTGTTCCCGGAACCGCATACAGGAAGTAATCTATTATGGACATAAATGGCAAAGTCGCTGCAAACAGCTCTTCCATTACTTCCATAACTACATTTAACATCAATATAAATGTAAATATGCTTATCTCAAATATAGATGGTAATATTAGTGAGCTATAAATATATCTATCAATTATTTTATTTTCATTTCTCTATTCCTTTTATTATTAATTTTTATTTAATGTCTTTTGTTTTTACTCTTCTTTTCAATTCTTTTAAAACATTTTCTATTTCTTTTTTCTTTATACTTTTTCTTCTATAAGATTTACATCCTTCTGAATAGATTCGAAATCCTTATGAATAACCATAAATATATTCTGTTATTTTTGAAACCAGAATACTTTTCATCCTTATTTTTCTTAAATTCTTTTGTACTGATGAACCTCAGTACTACTATGTATATAATAAAATTATAAAAGTTGTCTTTACTACTCCTAGCACTCCTCCAAAATTCATTATAATTGCTTAATTTTATACTTTTTCAAAAATTTTTCTGTGAACAACAGTATGATAGATAACAGATAAATACAACGTAATAAATACTATAAAAAGATATTTATTTCGTTCTTTGAAATATTATCATCAAGCTTAAAACATAGACATGGCACCGTATGAAATACTTTCAGCAAACATCAATAGAAATATATTTGAAACAGCAGACTCATACATAAAAGCCTCTTTTGATTCCGAGTATAAAAATATGATATGTGTGGTACTGATAGAATTTTCTAAAAACATACTGTTCACCTCCTTTACAGGAATTTCCTACTGATATCTTGTTATAAATTCTTGGAACTCTGCTACTTATTCCCATAAAATTTCATAGGATATTGTATTACATGATATCTGCAACTTCTACTATTAATATTTTCTCAAAAATTCTACAACATCTCTTTTCTTTTTGCACTTTCTGCCAATTCTTCCGGAATCAGAATCATCAGCTGATCCATGCAGACTCTTCCTATTATAGTTGCATCTACTGACCTTTATAATATACATAACCTTTATTTGATAAATCTCTTCTCGCTCCATCAGCATAGCCCAATTGAGTACAGTTGCACTACCATCTCCTTTTTGCCATATGTAAGTATTTTCCATATGATAAAACTGTCCTTATGTCATATTTTCTTTTATATGACTTATCTTTTTGCATACTAGTGACATTACAGGTTTAAATTTATATGGAAGCTGTCTCTTCTTCCGTCACTCCTCCATAAAGAATAATCCATTCTTACAAATCATATTCACTGTCATGGTACTTCAGACTTTCCAAAAGCTGTTAAGAAATGTCTGTATTTTACAGACTTTATTTCCTTCATTATATTTTTCACTTATTTCCTTAAATCTTTTTCCTGTAATTTTATATATCTTCATCAGAATCTGAAGAGGAAAAATGGGAAAATACTCCTACTGCATTTCACATATTTACAGTTTTAAGTTTTTCTATTAATTCTGGAAATTTCATCTTCTGAAAAGCCTACTCTTCCCATTCCAGTGTCAAGTTTCAGAAAACATTTACATTAATTCTCTCCAATATATTCTATTTCCTCAAAATCCGTTATCATAAAATAAATATTTCTATGTAAAACTTTACTCATATATCTCATTTTCAATAGGGACCTAAAATAGAGTATTACTTCACTATCATATCCCTTATTTTCAATGCCTCTCTCAACTGTAGCCACTGCAATTTCTTTATTCTCTATTTTTATAAAGAGCTTTACATATCTTCTGTCATTCCATGACCATATGCGTCGAGACTGACTACCATTATTTTCTCTTTCAGTATATTATTTTTCAAGCTCTTTTATATTTTTCCTTATAAATTATCAATATTATTTCTGCTTGTAACGCATTTTTTTCACCTGTCTGAATTTATAATTTTCAATTTTTAATCTAAAGAATCTCATTCCCAAAGTCAATAACTGAACTGTCTCAAAAACTTTAAGAAGTATGAAATCTCAAAAGGAAAGATTTTTCTAAAATGTTTTATGACAATTTTGATTTAAAATTTTACAATGTAAAACAAATAAATAGAAAAAGTCAACTGTCTGAGCTAAGGCAGGTTTTGACTTTCTTAATGAATGCTGTTTTATGGTAGTACAGTAAATGAATATATTTTATATATTACGGTTTTTATTTGAGATAGACCCTATTATTTTTGGAAAACAATTCTATTACTTTTCTTAGTGAGACAGTGATATCAGCGGTATGCTACTGATACGTGCACTCAGCATCTCGCAACGCACTTTACAGTTTTTCAACTGGACAGTACTCTTTTAAACCATCGTTTTCAGCTGTCTTCTTTTGACTTTTCTGGGTACACTCTCATCAGATGGTACGGACTTATCCTGAAATAATGAAAACTTATGTTGAAATCATTCAATGAACGAGAGTCATGTTAAATGTTCTAAGATTCTCCTCCAGATATCAACTTAATGTTACGACTGAAAATAGTGTTTGCAATTGATGTACCCCGATCATACAAAGCCACACACTGATTCCTTTCATATAATTTCAGCTCAAAGCTCAGCTGATTATGTCTTTTTCTTTTCGTTTCTCTTGTCATCATTCTGTCAAATATTACAGTGTGTCGTTTATTGGAATAACCTAAGTGATGCGAGTCAGTGTTACTATATGATGGTGATATCAACTATATCTCAGTAAAGCTAATAAAGCCCAATACGTATTAAGCGCATCATGTGCGTAATTGTTCCTATTGCCCAAACGGAAAACTCAAATCTTATTGTTACATAGATGACACAGTATACTTCCTAATACTAAGCCCAAACACTGCATTCTGTAAGCTCTTTTCGATCTGTAGCTCCAACAGTATCCTATCTTAGAGTTTCCTTATACTGTTTTCTTGCTAGTTTGCCTTAGCAACAGATTGTCTGTGCTTCATTCTCTGTTCACGAAAATGACCATCCAGTAATTATCGTCATGAAATCTGTACTGCTCAAGTTCCGGTATATCCTTTGTCATGCATTCAGTGACTTTATTTATCACATCCTGTTTCACAGGTCATGCATATTTGCCTGCAGCAAATCTCACCTTTGCAGTCCAATTTCCGAGATTCAGTCCTATTGTGGGGAAGAATAGCAGTGACAGATGCTGCCATCATGAAAATCCACATAATCTGTAAGCTGTGTCACTTTCAAATTTACCATCATTTATCCCTCGATAGTTTTCTTTTGATATAAAAGTGCTTGTCTGCAGCGCATAAACAGTATGGTATAAATATTAGCAGCAAGCATTATTTGATCATTACCCTAAGATGTCACCAATCGCGGGTCCCTTTAGGACATGAGAACATGAACTGGCTGACATGTAGTAATGTAGTAGATTCCCGTCGTTTATTGTACAGGAAGCCCATTTTCCAACCCGCACCGCACCATCATCAATGCACTGTCGCTTCTGGCAATTCTCCTTAGTCTCAACATCAGCGTAACATTCGCATCGGCACTTCGCTGCCATTCGAGCGTCGGTAGCTGATCGCGCTGCAGCCGGGTAGCCAAGTAAGTAGTCTTACCAGACACTGCGATGCCAATACTAAAAAGATCCGCTATGTTACCCATGCGACATCTGCAATCAGGATCCGATGATATATGCAAACATGAGATACTGATATTGCTATCATTGCCAGAATTCACCTGAAACTGTCTGCTGTGATTCAACGACTCAACTCAAGGTGCTCAGATGCGACTCACTATGCTTATGCCTGACAGGTAGTACTCGATTTCCAGAGATTTGTAATATTTTCTGTGCATCTTCACGCACTATGTTGGCAATCTGACCTCTTCGCTCTAGGTATTTCAGAGTTTAGTACCGGTGCAGACTGTTTCCTGACCAAACTCGTCAGCATTAGTGCACTGAGGGCTTTCCTGTGTTTTCTCGTAATGACTTTCCGCTCCTTACTGCATCGAAGTGTAGGAGTCAACTTGCAGGACGATCCGTCTCCGACAAAGTACTGCTGTTTTATAGCTGAACCTTCCTAGTAAAACAGTAAGCGACATGTTTCCGTCCTGATATCTTGAAATTGGTCAAGTTTTGCCGTTGATGTCCTATAGGTTCTGGCAACTTTCTGGGAATCGCGCTGTTCCACAGCATTCACTATCGATGCAGTACATTCCACTTATCTGGTTACGGAGCGGGTCTCTGTTACTCCAGACCATCTACCAGACAATTTGATATCTCACTTTGTGCAGTGTCTGATTCAATTTGTCCTGTGCCTTGCAGACACTGCTGATGTTCACCTCTCAGTCCAGCGACTTTGTATTAAAATAAGTATTACCAGCAGCAGAACATACAGGTATGAGCCCAAAAGCCATAAAGTGCATGTCTTTTGCTCTGGCATTTCACTCTTCCTTTCAATTTCATGTTGTGTTTATATAATAATTTATTAAGTGTTTCAATGTATCAGATATTTCTGATAGTATTGGTAGCCTGAGCCATCCGCTACTCTCTCTTCTTTACCATCAGTCGTTTTTCAGATAGTGCTCAGCTTCTACGTTGTTGTTGTGTATCTTTTCCTCTACGCAGTAATAACTTCAATTCTTTCTATTTTTCCTTTCATTTCAGAAAGTGATTTTCTGTACTTTCAAACCTGTAAATTTACCAGATCCATCCAGACTTTCCTTCCACTGCCACAATTTCGTGTCCCTCATCAGAAAGTATTTCCTTTATTCTTTCGTAGATCTGTAACATTCTGTCTAATACTGTCAGGGCAGTCGTCTGGGAATTCAGGGAGCGTTGCTCCTATTCTGACATCTCCGACATCAAAGCCCTATAAATCATTATAAAGCCATCTCCTGTTTCTCCTGACGCATATCAGTACTGAATAACTGGGACAAAGCTATGTAATTCAAAAGGCTTTTCGAACTGCCTGTTCTACAGCATTTCCCGTCTTTCACCTCTTGAATCAGATCTTCTCTGCCGTTTCCTACCTATGCATTGTGCGGCAGCTTTAACAATGTCTCTTCCTGCCTTTTACTTTGCAAAGCTGAGATCTTTTAGTCTCCTGCCACATAGTAAACTTTTCATTGTCGTTTGAACCAGGTACAGTCATTATCACTTTGATTTTCCTCCTCTGTCACTGTGCGGCGGGTTCGTCGCCTCTTATCTCTTGTCGTCAAGTGACCTGCATGCACTTTTGATTCCGTTGCACGGTCTCACATTTTCAAACAGTTCATTACTTTCATATTTTTACAAGTTTTTGTAACTCGGTACTCAAAGACTTAATAATACCTTTGCATCGAAAATATATTTTTCTACCGATATCCACTACCACATTCATCAGTTTTAAGCATGCCTGCTATTTCTGTCCGTTTTCTTAGCTTATTTTACATAATCTAAGCTCTTTATGCCTGTGGTGCAGTTATTCTACGTGTTTCCTGTGAAGCTATTCCACTTTCTGATTCGATAACGAACAGGTCGAATTTCTCCGGTCGATTTTACGTGTGCTCCTCCATGGCTCTAGTGGCCCATTCACAGATTTCAACTACTCTGGCATCTCCATGTTATCACAGAACAGATGCCATTGCTCCTCTGTCTTTGCATCCTGAACATCTTTCATAACCTATCACTGGAATATTTGCGAGTGTGTTATGCTTCTCAATTTCATTCAGTGTTTCCATGATGAGCTCGATAATCGCGAGTCAAAGTCTCCAGTCTCTTCATTGTCCTTACTAGCGATCAGCTGACTCTACATAGCCTTGCCCAGCTTTTCCCTCAGAACTTTATATAGTATGTGTTGCAGTGTGGTAATCTCTGGATGTCTTTTCTTCACACAGCAATATCCAACCAGCTTTCATCTTTCTCTTCCAGGCACATTTATCCGCTCCACTTCGACCTGATGTGACCAAATACATCTTTTCTGCTACCTCCAACTCACTAAATTCTCCGTGATATTCTCTGTTCAATGCTGCCTGGCAAAACACGTCCTCCGAGCTCAGCGCTTAAAATGGCGTTCTGTCAAATATGCATGTTTCATATCCGCTAATTCGTCACTTTTGGCTTGAAACATGTATGGGACTTTTTCCTGTCTCTCAGGGTCTTGTCACGCCTATCTAAACTCTGTCTTTACCGTGTTTTTCAAAATTCATCGATACACAGTCATCCTTTATCATGCTCTCTGAGTGTAGTATTCTGCTATCTTTCCAGATCTCTAGAAACCTTGTCCAACGATTTGTCTCAAACTCTGCTCTGAATACTTCCATTCCTGTGTTTCCAACAATCAGTTTTGTCAATTCAGTGGGAATCAAAGCGTATCGTACAATTTAAAGTGAAACATCTGACATCCTGATTTCTCCTCTTTAAGTTTAACAATTTCGCTTTCAAGCTTGGTCCCGTTCCATTTTCCGTATGTTGAAATCTTTCTTCTTCTATTTTACTACTTTCTATGTATGCTGCCTGCCTTTTCAACAGGGTCCCGGATCAGCACAGCCGCCAGTGTTTCCACAACATACGAAACCAACTTGACAGCATAATGTCTTCTTTCACCACCATGTGCTATCCCACACCAAAGGCTCTTCTTGCTTGTGTTTTCTCAGTAGATATCCTCTTCCTTCGTTGAAGGCAGAACTCCGTCACATATAAGAGGGCTGGAAGCTCTTATATGATCTGCTATTATACCACTGTCCTCATCAAGTCTTCTTTTATATCAACGCTCAATTCCTGTAGTATCGGCATATACAATCTGTTTGGTCACATGTTTTCTGTATTTTGAATAGCTGAAGCTATTCTTTCAATTCCTGCTCCTGTATCTATAGTCGAAGCGGCACCAGCGTTACCGATCTTCTGCTATTCCAGTCTGTAAACCTAAGGTTCCACTGTTCCAAGGAATCTGTCCTTCATCTCTCCAGGCTTTGAGAGTTTATTTCTTCAACTATTGTTTTCTGCACTTCTAGGTGTCATAATATGTTTCACTACGTAGTGCATGATCAGTCCGACAGGCCTCTGACGCCCGCAGTTATCATCTTCGCAAGCTCACCATCGTCCTTACGTGTGCCGATATCTCTTCATTCCAGCGATGCCAGCACGCATCATCTAGTTTCAAAAACGGAAACGCAGATCTTTCTTTGTCCGGTTTGAGTACTTCTGTTATATATCCCATTCGACCATTCTATCCTTCTTTTATGGTAATCTCAAGTGAGAAATTTCCAAGCATCTCACCTGTAGATCGATATCTCGAAATTCTTCATTTTTCTACCATCATTTGTTCTAGCCATACACTTCTGATAAGTTGTAATTCTCTCACAAAGGTGCTTCCTCTCACCTAGACGGTTTCAAAGGAAGGAACCATTCCTGCAACCGACTTAGACTTTTGATCATCAGGTACAAGTGATGCACTTTTCAAAAGTGTTTGTAGTTTCTTACCTAGATTTTGAAAAATCTAAAACTTTTCTTAGTGTTTCCTGTCATTTCATTTCCTCTCACTAATTATAATTTTCCATAATTTGCTATGTAGATCGTGCATTTTCAACCTGTGTATTTCTTTATTATGAGTCAATCTACTAGTCCAGTGAGTTATCTAAATAAACTCTATCTTGCAGTTTCATTACTGCAATTTTCCTGGCCTGTGTACCTGCAGTCAGTATGGTGCCTTCAGCAGCAAAATCTGAGCTCTTTCGTTATTCTCAAGGTTTCCTTACGTTGTGATCTGTTGTAAGTCTGAGCCTCACCGCTTTAACTGCGCGGTTATGTTCATGAATATCCTCAACTCTGCAGCCGGATCGACTACTGCAAAGCTCATCGGAAAGGATGACGTCTGCAGGATTCGTGGAAATCGTTCATGGCACAGTTTCACGCAGCTTCTTCTCCCTGCTGAAGCGATCCCTATAAACTGTTTTGCCACGTGAAGCTAAAGATTCTTCCTAAGTGATTCGTGTGTTTCATTCTTTCCTAGGAATTCCGCATCTTCCCAAAACGAAGCTATGTTTTCCTCTTTAACCAGTGCGATCTGCAGACACCGGTGCCTCACCGAAGATGCCAGCAGGTCAGCATAACCTACGCATTTGGAAAATTTCATGTATCTTCTCCATTGTATAGTACTCTACGTTGATTTGAGGCTATCTGATTCCGGTTATCATGTAAAAATCGTATGTTTTGTCTGCCGTATCGGTTTGGGGCAGTCCTAACCGCGCCTTTTCCATGTAAGCTAACATAACAGCTTCCCTATCTGTTTTATGTATTTTTCTTCAAACTGTCGGCCTCTATAGTACTTTTCTACCCATTGTACATAACAGCTCTAATTATTTATTTTGCATGTCCCACAGCGGCTGATCCACTACTGCTGTATTCGTACCCTGATAATTCAGGATAGCAGTCCAGCTTTAGCTCCCGTAGCATTTCGCAGCCTGTTTCCACCTGACATCCCATGCTATAGCACGTCAATTGTTCCTTTTCCTATATCCACTCTCTACAGAAGAAGAAGATTTTTACCTGTTTCAGGCATATAAATATTTCTGGCGACTCTTTCCACTGCATTTCCTACTTGTCTCCACAGGAGTAGTCACATTGAAACTCCCTTGCGATCGTCCTGCTTTAGCTACAGCCTTCAACACAGCTGACATATTCCCACCACCTAAAAACTGTTTATTTGTTGTTTCACCAGTTACGATAAGCCGATGAATTTGAGTTGTCCCATCCCAGCAGGCACGCATAGGTGGAGCATTCGTCATCAGGAGAGGTGTATTTTCCATTTGATTCGATTTACGTTCGTTTCTGGGCAGAACAGACATTTATATACGTCTTCTACTGCGTACTACATTTTTAGGGTCTGACAGTTACGTCCTAATGAGCGAACTACTATTTCATTCTGACAGCGTACTGCATCTTTGTATTTCTCCGCTATTTTTCCAAGCACTTTCTATCAATATCTACATTACGTTGCACTGTAGAGAGAAATCTTTGTTTTCCCTGATACGGCGTAACTTTACCATCTCAGGTTTATCTGCTTTTCCTTCATGTAAAACTGCTGCTTTATCTGCGCGGCGTTTCAAATTTGCAGATTGCCAACGCTGCAATTTACATACTCAGCATGCCCTTCTTCTGTATTCGATCCAGATAAAGAAAATTTCAGAAAGTCACTGTGTATCGTTTCTAGAGTCCAGTATAACTCTATCGCTCTCTCTTGCAGCGCCAGATTTTTCAGTGTCAATTTCATTATGGGAAGTGAGTCGGGTTTACTTCCTTATATCGTATCGTACACATTTTCCTTGATTTCCTTCTTGTAACGCACGTCATATCCCTTGTTATGAGAAATAAAATATATTTTACTGATGTTCACCTCTAAAATTAGACAACTTCATTCAACAAAGCTTTGTGGGATTCGTTTGGCAAAATTCTCTACATTTCCTCTTATTTTACCACACATTTCCATCAAAGTCAGATTCCCTCTTTTCCAAGCTTCTTCTCAGTATCAGATGTTATTTCTATCCCTGTACACTTGTCGCTACCATTTATTTGAAAATATGTGTGCAGCGATGAAATTCATATGACCATCGTCTCCACAACTGATGAAATCTAGCATTTGTTACCAGCAAACTTACTGTAAAGTTGCGTCCCCTGTTTTAAACAGATGAGCTACTGTACCTTCCATGCCCATGATAGTCTTCGTACTCAGTATAAGCGGGTGTCACAATGCATCAGCAGTGCGTTTCTAGATTTGCCAAATCATAAACACCGCTATCGTCTTGACTGCGGCGGCTCTCCCGGAGTCAGTGGTGAACCTGCCCATTTCCATCAGCATGTCCCAGTAGCTGCGTCGCAAAATACGCGGTTTGCAGAAACTGCAGATCTTTTCCTGAATAATTTAACATTTCCTGTTGCATCAACACCATGTCTCTGCTTTACAGATCTTTTGGCACTATTTCCTGTGATTGTTGCTGCACTCTTACCGACATAATGTACATGCATCTGCATGTGCTTCTAACAGTTATCATATAGTATACTTATGCTGCGTAACATGCGCTGCATCAATATACTTCACATTTCCTTCGGCATTTTTACCTACTTCCAGGGCTGCATATAATACGTAGCTTTGTTGCTGTAATAGTGACCTATCATCCCAGCAGCTTACATTTTCGCTTCACCTGTGGCAACTTTATTCACATCATCGTGGCAGCGTGCTGCTTGTCGTTTAAGTTCCTTCTTTTCGGTTTCCTTGTGAGTGCATTTTCCTGTCGCTAGTCAGCTCTGCAAATGCCGTAGTTGTTCTATTATCAGATTCCATTTCAGTCTTTATCGACATTAGTTTAGAATCTTTGTCCTTGTTTCAGAGATTGTTTATCTCCTACCCTCTGTAATCACCTTTTCGGTATGCAAATTCCATTTGTTATCTCCTTTGTAGCACAACTTTTCCAGTTAACGTAATATCTGAGTTTCAGTAGATACTTCGCTTCTTTTCAGATGGCAGTCATTTCTTGAGCAGATCTAACAGTAACATAAATTTTACTTTATCCTTGTCGCCAACGAGACCTATCTGCTCATCACTGTAAATAGTCGCATCATCCTTCGGTATGTACACTACGCCTTCATCTCTTTCATCGTCTGCAGTACGAATCTATTTTCTCTTAAAAATGCAGCACAGAAAATAGTGGGGACGATGCATGATGCAGGCCTCCGCAGGCTATCCACATTAGTTTTTCTCCTCTAATTTAGCTTTTATTTTCAGATAAATAAAAGCTGTGTAGTGCTTGCAGTAATGCATCATTTATATCTTTAGTTTTCAATATCAAATATTAGCAGCCCTATATCTCATCTCTTCTCAACTTTCAGCCATCTATCATCTTTCTTCATGTGTACGTAGTTTCTACCTGCAATCTGACCGAAGGTAGCTGTTTTACATGTTGTAGTCTTTTCCAATCAGTTCTCACGCTGCTCCAGTCTATGCAGTATTTCCATGCTTTCCTCTAGCCCAGTATCTCCTTAGGCAGTCCCGCCAGTTTGCGCACTTGCCACTTCTATACCGCAGGATCTCTGTCAGCTCACGCTTTATAATATTCCTCAGGAACAGTGCTTTTCCATCGACTTCAATCCAAATAATTCACAATATTTTTCAAACTTTGTCCAGATCCAGTCAGCTCATGATAGTGGGTTGCAGGCATTGTCTTAATGCCTATCACTACATGCAGATATTCTGAAATGGCCGTTGCTATTGAAACTCCGTCAAAGCTGGTAGTGCCTCTTCCACTACGGCGGCGGCGGTGTAGTCGGGCGTTTTTCCGGTGGCATTGTTTATAATGTTGGAAACTTCGCTCATTTCCTCGCCGTAAAGTGCTACTCTGCCCTGAAAGTGTATCGTCTGATGCTCCTATCCTCGTGAGATAGTTTATCCACAACCGAAAGTTTTGCCGTCCTTTGCGGAACATATGGCCAATCTCAGGCCATTATTGAAATAAGCGCAACCTGTTTTCGTCAGCGACGATTTTCCAGACATGTTCGGTACTTGTCAGGAACTGCAAATTTTCTTTTAGAAGTACGTGTCATTTGATACAAAATCTCTCTTCCAATGAGGCTTTCTACCACCGGATGTCTCCTCAATTGTTTTCATATCAAATCATTACTATTTTCCAGGTCTACATATCCATTTCTATTGCTGCAGTAGGAAAATCATCACATCAAGATAAGCAAGCTTTTCAGCAAGTCTATCAGAAGGGACTTATGTTCGCTTATTTTTCCCGCTTATTTCCTTGAACAGATAGTATTCCATGTCCTCTCTGTAGCCTTTAGATTTATAATTGTATCTTCATATTTCTTCAGCTCGAGGAGTCGAAATCCTCAGCATTTCGTAACGGGTGCTTTCTTTAATACGTTTCAGAGCACCATATCAGTTGGATTTAGTAATTTTCAATAAAGTAACCAAATACCTTATTGTGCTTTATCTTCATATTTTTAATTCCGATAGCTTCCTTTTCCCTTCCTTCTATTTCAGAAGAAAATCCTTACCTGAATTCATAATATGATGAGATTTCATCCAGTTCACTGCTGATCCTCTTTTTATCATTCCACCTTCCCTTACTGAAAAAGGTGCGTCTCTCAACTATTCCTGTCAATAGGGCTAGTAGATATCAATCAAAACCTGAATTTCTACTCTCTATGAAAAATTCAGTATTTCTAAATAGGTCCATTATTTCAATTGCTGATTTCACAGTATTTTTGAGTGCTGTCAAGTCTTTCCTCTTTCATTTCCCAAAACTATTTTCCTGAAAGCCTTTCAGGTCATAGACATTTTCAAGTTTTTCCTTTATGTCTTTTCACGTATGAGTATATTGTCAATAAAATACTGCACATCCTGCTGTCTTTTTAAAATTTTCTACTACATTCAGCAGAGGATTGTTTTATATATTTTTGAAGTCTCTGTCCCATTGAAGACTTACATCTGTCAAGAACCCATAAAAAGCGATCCAAATACAGTGTTTTTCACGCTGGTTTTGAGTCAGCTCCAGATTTCTTGCTGTAGTGAGTTAATCAGCATGGTTTGACACATTCAGATATTCTATCTTTTCCACTGTAAGTTCATTTTCAATCTGCATTGTCATATGTAGTCAAGTGCCATTGCTCCTGCTCTGATTACTGCCTTTTCTATATTCCGTAGCTTTCAAGCAGAAAACTACTCCAAAATAGTCTGTCAGAAATTTTTCCGAATCTCTGACTGTATGTTACACATGTAACTGTTTGCATGTATCTTGCATAATCCTCCAGTATTCCCTTTTGCTGTTCTCATAAAAGGAAGATGTCACAAAGTATTTCCTTAGGTTCTATTTTATTAGTTCATTTACCATTCCCAGACATTCTTTTTGTCACTTCTATTTCACGTTACTAAATTCCCTGTGTGTAATATCTATGTATGCTATTCACATGTTTTTCTTCTGCAAGTTTCATACTCATCAGATAATTGTTACTCTTTTGCATCAAGGTATCCACATCAATAACTGTTGCAGGAGTTAGTATCTTTTAGTAACTTCCTTTACACAATCCCTAGCAGTCTTTGGATCTTCCACCCGTTCGCATATTGCTATTTTATATCCTTTGAAACTAATTTTGATATATACGAGTTTTGCAGAGTGATATGGAACTCCGCAGAGGCACATCCACATCCTTTTCCTTATTTCTGGAAGTAGCGTCGATCAAGTTCTTTTGCAGACTTTTACTGCATCATCAAAAACATTTCATAGAAATCTCCCTAACCTGAAAAAGCAATATGGAGTCCTCATGCTCTGACTTTATTTCCTTATATTGCTTCATTAACGGTGTTTCCGCCATTTTATTTATACCTCTGTTTCTAATTAGTCTTTTACAGATAAGTATATCACAATCTCTATGTTTTTCAATTTGAGAAGATCTTACTTTTAGTTTATGTGTTTTTGATATTTATTATCTTTTTATTTCGGGATATATTCCGTATAGACAAGAAAGTCTGTCTCAAATAATTAGTATAAGTAATACTATATTTTCAAATTATTTGTATTTTACAATGCAAAACAGAATATGAATTTAGGAAAATCAATAGCCTTTAGGCAAATTTTGATTTTCCTAATGATAAATGTTTTGCATGGTAAAATACAGCAAATGAAAAATATAGTTTTCATATTAACATTAATTTTAATTTTTTAAGACAGGCTATTCAGCACTCACATAAGAATCTGCTACATGATTTCACATCACCAGAATTTACTAACCTGCTGAGACCCCATTTCTTATCAAGGGAATCCATTGAAATCGACAGCATCTCCGATTTTATCTCCCTTTTATCAACAAAACACGAACTTTCCAGTTTTACACTATACTGTCAGCCTGTTATGCGAAAGAACTCCGGTTACAACTGTAGTATTTCCGTCATGGTTTTCAGCTCGCCTTTGGCAAATTTATATTTTACTAACCTTTGGTAGATTAATTTCCCCTTCGTTTCCACCAATTTTATTCCACCCATAGTCGTTTCACAGTTGTTTTTAATTGCTGCTCCTGCACACGTTTCCAATGCCGCCTTATTGTCCCACCTGCACAGTGACTTCCCGCTGCACCGATTACTCCAGCACTGAAGAAAGGAATCAGGCAGAACTTAATATCGTAGTACTCATAGTCCTCATCCTTTTATTTTTGTCAAAATATTCTGCACCACAACTATTGCATATATTTCATCCAACCAATAGATAAACCGTACATATTACTGTCTGCCATTTGATTCATATTGCTATCCTAGAACTTTCATAATTTTTAATGCTCTGTATTTTAATATTCAACAGTTCCTTTCTTTTACCAAATACCTTTTATCTCCAAGTACATCAGATATATTCCCTTCTATTCAACCCTTCTACTAAGAGCTTTCATTAAGATTCAGATTTTGAAATATCTCCTTTATCTTATTCTTATAAGCTCTCCATGTCCACAACGTTCTAAAACATTCTGACGTTCCATATCTTCCCTTATCCGTTCTTCAGTACTATACCCATTTCGCCATCATTCTATCATCACTTTTTTTGTCTGAAAAAGTGCAACCATATCTATTTGTACAACCCTGCTTCCCATTGCTGTTCTATATGGTATCCCTCTGATATTAAGTGTTTTGTAAAACTTCAAAATATTTAGATTTTTTCATTTCTTCC